>Ga0074045_10005277_pt1 | contig 11319 bp, 10 predicted proteins | sample BogForMeECP23OM2_FD_94442 | JGI IMG/M metagenome (GOLD analysis project Ga0074045, IMG submission 94442) | Bog forest soil microbial communities from Calvert Island, British Columbia, Canada - Bog Forest MetaG ECP23OM2 | ecosystem: Environmental > Terrestrial > Soil > Wetlands ...
CGCAGACAGTATTCTCAAAAGGACTTGCCGGAACAAGTTGGAACGGCACTAGCCCAGGAAAGTTTGGCCTGATGACCATGAATTGTCCACGAAAAACGCGGCTCACTGTACTTGCACAATCTTTGTTGCTTTTGGCGCCCATGGCCCTCGCTCAGGAACCTGCAGCCACCACCCCGGCCAAGCCTCCAGCCGCGGCGCAGGCCCCGAAGTCCGCGGCCGAGAGCCAGACTCCAACGAAGATCAAGATCATCACCAAGACGGTGGTCGTCCCGGTCACGGTAAAAGACCGCAGCGGCAACCTGGTACCCGACCTCAGCAAGGACGAATTCCGCATTTTTGATGACAATGTCGAGCAGAAGATCACCTCTTTTGCCGCCGAAGCCTATCCGATCTCCATGGTCGTCCTGATTGACAACGACCTGAAACGCAAGGACGCTGACGAGGTCGAGCCCAGCCTGCGCGCAATCGTTGGGGGGATGAGCACCAGCGACGAGGCTTTCATTTGCACCTTTGACCAGTATTTTCATGAAGGTCACGGCTTCACACGCGATCAAGACAAGCTCATCACCGAACTGCGCCGCAAGGACGTCTCTTCCAAGTCCGCCCCTTCCATTGCACCCCAGGGAGATCCGTTTGGGGGCCCCACAATCAACGGCGCCCCGGCTCCCGGCGCTCCCATGAACGACCCCTCCCTGATCGCCATCAAAGGCCAGCCCACCAAGGCTCTGGACGATGCCGTTTATTCCGCGGCCATGCTGCTTCAGGACCGCCCCTGGCAGCAGCGCCGCAAGGTAATCCTTCTTATTTCGGACGGGAAAAACGGCGCCAAGTTCAATACCCACAAGTACGAAGAAACGCGTGCTGAACTTTTGCGCCAGGGCATCGCGGTTTACAGTGTGGCCGTCGGCAGCGCGTACTTTGAGCGGAAACTCGACCGCCTAGAGGAATATGCCCACGATACCGGTGGCGATGTGTTCTATGGCGCGAAGAGCGAGTCATTCGAGGATTTCTATTCCCGCATCGCCGAGCAAGCCCGCAACCAATACACTTTGTCCTTCGAGCCCCATGGCGAACGCAAGGCCGAATACCATACCCTGGAGGTGCGTGTACGCCGCGAGGGCTTGGCCATCCTCACACGCAAGGGGTACTACGAGGCAATGTTTGCCAGCGAAGTCCCCAAATAACCCGCGCCGCTTCTTTTTCTCCGGATTCCGCTTGACACACGTCTTCCGCATCCGTATACGAATGCCAAGGGGGAGGATGGCACGCTCCACGCTCTCCGCTCCCGAGGCAAAAGTGAGCGACGAACGATAGAAGGAGAACGACGACTATGAAAAAAGCGAAGAAGGCGGAAAAGAAGCCTGAGAAGAAGGGGAAGTAATCGGGGTCCATCCAGTTTTAGTTGACGAAGCGCCTTGGCCTGGTCAGGGCGTTTCGCTTTTGGGCGTTGGGGGGCGGGTCAGCCACCAGAACCAGTGAGCGACTCTTCGTGTGCCGGGCAAATGGGCTTGTAGGCACAGTTCCGGCAAGGGAAGCCCGGCTTGGGGGGAAATTCACCGGCGCGAATTTCGGCCGCGGTCTCCTGGATGATCTTTTCGGCCTCGTCGAGTTGTTTGGCGTCGCGGGCGGTCACTTGCACCTGGTTGTTCTGCAGGTAGTGGAACGCCAGCCGCACGGGATTCCACTCGAAGATCTCTTTCGCCGCCAGGGCATAGATGCTGAGTTGCAGGTCTTTTCGCGCATCCGCCTCTTTTTTGGGTTTCCCCGTCTTGTAGTCCACGATCTCCACGTCTTTGTGCCCCAGGCTGTTCACTTGGTCCATGCGTCCGGTCAGGATCACATCGTTGGCCAGTGGCAGCTCAAATCCCTTTTCCTGCTCCAGGATCTGCGGCGGGGCTTGCAGCATCACCGCATAAAAAACTTTCAGTTGTTCCAGTCCATCTTTCTTGTATTCGGCTTCCTGGTATTCGTCCTCGTAGCCGGCGCTGCTCCATTCCGTTTCGTAGATGCGCTGCACTTCCTGGAAAGGAAGCTTCGCGCCCTTCTTCAATTGCTCCAGAAAGCGCTTGATGGTCGTGTGCATCACGCTGCCGAAGCTCAGCATTGCCCGCGGCCCTTCTTTCAACGACCAAAGATAGCTGAAGGCATACTGCTGCGGGCATTTCCGGTAGTTGTCCACCGCGGAACTGCTGAGCTTCAACGGTTCCGGTGTCGGTGGATGAAATTCCTCCGCCCACTTCGTGATGCGCGAGAAGATTCTTGGCGGACCTTCCTTTGCCGCGAACAGTTCGCCCGCGCGGGCCGTGGCCTGCTCTTCTATGGCGGCTGCTTCTTTGTTCTTCTTTTTCGGGGCGAGTTGCAGGACGTCGCGCCGCTTGATGGCGGGATCCATCACGATGTCCTCAATGAAGACGGGCACCTTGCCCTTCTTCTCGGTCAGCGTGGTGATGGTCAGCCGCTCCATCGCGCGCGTCAGTGCCACATAAAAAAGCCGGCGCTCTTCCTGAATATGGAAATCGCCTTCCGGCAATTCTTCCTTCATCAAGCGATCGGGGAATTCAAAAAGCGGCGAGCGGTTGCGCGGGGGAAAGGCGTTGGAATTCACGCGCAGCAAAAATACGTGCGGAAACTCCAGGCCCTTGGCGCCATGCACCGTCATGAGCTGAACGGCATCGCCGGGCGCATCATCTTCCAGGCTCAAGGTTCCCCCGGCTTGCTGAAAATAGTCCAGGTATTCGAGAAATTCCGGCAAGCCCCGCGTTTCGCTTTTGGGTTCCCACTCTTTTACAAATTGCTCGAGCTGGTTGACGTACTTGCGGTCCTGCGTGGCGGCGCGCTGCGGCACTTCCAGCCATTCGATGAGCTCGCCGAGGATTTCGCGGGCGGTGCGCCGCCGTAGCGTCTTGCGTTGCGTGCTCAAAAACTCCAGCAGCACCGGCAGGGCCGTATGAGAAGCGTCGAAGGGCAGCTCCGATTGCGGCGCTTGCAGGACGTCGTAAAGAGCCGTGCCACGTTTCTTGGCCGCGCGTTCCGCCAGTCGCACCAGATCCTCCGCCGTCAGATGCCATGCCGCCGCGGAGAGAACGCGCGCGCAGGCGATGTCGTCATAAGGCAGCGCAATCAAGTGAAGATAGGCGAGGACGTCGCGGACCAGCGGGTGCTCCAGAATCGAGAGCTTGCTGATGACGAAGGGAATTCTGCGCCGCGACAACTCTTCCACCAACTGGTCGCGGTGCGCATGCTGGCGGTAGAGCACGGCAAAATCTTTCCAGCGACACCCCGCGCCATGCAGCCGCTCGAGTTCATCCGCCACCCACGAGGCTTCGTCCTCGGGCGTTTCCATTTCTGCAATGCGGATCTTTTCCCCTTCCGCTTTGTTTGCGTGCAGGACTTTCTTTGGAAATTCGGGGCTGACCTCATTCTGGCCAATCACTTGTGTGGCCACGCGCAGGATATTGGGTGTTGAGCGGTAGTTGTCCATCAACGCCACGCGATACGGCGTCGAGTCCTGCCCTTCCTTCCAGCCTGTGAACCGTTGCAGGAATAGCTTGAAGCTCCCGAAGGAAGCGCCGCGGAAGCGATAGATAGCCTGATCGTTGTCACCCACCACGACGATGTTGCGCGATTCCGCGCTCAGCAGATGCAGCAATTCAAGCTGCGCGATGTTGGTGTCTTGAAATTCATCCACGAGGATGTGCTTGAAACGTTCCTGAAGCCGCCGCCGCCGCTGAGTGTCGCGTTTGAGCAGCGCGACCGCTTCGGTGATAAGCCCGTTGAGCGCCACGGCGCGCTTCTCTTTCAGGATTTCTTCGCTGGCGCGGTAGGCGCGGGCAATCTCCTGTTGCAACGCGACCTGTTCGGCGCGTTCCTTGCAGGTGTCTTCGTCGAGGGCGCTTTTCTCCGCCTGCAATTCCGCTGCGAGCTGGTCGGCGTAGGCCTGATATTCCTCGCTGCTGACTAGTTCGTCCTGGCAGCGCGAGAAGAACGTAATGAAATCGCTGAGAAACTGCCCGGGCTCGGCCAGCCGCCGGTACTTTTCAAGTTTCAGGCGCGCCAGGTTGCGCCGCAACAGGATCCAGTGGTCCACCTTCTCCAGCGGCAGACAGTTGGGATCCACTTCCTTCAGCAGCGTTTCGCAGAAGGAATGGAAGGTTGCCAGCACCACGTCCTTGCCGCGTTCGCCGACCGCCTTGACCACGCGCGTTTTCATTTCGCCCGCGGCTTTTTTCGTGAAAGTCAGCCCGAGGATATTTTCGCCGAGCAGGGAAGCGTCCGATTCGAGCAGGTGGCGGATGCGCTCGGTGATGACGCGAGTCTTCCCCGTGCCCGCGCCCGCGATCACCAACAGCGGCCCTTCGCCGTGGGTGATCGCGCGCCGCTGCGCCTCGTTCGGCGTCAGCTCGCCGCCGTCGAGTTTCCTTATGTCAAAAAGTGTGGGCATGATTCAAGAAGCGTAGCGTACCTTTGGGGAGAAGACAAAGCGAAAGAAATCCGGGTCATGGGCCAGTTTCCGGTTAGTCGGGACTTGGGCTGCAATCTGTTAACCAGGCGCTACGCGATTCGTTCCTCCCGCGAATACCGTAGTGGAGTTTAAGGGCGCGCGTCTCAGGGGCTTTCCGTCTGACCATTTGAATCGTTCGCGCAGAGATTGTATTTGCATTATTGAAGTTAACTGGCATATGCTTCGGCCTCTTGAGAAGGCACCCCAGTTGAACACCTTCACACTTGAGGAGGTAGAACTATGAGTCGGAATGGGCCAGCAGTCTCTTCCCCCTGGGCACGGAGATGTCTTTTGGCAATCGCACTCATCCCTGCGATGTTTACTCTCATATCAGTCCCAACACGGGCGGCAACAATCACAGTCAGCAACACGGGAAACGACACAGCCGATTGCGGTGCGGTGAGTGCTCCTTGCAAGACGATCAAGTTCGCGCTCACCAAGGCGGCGACCAACGACTCCATCAATGTCACAGAAGGGCAGTATTCTGAAGCCGTGACGGTATCGAAATCCGTAATCATCACAGGTGTGCGCAGCCATCCCTTGCCTCCTCCGGTCGTGCAAACACCACCAGTGGTGATCAACGGTGTCGGGACGAATCGCGTCTTCACCATCGCTAAGGGCGCTGCAGTCACTATAAGCAATTTGATCATTCAGAACGCGAAGTCCACCGCTGACGGCGCGGCCATTGCCAATCTCGGGTCGCTAACGGTGAACAACAGCACGATCCAGAACAATTCCTTGGGCAAGTTCGGGCACGAAAGATGCGCCCCTTGTGAGGGAGGTGGGATATCGAACCAAGGCAAAATGGAGCTGAATAACGTCATAGTGAGCGGCAACAGTGCGGACGGCGGCGCCGGTGGCGATTTCTTTAACGGAGTGTTCATTCCGAATGACATCGGCGGCGGCATCTACAACTCTGGGGATCTAACGGTGACGAACAGCACCATCATATCGAACGTCGCGGGCAACACGGGGGGCGGAATCGAAAATGATGGGACCTTGTCGCTAATCAAGAGCACGGTTTCAAATAACACTGGAGGGGGCATCACCAACAATGGAGTATTCACGGCGATAAATAGCACCATTGGCCTGAACAAAGCCGCAGGCGTTTTTGATTTTTCCTGTAACGTTCAAACGACCTTGACCAACGTGACCGTCGCATCGAATGAAATTAACCTCTCTAATGTTCCGCTGCCGCCGGGATCAGGCAACGACGCAGTGGTTTGCACCAAATTCAACAGCACTCTGACGCTACAAAACAGCCTTATTGCCAATTCGACTTTAGGGGCGAACTGCGCCGGTGTATTCGTATCCGAGGATTTCAATTTAGACAGCGGAAACACATGCGGTCTGCATAAGGCGCGCGACCTCTCCTCCAAGAATCCGGTGCTCGGCCCACTAGAGGTCAATCGGCCTACGCCCATCCCTATTGGTGGACCGGAGCCGACTAATACCTTCGCGTTGCTCCCGGGCAGCCCCGCCATTGACGCGGGCGGCACAAGTACGAACAACTGCCCCGCCACCGACCAGCGTGGAGTGTCTCGGCCGCAGGGCAATGCCTGCGACATCGGCGCGTACGAACGAATCCAGTAAGAACATAGTGCGGAAGGGTACGTCTGAGTTTTCCAGCCAGCGCAGAAGTCCGCGGTACTGGTAAGTAGTGGCAGCTCAGCCGGACATTTTCGTACTGGGACGCATGTGCTCGATTAAAGCGCGGCCTAAACGGAAATTGACCCACTACCGAAATCTGCGGGTATTTATCACATTTTCAGGAGTTCATCGCGAACCACATGCAGCCTGAGGTAATTCGGCCTGGGTCCATCGTAAAAATACGCTTCCGTTGCTTCTTTCACGTTCGCGCGAAGTTCTTCCCAAGTCTTGCCCTGAGTGAAGATGTTTTCGGTGAGGCATTCCGCGGAGTAACCACCTTCGGTTTCCTCCGTGACCTCAAAGACCAATTCGCTTATGTGGACAGGATTCATCAACAAGTCCTCGAACAGAACCGTAGCATCCGTGTTTCTTGGCCGCAACGGTCTACCTCTGCGAGGCCTGGCCGGAGGCAACGCGCGCATTAAACTCGGCGGACTTTTTGCGGGGCACAGTGAGCGCCGTCCAATCGCCCGCTGCAGCGGCGAAGTGCTTGGCGAGAAACGTGATCTGCCCGACGTGGTAGGAGTAATGCGCCATCTGCCGGTTGATGGCTTGCATCACGGAGTGGGGCTCGGTGCGAATGTAAACGGTGCGCGTAAGATCGGCATCGCTGAGCCCCGCCAGCGCGTCAAACAAACATTTCCAGCCGCGCTCCCACGACGCGAGAAGTTCTTCGCGCGATTTTGCGGGCTCCTCGAATTCGGTATCGCGCTGGCGATCCGGTTTTTCTCCATCGCTCGTCAGGAAGTCGGTCCAGCGCGAGCGCATGTTGCCCACCATATGTTTGACGATGATGGCAATGGAGTTGGATTCTCCATCGAGTGTGGCGAAGAGCCCCTCGTCTGGACACTGCGCCATCGCGCGTTCCGCGAGCTTCTTGTAAAGGCGATAGACTTCGATCGAATCTTGCAGGTAGGAGGTCAGGAATTGGTGTGCCATCCATGGATTTTCCCGCCGCACCTCTGTTAAAGCAAGACCTCCCCAAAACGTAGTAGAATCATGGCCCGTCTTCACTTCTACGATTTCCCCTTGGAGGACTTCATGTCCATCAGTCAGCTACTCCTTCCCGAATTCGATCAGGAAATGGCCAAAACCCGCAAGACGCTGGAGCGCGTGCCCGAGGACAAGTGGGGCTGGAAGCCGCACGAAAAGTCCGGCACGCTCGGTTGGATGGCCGGACACATCGCGACGATGAACGACTGGACGGTGCAAACGATAAAGACCGAGCAGTTGGACTTCGCGCCGGTCAACGGCCCACGTTATGAACAGCCCAAGACATCTGACCGCAAGGAATTGCTGGAGGTTTTTGACCGGCTCACCCGCGAAGCGCGTGCCGCACTGGCGGGCGCCAGTGATGAGGATTTGCGCAAGCCCTGGACGCTGCTGATGGGCGGCCAGGTGCTCTTTTCCATGCCTCGCTACGCCGTACTTCGGAGCTTCTGCTTCAACCACACGATCCATCACCGCGCGCAATTGACCATGTATTTGCGGGCGCTGAACGTTCCGGTGCCGGCTCTGTATGGCCCGAGCGCGGACGAACAGCCCTGAAGCGCATCCGTGCTGGTGGAATTGCTTGGACAATATCGTATGATTTCCAAGCGGGGAGAATGCGGCTGACGGGTTTCTCTTGCGCTGGGAAACTGCGCCATTTGGCGGGTCTGTGGCCTGGCGATACCGCGTCCACATCCCATCAGCGCCAACAGGCTAGCGCTGGCGAAATCCAGGTAACCTCCGGGGTGATCCCGGCAACTAAGAGTGCTGGGGAAATGCTCCGTGGGGGGGGCGAGCAGCGGGTGTAGCAAGAAGGGCCTTGCCATTCGCCTTTTGTTCGCCTATGATCCCCCCGCCTTACCACGACTTTCCGCAAAGGAGATCGCAATGAATATCGGACAAGCTATTCTTCCCGAGTTCGATCAGGAAATGGCCAATACCCGCAAGACGCTGGAGCGTTTACCCGACCACCAGTGGAACTGGAAGCTGCATGAGAAGTGCGGCACAGTGGGCTGGTATGGTCTGCACCTGGCCACGTTGCCCGACTGGGCCACGATGACCCTAACCACAGAGGAGTTTGACTATGCTCCCGTCGGCGGGCCCGGCTACCAGCCCCCAAAACTCGAGAACCGCCAGCAGGTCCTTGCTGAATTCGATAAGGGTGTGGCGGCAGCGCGCGCGGCGATTGCCAAGGCCAGCGACGAGGACATGATGAAGGATTGGTCTCTGTTGGCAGGCGGGAAGACGATTTTTACCATGCCGCGGATAGCTTGTCTTCGCAGCATGGTGTTTAACCACATCATCCATCACCGCGGCCAACTGACCATGTACTATCGCCAACTGGGCATTCCTGTTCCGGGACTTTACGGTCCCAGCGCAGACGAAATGCAGGCAAGTTCCGCCGGTGGGGCCAGTTAATTCGGTTTTATCCATGAGGGGGCGGAGTTCTCTTCGCCCCCGAGGCTTCGACTTCCGGTGGCTGCGTTTCACCGCTCTACGCTTAACTTCTGCTTTCCACCCCATCGGTCGTGGAATCGGCTGGCGCGGGTGCGTTCTGCGGTTTAGATGGCGTGAGCTCCGCGGCGCAGTAGGGGCAAAATTTGTCCGTGTCGGCAACCTCGTGCTGGCAGTGCGCGCACGAAGGGCGCAGGTTGTATTTGCAGTTGGGGCAGAAATTGAACCGTGCCGAAATCGTTGCGTTGCACTGCGGGCAGCTATAGGGCAAGGGTTCGCGAACCAGCAGATAAATAATCAGGCCGATGAAGGCGTAGGCAGGCGAAAGAATGAACACAAGAAGCGTCCAAAGCACCGGATTCATGCCGCGGCGTTGGGCGTCCTTATAAACATAGCCAAACATGAACAGCACGCAGGAAAGTACAAAAATGCCCCCGGTGATCGTTCCAGCCAGTGCTAGGGTGGCGAGCCCGGGCTGATCCGCCAAGTCGGGGGCGGGGAAATAGGCGCCACCGCGCTGCGCGTTGTAGAAATTGATGGGACACGCGATGGCGATCGAGATGAGCCAACCGATGATGCAGGTCCACACCAGCCACCTGGGGATGATGCGCAGTTCCTCGCGGAATTTGATGCGCTCACGCTTCCGGCGGAAGCGGATGAGCCGTAAACGTTCATTCCATGCGTCAGACATAATTTCCTCGTTTTCTAGACCACTGAAAGCAATCCTTCACGTGCCCACGACAAACTAACGCGGCGTCTTCGATTCGCTCGGCAAGTGTTGACCCGCGAGACCCTGCGTCGCAGCGCGCTGATACAGCACTGCGGCCACGGCCAACAGCGCCGGGACCGTCCACCAGAGCACGAATCCCATTTCCAGGGCCAGCCTCGGCACGCCGAATTCGCCGCCGAACCACGCGAAGCCGCGCCAGACCAGCGGCGCACTGAACACGCCGAGAAGCCAACTGGCAGCGGTGATGGCCCAGAGAAGTAGGTTGGCGCGAGAAGATTCGCCGGCTTGCTGGGCGCGCAAGCGAACGCGGAGTTGCGTGCGCGCCACCAGGTCCCGCGGCACCGCAACCGGCACGCCGCGAAGGGCCCGCAGAGCCTCCTGAGTGGCCGCAGCTTCATTCGCACAATCGGGGCACTCGCGCAGATGCTGCCCCAGCCAACTCTGATCGGGCGCTGCGATTCCTTCCACAAGCGATTCCGCCAGGAGCCTCTGGGCGCGTTGGTGAAGGTTTTCGTTCATGCGGCACCTTCCGTCAGAGCGGATTTCAGCGCGGCCAAGCCGCGGTACAGCCGGGACTTTACCGTCGAGATGGGAGCCGCGAGCACGGCGGCGATTTCTTCCAGGCCCAGCTCCTCGTGAAAACGCAGGAGCAGGACTTCGCGGTAGTACGCAGGGATCTTGAGCAGCGAAACTTGCACGGCTTGCTGGTTCTCGCGCGAGAGGAGCATTTGCAAAGCCGAGGTGGCGTGCAGGTCGGGCGGCTCGAACGGCTGCTGCGTTTCCGGATCGGCGAAATCCTCGAGGCTCGCGAATTTCTTGCGGCGCGAAGCGTCAATCACCAGGTTGCGCGCGATGGCGAAAAGCCAGGACTCGAACTTGGATTTGGCGTTGTACTGCTCGCCGCGCTCCAGGATGCGAACCCAGGTTTCCTGGAAGAAGTCCTCGGCCAGCGCGGGGTTGCCGGTGAGAAAAAGGAGATAGCGATAGAGGCGTTGCTGGTACTGCTCGATGAGCTGGTCGAGCACATCCGGGTCGCGGCGGCGCAGGCCGAGCGCGATAGTTTGCTTATCGTCAGTCATGAGACCCGCGAAGAGTGCCGGGGACCTCGAAAACGTCAGCGTGAATGCTTGTGCGCTCATACTACCTTGAATACGCCGGAGCGGGTGAAAAAGACGCAATGGCTGGTCGGTGGCTAACGTATTGGTTTACCGGGAGTTGCCGGAAGGCTGATCGGTAACGTAGCGCAACTTCGCCAAGTAGGACTCGAACGCTTGGCCTGCGGCAGTGCCACCCACCCCGTGCTGTTCCGCGTGGACATCAAATCCAGACACGCTGCCAGCAGTATGACCAAGGCGATCAAACTTACCGCGCAGATCTAATCCTTCGTGTTCTACAATCTGGGTGTTACGGCGAGACGCCAGGGGTTGATCGCAAGAGTCGAACGGATGACCGTAATGATCTGTCCTCAATGCAAAGCGGAGTACAGGCCCGGCTTCACGCGCTGCGCCGATTGCGATGTGGACCTGGTGTGGGAGCCGCAGTACGCCCACGCGCCAGTGGGTCCGCCGCCCGATCCTGGAGACCCCAATGAGGATCCGTTCTGCTCATTCTGGAAGGGCGAAGATGCCCGCCTGCACGCCGAGTTATGTGAGGTACTGGACGAAGCCGGCATTTCGCATAACACGGTTTTCCGCCGCGATCATCTCTTCAATCTCAGCAACTTTCCCGCCTATGAAATTGGCGTGCCATTTTCACTTTTTGAAAAAGCCGAAACGGCCGTCAAGGAAGCGTATGGCACCGACGAGATCGAAGAGGTAGGAGCGCGCGAGCTACAGAAGCTTCTGGAAGATCGCTCGGACCGCATTCGCAAGCTGCCGGAAATGCTGACTCCGGCGGAGAGCGAAGACATTCCCGGCCCTCCCACCGCGGGCGAAGAGACCGGATGGTTCGAAGAAGATGCCGCCGCCAAAGTCTGGGAGACGGAGACGGGCGA
>Ga0074045_10005278_pt1 | contig 11317 bp, 11 predicted proteins | sample BogForMeECP23OM2_FD_94442 | JGI IMG/M metagenome (GOLD analysis project Ga0074045, IMG submission 94442) | Bog forest soil microbial communities from Calvert Island, British Columbia, Canada - Bog Forest MetaG ECP23OM2 | ecosystem: Environmental > Terrestrial > Soil > Wetlands ...
ATTCGGCAGTATCACGCCGACGCGCTGATCAATCACCTGTCGTTCGATCGCCACGATGAGGAGATCGCCATCGAGGGCTTTGCCAGCCAGATCATGGTGGCGGGTGAAGCGTTCCAACAAGACCCCGCGGGCGGCGAGGCGATCCCCAACTGGGTGCGTGTCCTCTCAGCGTTTCCGGACTTTCCTCAGCAGCTCCATCAAGCTGTTGTCGAAGATGCGCAGGAGTTCTGACCGGCGAGCGTGGCTGTCGGTCGCCGGTGCCCTTCTCACAACATCTCTGATCGTCACGGATTCTGCGAGGATAGGGGGACGGGAGGCGTTATTGGGCGTGAGAGTAGAAAGGAGACCGCAGGAGAGCAGAGAAAGGGGATCGTCACCTCTCCACTTTCACTGCTCTACTGCTCAATTTTTTGGCCACAGGCCAAAAAATCGGGGCGACAGGATGGCTATTGAACTTTTCTCGAGGCAGCTTCGGGAGTGGCCAGGCCACTTATGTCTGGCGGCTAATAACTTACGGTAAATTGGGCCGCTTACCTCACGCCTTGAACGATGCGTATCCATCGCTCTCTTCGACTCGCGCGCAATCGACCTGGAGCGTCCGCGGCTCATCGCCTTAGCCGAACCACATAGCTGAGCAGCCGGGGCCGCCTGCAGGGACAGCGTACCGCGCGGGGGTGAAAGGGGCGGCGGCGGTCGGCTGCAGCGGCCTTGTTAGGTCCTGGTATCTTGAATGTCATCCTTTATCATCACTTTCATCCTTTCATCTTTGCCCCCTTTTCTCTTCTAGGGATTGCCTTGCTCCGCCGCCTGCTCGATCTCTAGTTCAAAACCGCGGATCTGAACTGCTATGCCCGGGCACTCTGGGAAAGACACATATCCAGTTGGGGCGTTCCGGACCAAGGAGTTGATGTTACCGATCAACGAATCCAGGTGCATGGCAGCCGCGAACACCGTCGCGCCAGGTTGATCCCCGGAAAACCGCACTGTGGTCCTGGGAATGATCGAGGTCCGAATCGGCGGAAAAGCGTTTCCTTGCTGGTCAAAATACTGGTAAAGAAGCGCGACCTCCGTGGCCCCCGTAAGTTTGGTGCCCCGAAGTCGCTCGATGAACCTGTCAGCCAGTTCCCCGAATGCCTGCGTACGGGCCCGTACCTCTTCACTCACGGTCTGGTCGCGCGGCTGCAGCGCACCCTCGAAGCTCCCGTCACTTGCGTCCCGATACTCTACTGCGCCATTTGCCATGAACACGCGCTCATAGGGATGTAGTGCCCCTTGCACTTGGTCCTTGGTCAACTCACCGCGAAAGATCCTCTCGCATTCGTCGCGAGGCGGCATCAGAAGAAACTGCCGGCTGCCCGAATCGTTCAACACCGGGACGACCGTGGCGACCTTGTAGACCTGAGTGTGGTCGAAGCTTTGGCCATCCAAGGGACCACCGACGAACCTGAATGTGGCCATAGAACCACCGTCGTGAGTGTGCGAACCGGCCACTCCCCATCCAGCTGGCAGCACGTCCAGCAGTGCGAGGTCACGCTTCTGAGCGATGAACCAGACCCGGGCCTTCTGCCGGAGCACCTCGCCGAGCAGGGCGCGAAGGCGATCAAACCCAGGGTGGTTGCGTTTGAGGCGGAAAACGCCGTCGTGCCCCGCGAAAAGCACCTGCACGCGATCGGGATCTTCTTCCCGGAGCAGCGTGGGCACATCGTTGTCGGCGCGGATCAGTGCTGTGATGGCCTGTCCCTCGCCGAAGCTGATGCCGACGGGGTGCCGGCGCTCTTGACTGCGCCGAGCCAAGCGCAAGTGGATCGCGTAGTTTGTGTCGCGGAGGGCGAGGCGCCCGTGACCCCCTTCGTGAAAACCGAGCGCGGCGCCGCTTGGGTCTTCCTGAATCTCCTGAACGATCAAGAGTCTCGCGAGGGTCGTCAGTGTTTCGGTCATGGCGCTGCTCCTTCGACTCGGGCCCTTAAGCGTTCCACTGTTGGTACTCCTCAAGCGTCTCCCGCGCATGCACATCGGGTCCTTCGAGGGGATCGGGAGCGGGCCAATATCCGGAGCCCCCGTGTGCTGGCAGCGGCGGTTCCCCAAGAGTCGTTCGAACCAGCGTCGGCGTGTCGTGGAGCGCGCTCCGCCACTCATCAACGGGAATCGGGCGGTCGAAGAGAATGGGATCAAAAACCATCTCCTGCGCGTCGCCGTCCGGGCTACGCACCACGAGAACCGGGGCGACGTGATACAACCATTGAGCCCGCCCGTCTGAGTGGTCGGGCGTTTCCGTCCAGAGGAGATCCGTGGCGCTGGCAACGAAAGCCCACACCTTCGACGGGGCCAGACCTCGGTCGACAAGCCGGTGGACCATGACGTGGGTTCGGGCGTAGCATCCGTCCGCGGGAAATTGCAGCGCCAAGTCCACAGCTGCAGCGAATTCCGCCAAGATCGCCGTGGCTTGGTCCGGCTCGATCGCATCCGGTGATCGAGGGACGGTCATGGTCTTGCTCCTTGCCCGCCAGCCGCGATCGTGCCATCGCTGGAAGGATTATAGCGAAGTTGCGCCGTCGGGGGAAGCACGCGACCCGGTCGCGCGCACCCGAGAACACACCCGATTTGATCCTCTAAGGAGTGTCCAAATGTGACGAAAATAGGCCAGCAGGAGCCCCTCGGACGAGGGACCTTGGCGATGGCGGAATTGGCCTAGCGCGATCGCACCGGTGCCGAACGACCCAGCTCAGAAGCCCGCTCACGCGGGAGGAGACGTTGAAGCTCGACAAACTTCGCAGACTGGAAGGTGCTTAGGTCATGGCTGAACAGGACTTCATCCTTGCTGGCCCCGGACAACGCCGCGCAAATCATCGCCGCCAAGAGTTGGCAAGACTCGACGCATTCCGGTGCGCCGTGAGTCGTTCGTGAACTCTCACCTGCCCAACGAGCGGCCTCGGCCGAGTCGGGGTGGAAGAACATCGGTACGGGGGCCAGCCGCATGATGCATCCATTGCCCGCAGATTGCGGATCGGGACGCCCACTGAACGGATTACCGGATCGCTGGAACCGCGCGAGTGATTCGCGAACCGTCACAGCCCGATGTCGAAGCAGCGACCCGTGCTGCTGAGGTAGCCGTTCTCATGCCACCGGCAGCAGCGACGCATTTGGTCCGCCGGATCGAAACGACCAAGCTCCACAAGACTACTTGCCAGGCAGAGAGCCATCGAGGTGTCATCGGTCCAAGCACCCACAGGCAGGCAGAACGGGCCGCCGCCGGTCATATCCGTCACGGGAGGAAAACCGCCACGTTCGCAAAACTCGACAGTTGTCCCAACGGCATCGCCACATGCCAGGCCGAGTAGACATCCGCGTTGTCGGGAAGCAAGCTCCATCGATGACTCTCCGTTGGCGAGTGCCCCCGCCCACCACGTCCGGCGTAGTCCCGCCGCTACGCGTCACCCGTCCAGCGCAGAACGAACTGCTCTTGGTCGCCTTCAAAGGGGAAGTGATTCTTGGGCAGTTCGACTCGCCATCGCAGCACCGCCTGAATCGCCTGTTGAGGCGAGCTGCCGCGCCGGATCAAATGGCAGGCGATAACCGTACTCGTGCGGCCGTGACCACCCCAGCAATGCACGTACGTCGGAATCTTCCGTTGCAGCCATGCGTCGATCGTGTCAAGGACCTCACGCATCGCCAGCCGCGTGGGGGCGGAGGCGTCCCGGATCGGCAGGCACCGGCACTCGACGGCCATGCCCCGCTCTGCAGCCAACTCCTGCAATCGCGGTACGTAGGGCGCAAAGCTGCCACCGTCGTGGCTCTTTTCGGTCGCCTCCATCAGGCTCACTACCAGACGGATGTTGCAGTCGAGCAGACCTCGGAGCTTGGTATCACGCTTGGCCAGATCAAGGTCGCCGGGATAGCAGCCGGCGCACAAGAGCCCTTCGTACGCCCAGAAGCTTTGCGGAAACGGCTTGCACGTCATACTTGAATAGCTACCTCCTGCCAGACAGCGCTCCGGAAAGTCCGGCCGAACTTGTGATGAGCCTGACCGGCGCTGGTCAGGCGAACACGGTGCCGGTCAGCCAAGCACGGGCCGCCGGTCAGCCAAGCACAGCGTCGGGCGACCGGCACAGAAATTAGAAAGGTCCAACGGGCCGCGGTCAAGTTAGAGGTATCAACGATGAGGCGACCCAAGAATTGCTTGTTCGAACGACGGCGGCTATATTCACTAGGAGAAACACCAATGCGGCAACGTCAATGCTCCAGCAACGCAAGTTTTCCGTGTGCCTGAGATGGCTACCTCGCAAGACTTTATGCTGAACGTCGTGCAAGGGTCGATTTTCACGCCAGAGCACTCCGGCTTCTCGTCCGGAAAGGCGGTTGGAACAGTCCTAGCAAGCTTTCGGGATCGTTTTGATGGTGAAATGCAAGTTCTGCCGTTACCGTCGGAAGTTCCGCCAGAGATTCCACGCGTGATCTTACAAAGTGGCGACGGCCAATGGCGCCTCTCGATGGCCCCGGCGCGCATAGATTCCGGGTGGCAGGCCAAGCCTCCAGCGGTGGCGCTAAGTTTAGAATCCGCCGCGGGGGAATGCACGGAAGTGCTGGAACGCTACGTCCGCGAGTCTCACGTGCGCGTCGGCCGCGTCGGCTTGGTTGTCCATCGCACATACTCTGTGGATAATCCGGCCCAGACGCTCATTCAACGGTTCTGCAATGAGTCGAGCCAGCGAGAGCCGTTCAACCGGTCGGAATCATTCGAAGTCCACAACCATAAGGTCTATCTTCCACGGAGGAAGGACATCGATTACAAGATCAACAGTTGGGTACGGTGCAAGAGCGCCAGGATGATTGCGGACGATAGCCCCGCCATTCTGGTCGAACAAGACCTGAACACGTTGCCGAACGAAACCGATTCGCGTCGCTTCGAGCCAGAGCAGATCCGCGCTTTCTTCGAAATGGCAGCGCTTGAGGCCGACGAAATCCTTCGCAAGTACTTCCCCGGATAGGTAATCCCATGTCCTTGACCATGGAAAATCAGATCGTGCCGGAGTTCACTGAGCTAGAGTGGAGGCTGGCCTTCTCCCGAGCAAGGACGCCGAAGTCTCAGGCGCCGTCCGTTCGGACAGCGGACGACCGCGCAACTCCCGACACTATCGCGCCGGAGCGTTTGCGGCTTGCTTCGGCGGGAATCAAGTACCTCTCAGCAATCATTCAGCAACTTGTGGAACTTCGGAAGGAAGCGGAAAGCGACGAGTACGGTACTCTGCGGGCGAGTCAGCACGCGTTCGATATAGCTTGTCATTTGGTAACCGACGCCGCCATCATCTCGGCATGCGATGGGCGGCAGATTCCACGTGGCTGCACGTCGACGGACTCGCAGGGCGGGGTTCGGATTGAATGGGTCCGTCCAACCGCCAGCGTGCACTTGGTGATTCCTGCAAGTTCGAACCGTGACGGGTACATCTATCACGAGGTGGCAGACCGCCACGGCACGGAGCCCGCCAGTCCCGACCGGCTTGCCTCGCGGCTCGGCGCTGTTAGTTAGGGTGGACTATCCTGGCTTCTCCTATGCATCCACCACTCGACTGCAACGCCATAGTTTTTCGAGCCATGGCGCGAAGGAGATGGGTAGATCCTGAGACACAGCAAGTCCTGCCTGCTGCGTTTAGCAGACGCCCAACGCCGAAGGATGACGATGGTCTCTCGGTCGATTTGGCGTCGCCGAGTTCTTGTGCCGCGTCACTGAATACGTGTTTCGGTGTTGCCAGCTTGCATGTCGGCCGGCTCCGAAATCTCGGCTTGGATGTGGTAGTAGACTGCCCTCCACATGCAAACATCGTCGGGGTTCCCCGAGATACGGAGGACCGGGGCCGTGCGGAATGGCTAGCCAGCCAGTTGGCCAAACAAGCGCGCTTTATCCGCCCAGAGCCCCTACACGGCTTGCCGTGAGGCGCTGGGGCGCTTGGCCGATCAGAACCACGTCCGGGGGCCATTGCGGCGCCGGAGGGATTTCCTCGAGACTGCGGCCGGCTTTCGTTGTGCGGTGACCGCCTGGCTGGCCCGTTCGTTCGGGTAGCAAGAATGCCGGGGCCCGTCGCGAGTTATCAATCGACCGCCCCGGCTGACGGGGTTAGAAACCCCATCGACGGAGGTAAGCTTTAAGCTAACGTCGACAAGCCGGCCCAACCTTGCACTCCCGCCGTACTCCCGGCTGGGCTCGATCCAGTTTTGACGGATCGGACATCTAGAGCAAGATGGACGCAAGCGAGCCTGAACCCCCGCACGTCGAGGAACCGCTGGTCCGGTTGAACCGATGCGGCTCGAGGATCAGCGACTGCGCCGTGTTCGACGCGGCCGCCGGCTTGTGTTGGCGCCGATCAGCGAGCCGTCTCGACCTTCCGAGCAGCGGCCGAACTCGCCGAGATTCATGAGGCGGTCGGCTTCGATGGCCTGGCTCATGCCCTGCTCGCCGAAGCAGCTCTCGACTCGGGGCTCACGCCAAGCGAGACGAAGAGACAGGTTGCTTGCGGCCTGGCTCACGGCCGACGACAACGGGAAGGGGGCGAGCATGTCTGAAGCACGCTTCCAACCCGTCGCCGACCTGCTCGACCCCTGGCGCGAAGACGTTCTCAGCGGGAAGCCGCCAACCCTCTACCCGATAGGAACGGGCGAGCTTGCCCGCGTTGAGATCGGGCCGGGGCTCGTCACCCTGATCGGCGGGGCGCCGGGGCAGGGGAAGACCGGGCTCACAGTGCAAATGCTGATCGATGCCCTGATGCTCACCCCGAGCCTGAAGGCGCTGGCGTGTAATGTCGAGATGAGCCCGAGCACGCTACTCGACCGCCAGCTTGCCCTGCTCGCCGGCATCGACTTGACGCTCATCCGTTACCGTAGGCTCACGGCCGAGCACTCAGAGGCGATTCAACGGGGCACGGGAGCCCTGGAGTCGCTCGCCGAGCGGCTCGCCTTCGTTCGCCCGCCTTACGACCTGGCGAACGTGGCGCGGTCGGCCGACGCCTTCGGGGCCGACCTGCTTCTGCTCGACTACATCCAGCGAATCGGGGCTCATGGCGAGCACGCCGACCGGCGCGGGGCGGTTGATGCCACGATGAGCAGTCTTCGGCAATTCGCCGACGCTGGGGTTGCCATCGTCGTCGTTGCGGCCCTGGCTCGCTCCAAGGATGCGAAGGGGCGGTCGAGCTATAACGACGGGCTCAGCCTGGCGAGCTTCCGCGAAACCAGCGAGCTTGAGTACGGGGCCGACGACGCCTTCATCCTGGCACCCGGCGAAGACGACGGGGGCGACGGGGCGCCCTCTTCCCGCGTCATCCTGAAACATCTGAAGAGCCGTCACGGCGAGTCTCGGGATATTCCCCTGACCTTCGACCGGAAGCATCAGCGGTTCACTCCGGCCGAGCCCCCCGAGACCGGGAAGACTGGACGGAAGCGCGACAGCGGCAAGCTTCATTCGGCCCTGCAAGCCCTCTGGAATCAGAGCCGAGTGGCCAACGACAGCGAAGGGGAAGAGCCGTGAGCGAGGGGAGCAACGCTCCCGCCAGGCGGAAGACCCCGAAGCGGGTTGCCCGGCTTCGCTTCGAGCTTCTCAACGCCTTCGTCGATTCAGGCATGGCCGAGTTGAGCCGGGGCGAGCTGGCGGTCTGGCTCACGTTGTACCGCGACACGAAGCGCGACGGGACCGCCCGCACTTCGCTCAGCGACATCGCTCGGCGGGGCGGTATGGATCGCCAGACGGCAAGCCGAGCGGTCGACCGACTTGCTCGTCGCAAGATGCTTCAGGTGCTTCGGCGACGGGGCCTGAATCAAGGCCCTTCGGAGTACCGCATCTTCCCGTTCCCGATGGAGTGATGTATACTTCACCTCGTATGACCCAGCGGCGAGCAGTTGGCGTCCGAAAGCGTCCGAGTTAGATCACATACTTATAAAAGTACATTCACCTATGGGTACTTCACAGTTACTTGACAGTCTAAAGACGAGACTTGAGGACGAGTTCAAGTCGGTTCATACAGCCTCTCCCACTGACCTCTTTCACTATACAACAGGCCCCGGGCTCATGGGTATTCTGGGCAGGAAAAAGATATGGGCGACGCATTATCGATACGTGAACGATTTCACGGAATTCGATTATGGGAGAGAGATAGCACTTAGCATTATCCGCGAAATGCGAACCGGTATAGACCACGTTATGGTCGAGCTGATGCTAGACCAGGTTCTTGAGTTCATCCAAGCGGAGAGTGCAGTTGTTCACTACTATGTGGCCTGTTTCTGCGGCAGAGATGATCTTCTAAGCCAGTGGCGAGGTTACGCTTCTGCGGGCATAGGATACTCGATTCACTTGAAGGCGACATCAACATTGATTGACCTAAAGGACCTAATCCATTACCCGTCGTCTGAGTCAGGTGGGTCGTTTACAGACCTTGACTACTGTTTGGTCCAACTCCGTTACAAGGGCCACTCGGAATGCATCACAGACCTCCTCAAGATCGGTGTTGCTCACGTACGTGAGCAATGCGCGAATATTGATTCCACAGCAGATTTTCGGGATGCTCTTCTTGCCGATGGTGAGATTCCCGATACGACTTATGGAAGCTGCAAACAAGTGGCGTTTGACGCGGCAGGCGACGTGTTTGCGGCACTTATGCAAGCAATTTTGAGAATGAAAAGCCCAGGTTTTGAAGAAGAACATGAATGGCGAATCGTTGTAATAGATTGGGACGATGACCCCAAGAAATTCGACAGGGGGTTTAGAGTCTCAAACGGGATTCTGATCCCCTACCTGAAATGCGACTTCTTGGAAGTTAGGGGCAACAGACTCTTCGAGATTGAATCGATAAGATGCGGTCCTTCTCGCTATCCAGCGTACGCCGAGAACGCCGTGGGGATGCTTCTCAGGAAGTGCGGCTTTCCCCATACAAAGGTGACGAGTTCTACGATTCCTCTAAAGGTCTGATAGGCCACTGGCATGGATCTCAAATCTGACCGAGAAGCCTGCGACTACTCGAGGCTCACTGTCGGCGCCGGCGCCTACAGCACTGTAGACATTTTGCTACCGATGCTGTAGGCGCCAGTGCCTACCATCCCAGAAGCACCCCCTCAAGGGGTGCTACCAGAAGAGGCAGCATACCCCCTGGCGGGGGTGCTGCCTTGAAGACCAGGATCATTGACCCGACCTGACCCCTGTGTAATGATGCACACAAGCAGACGATCCCGACGGGGGGACTCATGGCCGACACCATCATCGAGAACCCGATCCTGAACTCGCCCTTCCGGGAACCCGACCGGCACTGGCGGTTCAGCGACGAGGGGATCACCAATGAGATCGTCGCGACTCGCCGGGCGAGTGCCTACTTCGTCCCGATCCCCCCGCCCAAGAAGAAGGGCAGGCAACTCCAGTTTGATACGGAGTGGACCCAAGACCGCATCGAGCCCAACGACAAGGTCAACCGCATCAGGGAACGGGTCAAGCACTGGCGGGAAGGGGAATATCAGGGAGTGACTCAGGTCACCCGCAAGCTCTTGCAGCATTGGAGCGACCCCGACCGGGAGAACAAGCTCTTCTTCTGCCAGATCGAAGCCCTGGAGACCCTAATCTATCTGACCGAAGCCGCCAAGAAGGTCGGCGACAACTGGATCGAGAACTGGCTCCGAGATGCCAACGACGGATCGAATCCCGGGCTCACTCGCATTGCGTCGAAGATGGCGACAGGGACGGGCAAGACGGTCGTCATGGCCATGCTCATCGCCTGGCACGCTTTGAACAAGATCGCCGACCCGAAGGACCGCCGGTTCTCCGATACGTTCCTCGTCGTCACTCCGGGAATCACCATCCGCGACCGGCTGAGGGTGCTCTGGCCCCACGACGCCGAGAACTATTACCGGCTCCGCGACCTCGTCCCGCCCGACCTGATTGGCCAACTCGGACGGGCTAAGATCCTCATCACGAACTTCCACGCTTTCAAGATCCGGAAGCTGATCGAAACCAACAAGCTGACCAGGGAGATTCTTGGCACTGACTTTGACGAATCCCCTGACCAGATGGTGAACCGCGTTTGCCGGGAACTCGGCAGCAAGCGGAACATCGTCGTCATCAACGACGAGGCCCATCACTGCTACCGCCGCAAGCCTGACGGCGAGGCCGAGACGCTCAAGGGGGAGGAACGCACCGAAGCCGAGAAGCGGAACGAGGAAGCCCGGGTCTGGATCTCGGGGCTCGAAGCTATCCGCGACAAGATCGGCATCCGGGGCTTTTACGACCTGTCGGCGACCCCCTTCTTCCTCCGAGGCTCGGGCTATCGGGAAGGGGATCTCTTTCCCTGGGTTGTCTCCGACTTCTCGCTCATCGACGCCATCGAGTCGGGCATCGTCAAGATTCCCCGCGTTCCCGTCGCCGATGACACGATGAAGGGGGAACAGCCGACCTATCGCTACCTCTGGCCCCGAATCCGCGAGGAACTTCCCCGCAAGGGCCGGCGAACCGAAGCGGTCGGAGGCGAGCCCAAGCTTCCGGTCGAGCTGCAAGGGGCTCTCCATAGCCTCTATGGCAACTATGAAGCGCGCTACCGCCAGTGGGAGCAGAGCCAGGCGGAAGGGGCCAGCAACCAGACTCCACCCGTCTTCATCGTCGTCTGCAACAACACCAACGTCTCGAAGCTGGTCTTCGACTACGTCGGCGGATGGGAGCGAACCCTGCCAGACGGCGCGACGGTTCCTGTTCCCGGCCAGCTTGCCCTGTTCAGCAACGTCGAAGACGGACAATGGAAGGCCCGACCGCTCACGATCCTGATCGACAGCGAGCAACTGGAATCGGGCGATGCGATGAGCCCTGAGTTCAAGCAGATCGCCGCCCTGGAGATCGACGAGTTCAAGGCCGAGTATCGCGCCCGCTTTCCGGGCCGTGACACCGAGAAGCTGACCGACGAAGACCTGCTTCGCGAAGTGATGAACACCGTCGGCAAGCCCGGCAAGCTCGGAGAACAGGTTCGATGTGTCGTGAGTGTCTCGATGCTGACCGAGGGATGGGACGCCAGCACTGTGACCCACGTTCTCGGCATCCGAGCCTTCGGCACTCAACTCCTCTGCGAGCAGGTCGTCGGCCGCGCCCTTCGGCGGATGAGCTACGCCGCCAACGCCGAGGCGAAATTCGAGCCCGAGTACGCCGACGTCTACGGGGTGCCGTTCTCGTTCCTGCCTTGCTCGGGAACCACGAAGGTGCCCAAGCCGGGCCCGACCCCGACCCGGGTTCATGCCCTCGCTGACCGGGTCGCCTGCGAGATTACCTGGCCCCGCCTGCAAGGATATCGCTATGAGCTGCCAGGCGAGC
>Ga0074045_10005279_pt1 | contig 11317 bp, 13 predicted proteins | sample BogForMeECP23OM2_FD_94442 | JGI IMG/M metagenome (GOLD analysis project Ga0074045, IMG submission 94442) | Bog forest soil microbial communities from Calvert Island, British Columbia, Canada - Bog Forest MetaG ECP23OM2 | ecosystem: Environmental > Terrestrial > Soil > Wetlands ...
AACGGGCGCGGAGCGCCGCAAGCAAGGCTGACTCGGCCCCCGGCGCAAACCATCCTTCGCAGCCGAGCCGCCGGTAAAGCTCGCCTATCCCGAGCGCGCGCGAACGGCGGCCATGCGCGCCATCCCCCGCGAAATAGGTATCGACGATCACGCGATCCGCGGCCTCCGCTACGAGCGCGGCAAATCGCTCGGCGTGATTCGGCATCATCGGGGCAATCGCGATCTGCGTAAAGATGCCGGCCCCGCGGAGCCGGCGGACCGTCGCGAACCGGCGCGCGATCGCGGCCGAGGTCGGCGTGAGCGCGCGCCGCACCGTCTCGTCGTCGGTCTCGATCGTAAGCGATACAACCAGGTTGGCGCCGAGCTCGCCGAGCAATTCGCGATCGCGTTCGATCAGCGGACTCCGCGTCTGCAGGAGTATCCGGCGCGGCCGCAAGCGTACGAACAGCTCGAGCGCCCGCCGCGTGAGGCGCAGCGTTCTTTCGTATCCCTGGTACGGATCCGTCGCGCTCGACATGAAGATCGTCGCGTCCCGCAGCTTACCGGCGCTTTCGAGCTTGCGCAGTTCGCGCTCCAGCAGTTCCGGGAGATTCGTCTTCGCTACCACCCAATTACCCCACGGACCGTCGGCGGCATGCGCGACCGGCAGCGCGCGCACATAACAGAACGGACATCCGCCCGCCGCGCCGAACGCGCATCCGATATAGGGATTCAGGGTGAAGGCGAAGCCGCGCAGGAAGCCACCGGTCGGCGTCAGAGCGCGGGTGGCGCGGCGGGCGATTAGAGTTCGGCTCATCGCGCGAGCCCCGGCGCGCGCCGCCGGCGATTGACACTCCCGTGCTTTCGCGCCAAGGATAATTTTGTGAAACGCGCAGCCATTCTTCTTACGCTAATCGGCGCCCTCGCGATCCCCGCCCTTGCTCGTGCGCAATGGGGCGACGACGGGCAGCAGGATCGGCTGAATCCGTACGAATATCAGGACGTCGACGATGGGCAATTCCTCAAGTTCGCGAGTTACGTCCTGACGCCCATCGGGATGGGACTCGAATGGGGATTGACGCGTCCGCTCCATTACGTCGCGACGCAGACCCCACTCGCCCCGGTGCTGAGCGGCGACAAGGAGCATTACCAGTTCGGCCAGAATGACAACGCCAATCTGCTGCCGCCGGAAACCTTCGCGCCTCCGCCGGTGAATTTCTCGAACACCTTCGTGCCCGCGCCGCCGGAGCATACGGTCGTGACCACCGTGGTCGAGCAGTCCTTGCCGCCGTCGCCCCCAACAGGGAGCCAGCCCGCTCTGCGCTAGAAATAACTGTGGTCAAAACGCGGCGCAGGGGAGAGCCGCCGCGTGGCTCCACAGTCAGGCTGTCTTCAGATGTCCGCAGCAGGCGGCGTTACGTCGCCATGAAGCCGCCGTCCACCGGCATCGGCAGGCCGGTCACGTAAGACGCGCGATCCGAGCAGAGCCACGCTGTCGCCTCGGCGATCTCGCTGGGCTCGCCGAGCCGGCGCAGCGGTTCCGAGCGCGCGAACCGCGCCTCGACTTCGGGACGCTCGTGGGTAAGCCGCCCGAGCATCGGGGTGCGGATCGGACCCGGGCAGACCGCGTTGATCCGGATGTTATGCTTCCCGTACTCGAGCGCCGCCGCCCGGGTCAGACCGGCGACCCCGTGCTTCGCCGCGACGTAGGCGGGCATGTGGGGGACGCCCGCGAGCCCCGCGCCCGACGACGTATTAACGATCGCCCCGCCGCCACCCTGCTTGAGCAACTGCGCGATCTCGGCCTTCATGCAGTACCAGACGCCGGTCAGGTCGATCGCGATTACACGATTCCAGTTCTCCTCGGTGCATTCGTGGGTATCTCCGCTTTTACCCTCGATCCCGGCGTTGTTGAAGGCGCAATCGAGCCGCCCGTAGGTTTGCACCGCCTTGGCGACCGCCGCCTCGACGTCGGACCAGAGGGCGACGTCGCATTTGACGAAAATCGCCTCGGCGCCGAGATCCTGCACGATTTTGAGCGTGCGATTGCCGCCGTCTTCGACCACGTCGGCGAGGATCAGCTTCGCGCCCTCGCGCGCGAAGACGCGTGACGTTGCCTGTCCGATCCCCGACCCGGCGCCAGTGATCAGCGCCACTTTGCCTTCGAGTATTCCAGCCATGATTAAGGTTTCTCCCTTGCGATTTCCGGTCTACTTGTGGCGCTTGCAGCGCCGCTGCGCAAGGGTCGACGACGGTGGGGGCAGCCCTGATTGGCCTGTTATTCGATAAAATGCGCCTTGTGAGCGTGAGCGACCGCTGCTAGGATTGCCGATCTCCTTGCTCCCCCGGGGGGGCTGGAAACCAGAAGGAGGTACAGCGCGTGCGGCGCTACGAAACCATTTTTATTCTGCGCCCGGATTTGGGCGAGCCTGCGCAAAAGGAAGCAATCAAGCGCTTTGAGGGGTTTATTGCGACCAGTGGCGGCGATTTAATCGATACCGAGGAGTGGGGCTTCCGCGAACTTGCCTACCGGATCAAGGGCGAGCAACGGGGCTTCTACGTCCGGCTGGATTACGGCGGCAACGGCGCGACGATGAACGAGGTCGAGCGCAATCTGAAGCTGTCCGATAATATTCTGCGCTATATTTCGGTGCTGGCGAGCGACAACGTTGATCCCGCCGCGGCGCGTGCCGACCTTGAGGCTCATCGCCGCCGCACTGCGGAAGCGCGCGCCGCCGCTGAAGCCGCCCGGGCCGCCGCCGAGGCCGCGCGGGCGGCAGCAGCCGCCGAACGCGCCGCTCAGCGCGAGGAGCAAACCGCGGCGGCGGCAGCAGTGGCGAGCGCCGCGGAAGAGGGCGAAGAAGTTTCGCCCGACTCCGGCAGTGACGACACGGATTGAGCTGAGCGGCCGCCTCGTGCGCAATCCGGACCTGCGTGTGACACCCGCTGGAACCCATGCGCTGCGGCTCGAGGTCGATTGCGGTGAGCCGCATGGCTCGCTTGTGCTGGGGCTGGTGATGACCGGCGTGGCCGTTCCCGAACTCGCACGGCAGTTGCGCAAGGGCGAGCAGATTCGCGCGGCGGGCGCACTGCGGGCCTTGCCTCCCGGCGCACGTCAGGCGGGCCGTTTGGGAGTCGAGGTAGTCGCGAACACGATAGCGCTAGTGGAGTGAGGCTTGGCGAACGGAGCGAGCACGGGGGGCGCACTAGTGGAGCGCAGCGGAACGACCAGGCAGTCTGCGAGATACGTTAAAGAGCCGAGTCTGCGAGGCGCGGCCAAAGTTTAGAGTCCGCGAACCGCGTTAAAATAAGCCGCCGCTCACCAAGGTTCAAACTTGCAGAATTTTGTTGAACACAGCCGAGCGGCGTCGATGCTAAGATTGGAAGTCAGCCATGGCAGATGAAGATCAGATTCAGGATCAAGGACACGAACACGGCCGCGGTCGCGGCCGCGGGGACGGCGAGGGACGCGGAGGCGATCGCCCCGGTGGACGCCGCCGCCCCGGCGGTGGACGGCGCAAGGTATGCCGTTTTTGCGCGGACAAGACGCTCGCCGTCGATTACAAGGACGTGCGCACGCTGCAAAGTTTCATCACGGAAGGCGGCAAGATTGTCCCGAGCCGCACGTCGGGCAACTGCGCGAAGCATCAGCGGCAGCTTTCGGTCGCGATCAAACGCGCCCGGGTGATCGCTCTGTTGCCGTTCTCGACGCTGGGGCTTTAGCGAGGCCTGACGTGAGGTTCCGCGACCTGTTCGGCCTGGCGCGCGCCGCGCTCGCCTCCGCCCTGATGTTCATGATGGGGGCGATTGTGCCGGTTGTCGGCGCGTTGGTGATGCTGTTTGCGCCGGCCCCGGTGCTCGGCTGCGCCGTCGGCTTCCCTCATGCGACGTGGCGGTCGGTCGCCGTGGCGCTGCTCGCCGCCGGGTTGGTGACGTTCGCCGGCGGATGGCAGGCCGGCGGTGGCTATCTCGCGACGATCGGCGCCGCGGCGATCGCGATGAGCTACCTGATCGAGCGGCGGCAGCCGTTCGAGCGGATCCTGGTCGGCGCCACCGCGATAATCGTAACCGCGGGCGCGGGTCTCGCGTTGGCCTATGCCGGGTCGCCTCAGGCGCTCGCGCAAGGACTACACCATAATCTGACCGAAGCGCTGGAGCACTGGCAGAAGTTTTACGGCGCGGCCGGGCTCGACGTCGTATTGACGCCCGACGTCCGCGCCAGCGTGGTCGACACGACGCTGAGCCTGATGCCCGCGCTGATGGTGATCTCGACCGCCCTGGTGGTGCTCGCGAATCTCGCCGTCTTCTGGCGGATCAGCGGGCGGCAGCAGCGAATCGGCTATCCCTTGTTCGGCGACCTCGTGCGCTGGTCCACGCCGGACTGGCTCATCTGGGTGTTGCTGGTGACGGGCTTCGGACTGTTTATCCCGATGCCGGCGATGAGCACGATCGCGCTCAATTGTTTCGTGGTCGTGGCGGCCATCTATTTTTGTCAGGGGCTGGCCATCATGGCCTTCTATTTCAGGCTGCTGGCGATGCCGTCGCTGGCGCGCGGCCTGATCTATTTCATTACGATAGTCCAACCGGTCCTGGCCGTGCTGGTCTGCGCGGCGGGGATTCTGGATTTCTGGATTGATTTTCGGCGGCTCAAGCCGCCCAGCGCGGAGACGCGTAATCTGGGCGACTTCCTGTGAGAGAGGGCGGGCAGATCTTATGAACGTACAGGTGATTCTAAGCGAGGATGTCTCCAACCTGGGGCATCCGGGTGACGTGGTCAGAGTGCGCGCGGGTTACGCCCGCAACTACCTGCTGCCGCGCAAACTCGCGGTCGAGGCCAATCCGCGCAATCTGCGCGAGTTCGAGCATCAGAAGCGGATCGCGATGCTCAAGCGGGAGGCGCTCAAGGGCCAGGCGCTGACCCTCAAGGAAAAGCTCGAGGCCGTACAACTGAAGCTGAGCGCGCGCACCGGCGAAGAGGGCAAGTTGTTCGGTTCGGTAACCAATCTCGATCTCGAACGGGCGTTGCGCGAGCAGGGTTTTGAAATCGACCGGCGGCGGATTCTGCTCGGCGAGCCGATCAAGCAACTCGGTTCGTACACGGTTACGGTCCGGCTGCAGCCCGAGGTCGAGGCGACCGTCAAATTCACGGTGGCGGCGGCCGGATAAGCCTGGCTCGGCGCAGCGGACGCGGATCGGCTGCCCTAAGCCGCACGCGTCCGCGGCAATATCCGGTGTTGTAACGAAAAGCCGTTGGAATCAGCTTCGTTGGAACAAGATTTGTCGGAATAAGGTCTGGAGAAGGTCCGGTTGACACGATGATGAAGCTCTACGACTTCCTGCCCTGTCCTTTCGGCCAGAAGGTGCGTATCGTTCTGGCGGAAAAAGGGCTCAATTACGAACTGGTGCAGATCGATCTGGCGCAAGGTGAACAACGCCGCCCGGACTTTCTGCGCCTCAACCCGTTCGCCCGCGTTCCTGTGCTGGTCGACGAGGACGTGACGGTCTACGACTCGACCATCATCGCCGAGTACCTGGAAGACGAATACCCCGAGCCGCCCCTGTTACCCCCGGTCGGTTCGAGCGGGCTGCGGGCCCGCGCCCGCTCATGGGAAGATTTCGCGGACACCTCCTTCACGCCGCAGGTCGGGCAGCTTATGGCCGAGCTGACCAAGCCCGAGAGCGACCGCGATCCCGGCCGGGTCCAGCGGTTGCAGCAGTCAGTCGAGCGGATGCTGACTTTCCTCAATCATGAGCTGCAGGGCCAGGAATATCTGACCGGGCAGTTCTCGGTGGCCGACATCGCCTTCGCCCCGCGGCTGGTCGTGCTGCGTGACCTGGGCGTCGAGGTTGGGCAGAATCGGAATAACGCCGACGCCTGGCTTAAACGAATGATCGAGCGCCCGAGTATCATGAATATCGAAGGATTCACGTCCCAATTCGTCGCCGGGGTGTAATCCGGATACACGATCAGGACAGGGCAGAAGAAACGCGCCGTCTGATTTCTCAGGCGGCGCGTTTGGCATCCCGAAGCTCCGCGGATGCGGGGGACAGCATCCTGGAGTCTAGAACATTCGGCCGTGACTTAGTAGCGGATTTCCGTGGCCTCGGCGTAAGCGTCGTCGTCGTCTGGCCGCGGCGCGATCCCGGTCATCCGGTAGATCAGCTTCGCGGAAAACAGCTTGGCGGCAATCCGCCCCTGCGGCTTGAGCATCCCGCCATGCCGACGGCATCGCGGACAGGCCAGCGTACCGCTCAGCACGCTCGCGTTTTCCGGTGTGACACGCAGATCAAACACGTGCGCGCAACCTGGATTCTGACAGCTCGTCCGATATACGATTCCGGCTTCCGATTGCGTCCCGCGGGACGTATTATTGTCGACTTCAGTTTGCATTTCGTACCTCCGTTCGCCTGACCCGGCGACAGGTGCGACGGTTCAATCAGCCGCACTTCCGAGTTAGACGCAGGTTCCTGCCAAATGTTTCAAGCAATACGTGTGCCTTACGATAAAATTATTCAAACGCGCGTATTTTGGGCGGAACTTTGGGAAGTCGGAGGCCTGAAAAGGACGAAACTACACGAAAAGCTACGGTTCGGCGGAGCTTTACGTCATAATGGAACAAGAGGATAGATTCTTCCTGTATCAATTGTGAGGCACCTGGTGGCTCATGCCGCATCGCCAAAAGGATTCCGGTGCAAATAAAAACTTGCGCTATTTTCCTGTCAGGCACTTTTCAACGACCATGCGGCACCATAGATTTACGCTAGTGAAGCGAAGCGGAACGAGCACAGGGGGCGGCCGAGTCGGAACCGAGGCTGAGCCTCGCAGACTCGGCCACCCACCGGACGCGCGGCCAAGGTCCGGACTCTGCCAGCTGCGTTAAGAATTTGAGTCCGCGAGTTGTGTCTGAGACAAGGTAGAGATAGGAACGAAGCCGTGGGCACTTTCGCGGCGGCGCCAAGCGAAGCCTGCTTCGCACCATGAGAACACTCGCCTTGGTCATGGCCGGCGGTCAGGGAACCCGCCTTTACCCGCTGACGCGTGACCGCGCCAAGCCCGCGGTCCCCTTTGGCGGCAAGTTCCGCATTGTCGACTTTGTTTTGTCGAACCTGGTCAATTCCGGAATCTATTCCATCTACGTGCTGGTCCAATGGCGCTCCCAGTCGTTGATCGAGCATCTCAAGGATGGCTGGCAGTTCGGCCGGATTCTGCACGACCACTTCATCGTGCCGGTACCGGCCCAGATGCGGATCGGGGAAAGCTGGTATCAGGGGACGGCCGACGCCATTTTCCAAAACCTCAACCTGATCGAAGACTTCGAGCCCGATCTCGTCGCGGTCTTCGGGGCCGACCACATTTATAGGATGGATCTTGCCCAGATGATCGAGTTTCATGTCGATCGCCGGGCCGCCGTGAGCGTCGCAACCCTGCCCGTGCGGCTCGAGGAGGCCAACCAGTTCGGCGTGCTCGATGTCGACTCGGGCCTGCGCGTGGTCGGCTTCGAGGAGAAGCCGCGCAATCCCCAGCCGATGCCGGGCGCGCCGGGCCAGTGTCTGGCGTCGATGGGCAACTATCTGTTCGACCCGCAAATTCTGCGCTCGGCCCTGCTGGAGGACGCGGAGCACGTCGGCAGCCATCATGACTTCGGGCGCGATTTGATTCCGCGGCTGATCGGCCACGTACCGGTCTATGCCTATAATTTCATGACGAACCGGATTCGCGGGGACTCCGAGGATACTCTGAGTTATTGGCGCGACGTGGGCACGGTCGACTCGTACTATGAAGCGAACATGGACCTTCGCGACGCCAGGCCTCTGCTCAATCTCTACAATCAGTACTGGCCGCTGCGCACCGCCTACTACAATCAACCGCCGGCCAAATTCGTCTTCAATGAATATAATCGGCGCGGCCAGGCCTTCCATTCGATTGTTTCCGAGGGCTGTATCATCTCCGGCGGCAGCGCGATTAATTCCGTGCTCGGCCGCTCGGTGTTCGTCCATTCGTTTAGCCAGATTGAGGATTCTATCGTGATGGACTATTGCGATATCGGCCGCGGCGCACGCGTCCGCCGCGCGATTATCGACAAGAACGTGCAGATTGCCGAGGGCGACGAAATTGGTTACGACCTTGAACGTGACCGCCAACGCTTCTTCGTTACCGACTCCGGAATCGTGGTTATCCCGAAGGCCGCCAAACGCGAACGGGTAATCGACTGAGGCCACAGGAGTCCGCCTGAGGCCCGCACGGGAGTCCGCATAAGGGAGGATGCACGCTACGCAACCGCAGGGGATTGTTGGAGAATCAGCCGTGCGCGCGCCCGCAGAGGTGGCCGCCACCGCCCGGCCTATGACCGCGCGGCGTCAGGCCGAGCGCGCACGGAACGCCGAGCGCCGCGCGCAGATCACCGAACTCAAACTCAACTGGACCCAGCGCGCCGTTTTCTGGCTGCTGGTGGGTCTCATGCACCTGCTGAGCCTGCTCCCGGATTTCGTCCTCTACCCGCTCGGTCTGATGGGCGGTTGGGTCGCGCATCTGCTCGATCACCGCCACGTCCGGATTGGCATGTGCAACCTGGAGATCGCGTTTCCCGAGCGCAGCGCCGCCGAGCGGCGCCGGATTTTGCGCGAATCATACTTCAACATCGGGCGGAGCTGCGCCGAGTACGTTCGGCTGGGCGGTTTCTTCTATCGGCGGATCAAGACCAAAGTCAGCTATGACCGTTTCGCGTACTGGGCCGAGATCCAGCGACGCTATCCGGGCAAAGGCGCGCTGGTGCTCACCGCGCACTTCGGCAATTTCGAATGGTTCATGGCCACGCACGCGATGCACGGGTATCAGGTCGCGTTGGTCCATCATACGCAACGCTTTGTGGCGGGCGATGCGCTGATGAGCTTTATCCGCGAGCGCGCCGGCGTCCGCATAATTCGCAAGCACGCGGCGGCTCGCGCCGTGCTGAAGGCACTGCGGGCGGACGAGGTGATCGGGATTCCGTTTGATCAGAACGCCAAACGCAGCGAAGCCACTTTCGTTCCTTTTTTTAATGAAATCGCGGCGACCGCAACCGGTCTAGCGCGACTCGTCGCGATTTCGGGCGCACCGGTGGTCCCGGCGTTCATCGTCCGCCAGCCCGACCATCGCACGCATGTCATCGAGATCCAGGACGAAATTCCGATACAGCGCAGCACCGATCCGGCCGCCGATATCGAGGAAAATACCCGCCGTTTCGTCAAGGCGGTCGAGCATATCGTGCGGCGCTATCCCGAGCAGTTTCTCTGGATGCATCGGCGGTACAAGACCCGGCCGCCCGGCGCCCCGAAGATCTACGACGCCTGACGCGTACCATGGCCGCGGCCGAACCACGCGCGCATCGACAACAGCAGGATCAACGAAGCAATCCAGGCCGCGGGGGCGGCGATTAGCGGTACCGGTCCGGGCCCGATTGGGTTTGCGCTTTGCGTTCGAGGCCGCATCGTCACCGCCACAGAGCCCGAAAATCGGGGCAAGGTAGGGCCAACTGAATCAATCCTTCCCCGGCGTCGCTGATATAGAAGATTTTTTGATTTATGGCGTGGGGATTTTCGCGTAAGATAAACGGCAGGGCAGGAAGTCCATGACACTGACGATTGTCCTTACCGAAGAGCAAACAGCGGCGCTAACGGCTATCGCGCGCGCAAAGGGTATCTCACCCGAAGAATACGCGCGGCTGGTGCTGGAGCATGATTTGGCGCCGGACTGGCTGCGGAGATCATGGGAAAGCGCCAAGCAGGCGGGCCTGGATCAACTTTCCATGGAAGAGATCGACGCGGAGATTGCCGCGGCGCGCAAGGAAAGGCATAAAACCCGGTCGCAGCCGGGCACATGATCCGGGTCGTTCTCGATACCAACATAATCGTCTCGGCGTTATTGCAGCCCCTCGGGCCACCCGCACGCATCTACGTGCTGGCGCTCGCCGCACCCCGCACAATCGTTCTCAAACCATCGCGACTACTGGGCCTTGCCGCCGAACCACGCGCGCATCGACAACAGCAGGATCAACGAAGCAATCCAAGCCGCGGGGGCCGCGATTAGCGGTACCGGTCCGGCCCCGGCGAGCCAGCCCGGGATCGCGTGCGGCGGTCCGGCGACCAGTGACCAGCACTTCGCGCCCAGAATGAAACCGACGTGCAGGCCGATCGAAAGGTAGACCCGGCCGGTCAGGATAAAGGCCTCGCCCAGCACCAGCCCCAGTAGAAAGAGGCCGAACACCATCGGGATCAGGCCGTCGGGATGCGCCATGCGCGAGAGACTCGCGGCAAGATTGTCGAAGCCGGCCGCCGGATGGAATCCCGTCAGATAATAATGCTGGGGCGCGCGCACCAGATGCGCCAGCGCGTAGATGGTCGAGCTGACGATCAGCGCGACACGCACACCGAACTCGCGGCGCAATCCAGCCAGCAGGACGGCGCGGAAAAACGCCTCCTCGAACACTCCGATCAGCAGTGCGGCGGCGAGATTGCGGAGCGCGCGTATCGCCAGAAACCCGGCCATCAAGGGCCGCTCCGTAGTCCACGCCGCCAGCGTGAGCAGCACGATAATTATCGCGACAGCGGCGCCTAATCCCGCGAGGAACAATGGCAAGCTGGCGCGTAAATCGCGGAAACCGCCACGGAGCAATTCCCGCAGCCCGAGCGGACCGGCACCGAGCATCAGGACCGCCACCGCCGTGACCATCACGACCCGGTCGAAGATGCGGGGAAAGACCACGTGCGCACCCGCGACCGCGAGCGCATACGCGATCAGCGGGGCGACCAGCGCCGCCGTGACGGCGCTCAGCACGACCGCCCCCGCGAAGAGCAAGGTGAACCCAATCCGGCCCGCTACGGGACCGCGCGCGCGAGTGCTCATCCGGTACGCATCGGATCACGCGTGGGTTCAAGCACGACTTCAACAGGTGATACGCCCGGGGCGGCATTGACGACACCGAGCACCGCGCTGGCGACGTCGTCGGGGCGCAGCATCGCGGCACGATCGAGCCGTTTGTTTTGCGGAATGAACGTGGTGTCGGTCAGGCCGGGGATAATCACCGCGGTCCGCACGCCGGATTGCCGAAACTCGGCGAAGCAACAGCGCGTGAAGGCGACAAGGCCGGCCTTGACCGCGGTGTAGACCGTCTCGCCGGCCGCCTGATTGCGCGCGGCGGCCGAGGCGATATTGACGATTACGCCACCGTCCTGCGCCGTCATCTGAATTGCGGCCAGCCGCGCGAGCGCGATCGGCGCGCGCAGGTTTACCGCGACCATCCGCTCGAGGTCGCCCGCACGCAGCTTGACGAGCGGTGTTCGCGGTGGCGCCCATCCCGCA
>Ga0074045_10005280_pt1 | contig 11317 bp, 12 predicted proteins | sample BogForMeECP23OM2_FD_94442 | JGI IMG/M metagenome (GOLD analysis project Ga0074045, IMG submission 94442) | Bog forest soil microbial communities from Calvert Island, British Columbia, Canada - Bog Forest MetaG ECP23OM2 | ecosystem: Environmental > Terrestrial > Soil > Wetlands ...
GTCGCGGAAACCATCTTGGCCAGCGTTCATGTGCGAGCGCACAAATAGGCCGGACATATGGACGCAAGCGATTTGATCAAAGCACTGCAAAACACCTTGCAAGGAGGGGGCCGTCCACATATGAAAAATGCTATGGCTACAGCTCGACGTCCGGTGACACTTTCGAGCCCGGCCCGTTACGCCGTCAGCAGCTCAATCTAATTGTGAGGCGATCCTCCGGCCCGGTCATCAGCCGGGCCGGGGGATGACGCTAAGGCTACTCCGGCTTCAGGCAATAGACGGCGAGCTTGTTGCCGTCGAGATCGCGCGCATAGGCGCCGTATGCATGGGGATGCCAGGTGCGCGGGCCGACCGCCCCCTCATCCTTGCCGCCGGCGGCGAGCGCGGCTTTGTGGAAGGCGGCGACCGCGGCGCGGCTCGGCGCCACAAAGCTGACCGTCCCGCCATTGGCGTGCGTCGCGGGCTGGCCGTTGGCCGGTTTGAGCACGAAGAATTCCGGCGCCGTTTCGCCCCAGGCCGAACCGCCGTCGCCGAAATCACCGACGCGCTTGTAGCCGAGCGGCCCGAGCACGCTGTCATAGAATGCGCGGGCCTTTGCGATGTCGTTCGTGCCGATTGCGACATGTGTGAATATCGCCATAGTTTCCTCCTTCAGTGGCTCTTCGCCGCTTGCCAGCGCGCCAGCGAATCGTGCGGCTTCGAGATCGCGGGGTCCATGATTTCCTGATCGACCCCGGTGCTGGCGGTCAGTTCGATGATATAGCCGTTCGGATCCCGGAAGTAGATCGAACGGACAAAGCCGTGATCGACCGGCCCGCGCACTTCGCGGCCCTCGGCCTTGCCCTTCTGTAGCATGCTGTCGAAGGTATCGGGCTCGACCCCGAGAGCGATGTGCAGATCGAGCGCGTTCTGCTCTTTGAAATCGAAGGATTTGCCGGGCACCTCGAAAAAGGCGAGGCAGGAGCCGTCGTCCATCTCAAAGAAGGTGTGGAGCCCGCGACCCTCATCGATCTCGAACGCGCTGACCAGGCGCAAACCGAGGAACTCCTCATAAAAGACCCGCGTCTCCTCCGAGTCCCGGCAGCGATACGCGTTATGATGCAGACCTTTGATCATGTGAGCCTCCGCTCGCCTTTTGCCGGACCTCAGGATAGCGCCGATCGGCGATCGACACCACCGGATGTGCCTCTCGGGGATTCCCCTGCCGGCAGGGGAAAAACGCCTTTCAGCCGCCGCAAAACGCCCTTCCAACACCGAAAAGACGTTGTATATCAGCGGCTTGAGCACGATTTGGCCGAGCCCGCCGGCAGCGGAATTCATGCGATTGGCAGCGGATTGGCAGCGGATTGGCAGCGGATTGGCAGCGGAATTCGGCAGCAGAGGCGGCACTGCCGGTTACGCCGCATCCGGCGGCGGGTCGAATGCCTTGACCGGCGGCAACGGCCCCTCGAAACGCTCGATCTCGATCAGACAGAGCTGCCCGGTGCAGCCCTGCGCGAGGCGGGAGGTGCCGGCATCGCGCGTCAGAACGTTCGGGTTGCCATGCACGCAGAGCGGCTTCTCGGCGGCGGGGTCGTCGGGGTCGTACCAGGCGCCGGTCGACAGCTGCACGACACCGGGCCGCAGCGCCTCGCTCAGCACCGCGCCGGCAAGGCACGCCCCGCGGTCGTTGAAGAGGCGAACGATGTCGCCCTTGCCGATGCCGCGCGCCGCGGCATCCTGGGGATGAATGCGGACCGGCTCTCGCCCGTTGATCTTCGAGGCTAGGCTGGTGGCGCCAAAATCCAGCTGGCTGTGCAGCCGGGTCGCCGGCTGGTTGGCGACAAGCTGAAGCGGGAAGCGCGACGCGGCCGGCGATCCGGCACCTTCGCTCGGGGAAAGCCAGGCCGGATGTCCCGGGCAGTCCGCGTAGCCGAAAGACGCGATCGTGGCGGAGGCGATTTCGACCTTGCCGCTCGGCGTCGGCAGAGGTGAGGTATCGGGGTTCCGGCGAAACGCGCCGAGGATCCCGCCGTCCCGGGGCAAGGTCGGCAACGCGAGTTCGCCCGTCTCCCAGAATCGGTTGAAATCGGGCGCGTCGACATCACGCGCCGCGAGTGCGCGACACGTCGAATCATAGAGATATTGCAGCCATTGCCGCGCCGAGCGGCCCTCGGTGAATTGTTCGCCGAGGCCGAGGCGCTCGGCAAGCCCGGCGAAGATCTCGTAGTCGTCGCGCGCCTCGCAATAAGGTGTCACCGCGCAATGCATCGCCACCAGCAATGGATCGCCGGCCGCGGCGCCGATATCCTCGCGCTCCAGGGTCACGGTCGCCGGCAGCATGATATCCGCATGCCGCGCGCTCGCCGTCCATGCCGAATCGTGAACGATGACCGTATCCGGGCGCGCGAAGGCGCGGCGCAGCCGGTTCAGGTCCTGATGATGGTGGAACGGGTTGCCGCCGGCCCAATAGACCAGCTTGATGTCCGGATAGATGAGCCGCTGCCCGTTATAGTCGAAGGATTCCTCCGGGTGCAGCAACATATCGGCGAGGCGCGCCACCGGGATGAAATCGGCGATGCTGTTGCGCCCTTGCGGCAGCGTGGGGACCGGCATAGCCAGGGCCGGCTTACCGGTGTTGGAGGTCGATCCCAAGGCATAGGCGAAGCCTCCGCCCGGTAGCCCGATTTGGCCGAGCAAAGCCGAGAGCACGACACCCATCCAGACCGGCTGCTCGCCATGCTCGGCACGCTGCAGCGATTGCGAGCAGGTGACCAAGGTGCGCCGCCTCGCACTCCGGTGCGCGAGCCCGCGGATCTCGTCCGCCGGGAGACCGCAGATCTCCGCCGCCCAGCCCGCGTTTTTCGGCTGGCCGTCGCGGCGGCCCAAGAGATAGTCCTCAAACACCTCCCAGCCGATGCAGAACCGATCGAGAAACGCGCGATCGTGCCGTCCCTCGGTCACCAGCGCGTGCGCCATACCCAGCATCAACGCGACATCGGTGCCGGGGCGGATCGGGTGCCAGACCGCTTCGATTTCCGCCGGCAGATCGTCGCGCAAGGGGCCGATCAGGTGAAATTCGACACCCCGATCGCGGGCGGCTTGTAGTTGGGCGCGCGCGATGTGCCGGCTCGTACCGCCGCCGCCGACATCGTTGTTCTTCAGCGCCATGCCGCCAAAGGCGAGCACCAGGGCGCTCTCCGTCACCAGCTCGCCCCAGCTGACGTTGTTGCCGGCCACGGCACCCTGCGGACCGAGGATATGGGGCAGGATCACCGTCGCAGCACCCGAGCTGTAGCTGCCGACCGAACGCACATAGCCGCCCGCGAGATTGAGAAATCGATGGATCTGGCTCTGCGCGTCGTGGAAGCGCCCGGCGCTCGCCCAGCCGTAGGATCCGCCAAAAATTGCCCCCGGGCCGTGCGCTGCGTAGACGCGCCGCAATTCCGCGGCAACGAGGTCGAGCGCGCGGGACCAGGAGACCGGCACGAACTCGTCGCGGCCCCGGCGATCGTTGGGTCCAGGACCGCTCTCGAGCCAGCCGCGCCGAACCATCGGCCGGGCGATCCGCGCCGGATGCGATACCGAGGCAGGAATGTTGCCGAGCAACGCCGAAGGATCGGCGTCCTGCGGATGAGGCGCGACCTCGATGCCCTGATCGCGGAGCAGCACCGAGAAGGCACCCCAGTGCGAGCTGTGCGGCAGCCCTCGCGTTGCCATGGCTTTGTTAATACTCGCGCAACAGCCGGCCGAAGCCGGGGATCGGCGTGTCGACGCCGGCGAGCCGCAGCAGATGCCACAACACGGCCTGTGTCGAGGTGACGACCGGCTTGCCGATCCGCGCCTCGAGCGCGTCGATGATCGGGTGCGAGCGGAAATTGAGGCAGGCGACGACGAGACCGTCGGATTGCGGGTCCCAGGCGCCGAGCGCCAGGTCGAGGATCGCTTCGGGCTCGGGCTCGGCGAGGCGGAACCCGTCGGCGATGCCGAGATGCGCGCCGGCGATCGTCTCGACGCCGCCTTCGGCGAAGAAACGGTGCTCGGCGGCGTCGACGGCCTCGGTGTAGGGCGAAACCGCCGTCACCCGCCCCAGGCCGAGCGCGCGGCAGGCGGCGAAGATGCTGTCGGTCGCGGTTGTCGCCGGCGCCCCGGCAATATGCCGGATCTCGCAGCGCAGGCGCTCGTCGAAGGCATGACCCTGGACGATGCTCGACGCGGTGCAGCCATAGGCGACCGCGTGCGGTCGGCAACTGGCGATCTGGCGGATGGCGCGCATGCCGTCCTCGCGGTCCATCTGGATGATCTTCTCCGTCGAGGTTCCCTCGGCTATCAGCATGCGGGCGAAATGCACGCTGACCGTGGCCGGCACGATCCGCGGGTACCACGCCTCGACGACGATGTTGACGCTCGGGACGATGACCCCGAGCCGGATTGCGTTGGTCATTCCATTCCCTCCGAGGCGCTGACAAACTCGCGCGATTGCGACCGCCCCCGCCCAGCCCACCCCCGCGTGCGCGGGCCACGGCATTCACACATTTTGTCGCGGCTGGCGCTTGCCTACACCGTCATCCCCGCGAAAGCTACGGGGCTCACAGATCGCTCTACCAGTCCCTTCCTCGAAAGGGCCCCGCTGTTTTAGCTGTTTTACAGGAGATTATCAGCGACGGACCACGCCTTCGCCGCAGGAATCCTCGACCGCTGGCGGCGTAGAGAACGAACGAACAGCGGGATAACGGCCCATGCGGGGCAGCCCGTCTGGTCGTTGACAAAAGTGCAAGGATCTTCTGGTGCATGGCTGCGCGCCGCAACAGCGATCGTCAATATCACATAAATTGTTGCTAAACTAGCATGTATATGAAAATCTGTCAATTAGTAAATGCCATTTACCCGCCCTATCCGCTCCTGTACGGGTGACTTGGCTCAACATGTTTATGATCGGGAACGGATGTGGAGCCAAAGTTGGCCTCATAGGAGCCAAGTTTAAACCTGTCATTTTGAAGATTAAGTGGCGTAGAATTTTGGACATTATCTGGCGTAAGCTGGGGCATGGTAACCCCCGCCGGCGACGTCGCGATCAGCGTAGCCCTGACCGAGCTGCGCGCCGAGGAGATCCGTCAGCTGCTTGCCGAACACGGGCCCGAGGTCGGTCTGATGCTGCCAGCCTCCGGCATCTCCGATCAAGAGGCGATCGCCGCCATCATTCGCATCACCGGCGGCAATCTCCGGCTGCTGCGCCGGCTGCTGTCGCAGGTCGACCGTATTCTCGGCATCAACAAGCTGCAGGTCGTCACGCCGGGCGTCGTCGAGGCGGCACGCGAAAGTTTGGCGATTGGCACAGCATGACGACGACCGCCCTGCATGACTGGCTGGCGCCGGGAGCTGTCCGTCAAACGAACGATGACCGGCCACGTTCGAAAGGTCCGGAAACTCTGGATTGTCGACGGCAAATTGGACAAGATGATTGCCGGATGACAAATCGGACAGGCCGTTGGCACTCATCGGTTACGCCCGCGTCAGCACCGTCGACCAGGACCCGGCGTTGCAACTCGATGCACTCGCCGCCGCTGGGTGCGCCAAGGTCTTCGACGACCGCGCTTCCAGCGCGCGCCGATCGCCCCGGCCTGCAGCAGGCGCTCGATTATGTACGTGAGGGCGACGTGCTGCTCGTCTGGAAGCTCTACCGGCTTGGCCGTTCGCTAGCACATCTAATTGGAACCGTGACGGCACTCGAACAGCTCGATCACGGAGGCGATCGACACCACCACGCCCGGCGGCCGGTTGGTATTCCACCTATTCGGCGCGCTGGGGCAGTTCGAGCGCGACCTGATACGCGAACGCACTCGCGCTGGTCTCACTGCAGCGACCGCGCGAGGCCGCATGGGCGGTCGCAAGCCTGTCGTCGATGCAGATAAGCTGGAACGGGCGCGCGGCATGATCGAAAAAGGACTGACTGTCCGTGAAGCCGCCAACCGGCTGAAGATTAGCAAGACAGCGCTCTACGAGGCTCTCCGGCTCTGCGCACGAAATCCGGTAGCTTGGCACAATCGCGACAAGGGAGGCAGGGATGGCAGGCAAGAACTGGCAGATTGAAGGCAAGTATGTCGAATATTGCAGCTGTGACCACGGCTGTCCATGCGAGTTGATGGCCGAACCGACCTACGGCGATTGCACCGGTCTCGTCGCATTCAAAATCGACAAGGGCTATTGCGAGGATGTACGGCTTGATGATTTGGCGGTCGTCGCCACCTTTTATTTCCCGCGGGCCATCCATCATGGCCAGGGTGTACTGCAGCCGATCCTCGACGAGCGCGCCGCCGAAGCGCAACGCGACGCGCTATTCTATATCCTCTCCGGCGCAGACCAGCCGGTAGGCACGATGTTCCAGATCTTTTCGGTCATTATCGAGACGATCAAGGAGCCGCTCTTCGCCAAGATCGATTTCGACTGGGATCTCGACAAGCGGCAGGCGAAGGTCGAAGTCGCCGATGTGGTGCGGGCGCACAGCGAGCCGATCCGCAACCCGGTGACCGACCGGGAACACCGGATGATCACTGTATTGCCCGATGGCTGGGTATTTCACGAGGCCGAGAATGCGTCCGGCTTTGCCAAGGGCATAGGGGCCGTCAAATTCGATTTGAGCCGGCGGCACAGCTCCCTGGCGCATGTCGCCTGGAACCAAAACGGTCTGGTCCATACCTACGACGAATATAAGCAGAAGTTTGGCCGCCCCTGACGGCGCGGCTTGTCCGCGCCGGTACGGACAGACCGATGACCGCCAGCGATGTGACCGTTCTCGAAAGCGTATTGCGGCGCGACCGCCTGCTCGTGACTGCCGCGCTCGTCGGCGTCATCGCCATCGCCTGGATTTGGGTCCTACTTGGTGCGGGCCTGGGCATGAGCGCCGGCGGCATGACCCGCGGCTCGGGAATGCCCGGAATGACGGACATGATGATGGCGCCGGCGGTTTGGACGCCGGGCTACGCGCTACTGATGTTCGCGATGTGGTGGGTGATGATGGCCGCGAAGATGCTGCCGAGTGCCGCACCGATGCTGCTGCTGTTCGCGCGCGTGAACCGCACCGAGAGAGCCCGCGAACGACCCTTCGTGCCGACCGGGATCTTTGGCGCTGGGTACCTCGCGGCCTGGGGCGGGTTCAGCGCGCTCGCCACCGGCTTGCAGTAGGAATTGGAGCGGCTCGGCCTGCTGTCGCCGATGATGACGACGACAAGCTACCGGCTGGGCGGTGCGATCCTGATCGCCGCCGGCCTGTGGCAGCTGACCCCGGTGAAGGGCGCGTGCTTACGGCACTGCCGCTCGCCGTTGAGCTTTATCGCCCATGGCTGGCGGCCCGGTCGGCTCGGCGCCTTTCGCATGGGGCTCGAGCACGGCGCCTATTGCCTGGGGTGCTGCTGGTTCCTGATGGGCCTGTTGTTTTTTGGCGGCGTCATGAACCTGTTTTGGATCGGCGGCCTGGCCGCTTTCGTCCTGTTGGAAAAGACGATCCCGATGGGCCATTGGCTCGGGCGGATCGCCGGCGTCGGTGTCACCGCTTGGGGTGTGCTGATGCTGGTCAACGCCGCTGGCGGCTCCTAGCCGACGCGGGTGTCATCCAGAACCCCTCCGCCACACACACGCCAGATAGCGCTCAAAATCTTACGTCACTTAACTTTCAAAATGACAGGCGAGGAGGTGATGTACACAGGCTATTGGATCCGCGACGATCGTATTTATGGTCCATCGGGCTACAGACAGTGCTGGATCCGCGACGGCCACATTTATGGTCCCAAGGAGAAGCTTCCGTGGACCTGATGAATGGCGAATCTCGGCAGCTCCGGTTGTTGGGGGCCCACGTCCCGGTTTTGATTACCGCCGCCGGCGACCACGCCCGCCTTCGCTTTCTCGAATTCTTCGCGGCCAACATCCGTAACCCGCACACGCGCCGGGCCTATGCCCGAGCCGTGGGGGAATTTCTGGCCTGGTGCGCGAGCACCGGCGTGCCGTCGGTCGCTGCCGTCCAGCCGGTGCATGTCGCAACCTGGATCGAGGCCGGGACCCGCGAGCTTGCTGCACCCAGCGTCAAGCAACGGTTGGCCGCCATCCGCCATCTGTTCGATTGGCTCGTCACCGGCCAGGTCGTGCCGGTCAACCCGGCCGGCTCGGTGCGCGGGCCCCGGCACGTCGTCATATCCGGGCAAACCCCGGTGCTCGATCCTGCGGAAGCACGCGCGCTGCTCGACAGCATCGACACGGCAACACATGCCGGCCTGCGCGATCGCGCGCTGATCGGGCTGATGGTCTATTCCTTCGCTCGGATCGGTGCGGCGCTCGGGATGACAGTCGAGGACGTGTTCACGCAGAACCGGCGTCTCTGGGTGAGGCTGCGCGAGAAGGGCGGCAAGCGCCACGCGATGCCGTGCCACCACAACCTCGAGGAATACCTCGCGGCCTATCTCGACGGCGCGGACCTGCGCAACGATGCCAGGGGACCGCTGTTCCGCACGATCGGCCGCGGCACCAGCCAGCTCACCCGCACGGTGCTACCGCAGGCAAACGCCTATGCGATGATCCGCCGGCGCGCGGCCGCGGCCGGCATCGCCACCAAGCTCGGCAACCACAGCTTCCGGGCGACCGGGATCACCGCCTATCTCAAGAATGGCGGCACGCTCGAAAAGGCCGCGGCAATGGCGAACCATGCCTCGACGCGCACAACACAGCTCTACGCTCGCCGGCGCGACGAGGTCAGCCTCGATGAGGTCGAGCGAATTGTGATTTGACCATCGGTCATGCGAAGCCCGATCCCCTTCAACCCAACTCCCGAAATGGCCGAGATGCGCCCGATGGCGGCCGTTCGCCGAGGGCAAGCAACCGGCCGTGTTCGACCCACAACGGACCCTCAGCCTTAGCGGTGGGAACCGCTCCTCATGCCTCATTTCGGTCATCGGTCGGTGTCGCCCAAATCGCCTCCGAGGGTCCGGAAGCGGTTGTTCAGTCCAAGCCGGTGCTATTCAATATCCAGCCGGCCCTAATGCTGACGGCGTCAAAAGCCTGTTGCACTAAACCGCTTCCCGGTAATCGGGATCGCGCATCAACGTTGTGGGCGTGGCTGGCACGGCCGACGGAGAATACCACTTTCCGGTATCTATCTCAGCAATCTGTCGATCCAGCACGGATATAACAAACCGTGAGAACGGCATGAGGTGGAGATAAAGCGCTGCGAGTATGACCACGTAGTCGATGGCGCGGGGATTTTTCCTGACGCACTCATAGAAAACTCTCCAAAAGGGCAGCATCGCCCGCGGCTGCCGAAGGGCAATGCGCCACGCGAGCCGCCACAGCAGGACGAGATCCCGCAACGGGATCGCGAAGAGACAAGGAGGTGGCACATCCTTGCTGGCGCTTCGGTCCAACTCAGGCCGATCCAGCATGCGCACGACCGTCCGGACCCGCTCATAGTACGCAGCGGGGCGGTAGATGTGCGCGAGGATCTTCCTGTAATCCAACAGGATGTTCCGCCGAGGTCGCTTGGTCTCGAAATTTAGCCCGCTGGTGCATTGATCGCCAACGCCATCCTCGCCGGCGGCTCGCATCGTGTAGTCTGGTGGAAATAGACGCCCTTCGTGCGCAAGGCGACGGGTCAGTTGCGTGGTGGGCAGCGCATAGAGAAGACCGACCATGCAGAAGGGGATCGAGGTCGCTTCGATGCACTCGATCATGGCGTCGGCCACGGCGCCCTTCTCGCTGTCAAAGCCGACAATGAAGCCCGCGTTTACGAACATGCCGGCCCGGTATATCTTGTGCACGCACGCCGCCAGCGACCGGCGGGTATTCTGCTTCTTCTGCATCGACACGAGCGTGTCGGTGTCTGGGCTTTCGATGCCCACAAAAATGGTGAAGAAATTCGCCTCGCGCATCAGCGCCAACAGGGCGTCGTCATCGGCGACGTTGATTGAAGCCTCGGTCGAGAACTCGAAGGGGTAGCCCCGCTCCTTCTGCCAGGCGATCAGGTGCGGTAGGAAAGCCTTCACGGCCTTCTTGTTGCCGATGAAGTTGTCGTCAACGAAGTCGACATGGCCGCGACATCCGAGATCGTAGAGCGTCTCGAGCTCGGCCAGCATCTGCTCCGTCGTCTTGACCCGCGGCACGCGCCCGTACAGCTCTATGATGTCGCAGAACTCACAGGTGAAAGGACAGCCGCGCGCGAACTGAACGCCGAAATAGGTGTATTGGCTGGGCTTTAGCAGATCAAAGCGCGGAATCGGGGTTTGAGTAACGTCAGCGGTGAACTTCTTGGCTTCGAAGACCGCCTGCCTCACGCCGGAATTCCAGGCCTCGATGAACGCCCCAATTATGCCCTCGGCCTCGCCGAGCACCTGAAAGTCTGAGGCTCTGTAGGCTTCCGGCGACGACGTAACGTCGGGGCCGCCTACCACCACCGGCTTTCGCTGTTCGTGGGCAAGCTCGATGACCCGAAGCGTGTCGGGCTGCTGCGGCAGCATCCCGCCGGTCATCACCAAATCCGCCCAATCCAGATCGGACTCCCGCAACTCCTCCGTATTACGATTGACAAGACGGCATTGCCAAGACGACGGCAGCAGCGCCGCCACCGTGATCAGCCCGAGCGGCGGGGCAGGGAAGCGTGCGCCATAGACCTCACAGGCCGCCTGAAAATTCCAAAAAGACTGACCGCTGAAGCGGGGCGCCACCAGCAGGACGTTGCATGAGGACCGCATGGCGAGCTCTCCACGAAATAAGCGACGGGGTGAGCTCTATCGCGCGTGAGAACGTCGCCGACGGCCAACAGTTCGACTTTGAACTAGCACCGCCCCGTTCCCGACGCACGGCATCATCCCGAGCGTCAATATGGCTCAACAAAACCATTTCCGATACATCGCACGAGATCAGATCTCCAACGTTTGGGCTCTTCCGTGGGGCATGCACCGGGACTCGAAGGGATGGCGCGCTCAGAACAGGAGGACAGGATCATCGGTCGAGCGATATAATACACGGAGGCATCTCGATGCCGAGCCCGACCTTGGGATCGCCCGCAATTTTTGGTTCGCGGTGAAATGTTTCGAAGAATGTTGGGTTTGCTGTCCGCCGATATGGCGATTGATCTCGGCACGGCAAACACCGTCGTCTATGTCAAAGGGCGGGGCATCGTCCTGAACGAGCCGTCGGTGGTGGCGATCGCCAGCGTCCGGGGCAAGAAACAGGTCCTTGCCGTCGGTGAGGAAGCAAAACTGATGCTCGGCCGCACACCGGGCAACATTCAGGCGATCCGGCCGTTGCGCGACGGCGTCATTGCCGACTTCGAGGTGACGGAGGAAATGATCAAGCA
>Ga0074045_10005281_pt1 | contig 11313 bp, 4 predicted proteins | sample BogForMeECP23OM2_FD_94442 | JGI IMG/M metagenome (GOLD analysis project Ga0074045, IMG submission 94442) | Bog forest soil microbial communities from Calvert Island, British Columbia, Canada - Bog Forest MetaG ECP23OM2 | ecosystem: Environmental > Terrestrial > Soil > Wetlands ...
CCCCCGGCTGATTTTCACCGCACAAAGCTTCCCGCACATGCTACAGCCCTCGCGGTCCTCAGTGACCTGGAGGCGCCTTCTGACGAGTTCAGGGTCGATGGCCTCACGGACCATTGCCTCCCAATCCAAATCTCGCCTGGCGATCGACATACGCCTGTCAGCCTCGACGGCCCCCGGAAGTCCTTTAGCGATATCCGCGATATGGGCGGCGATCCGAGCGGCCATAACTCCCTGGTACACGTCATCGGCGTTGGGAAGTCCCAGATGTTCGGCAGGGGTTACATAGCAGAGATAATCTGCTCCGGCAGCCCCGGCAATCGCGCCTCCTATGGCGGAGGTTATGTGGTCGTATCCTGCCGCAATGTCCGTCGGAAGCGGCCCGAGGATATAAAAGGGAGCACCGTCGCACAATTTCTTCTGGAGCAGGACGTTGGCGGTAATCTGGTTAAGAGGCACGTGCCCCGGCCCTTCGATCATCACCTGCACGTTTCTTTTGCGCGCCCTTCTTGCCAGCTCGCCAAGAGTCATCAGTTCTTCCAACTGAGGCCCGTCGGTAGCGTCCAGGATTGCACCGGGTCGAAAGCCATCACCGAGGCTCAGAGTAACGTCATATTTGTAGGCTATGCTCAGGAGGTCATCATAGTACTCGTAGAGCGGATTCTGTTTCCTGTTTTTGCGCATCCAGGCCATGTGAATGGAGCCGCCCCGGCTCACGCAAGGCATGATGCGCTCGTAAGTCTCGAGTTTTTTTACAGAATCCAGTGTCACCCCGCAATGCACCGTGATGTAGTCAATGCCTTGGGCGCACTGCCTCTCGATACTTCTCAGAAGCTCATCCGCGTCCATTGTATCCAGCGGCTGATGCCGGTGAACCATCTCTGCAGCCACCCCATAAATCGGGACCGCTCCCACAATGACCGGCGAATTCTCCAGGAAAAAACTCCTGAAGGCCGACAGATCTTCGCCGGTTGAAAGGTCCATTATGGAATCGGTCCCGGCCCGCAGGGCCGCCTCCAGCTTTTCCTTCTCAAAATCCATGGAGCAGCGCTCGCCGCTTGTCCCAAGGTTGGCGTTAACTTTAGTCTTGAGGCTTTTGCCAATTGCCCTGAGATCGGGAAATGAATGATTTATATTCCTGGGCAGAACAGCCAGTCCTTCGGCAATCAGTTCCCGCAGTTGCTCTGCGGAGATCGGCTCGTTTTCGACGGCTTTTCTCATTTCATTGGTGATTATGCCTTCTCTGGCAGATTCGAGCTGCGTCGCCATCATGTCCTCCTCGTAAGAGACTCCATATACGACACTAAGGAGAAGAATATCATTTCTATTGCGCACCCCTTAGCGATGTATCCCGCGTAGCGCGGAAGGCGCCCCTCTCATTCTCGACGCTCCGCGAGACGGGGCTGTCAGCGGGGCGCCTGCCCGGAAGGTGCAATACCTTGAAGATGAACTGAGATAAAATGGAATCCGCCCAGAAAATGACAAAAGGCCGTCCTGGAGAAAAACGGCCTTTGGGAAACTATTCTAGCCGATTCCTCCGCCAGTATTAACTGGATCAGGTTCCAAGGGTATCAAATCTCAGCTCTCGCTCGGAGAGCACCCCCCCGGCTGTATTCAATTGTAAACCATTTAACATTATACCCAAAAGGATTGGATAATCAACTCATATTGCCCACATATTGCGCCAATCGGTCAGTGAGAAGCCGTTGTCGATGACGGCCTCGTCACTACTCTGCGAGAACAAAAATCCCCGAGAATCCTAGGATTCGGGCTTGGGCGAGGGGACTCCTCAGGCAATAAGACGCGCATTCCTCAATTCTTCATGTAAGGCGCGCAGGGTTCTGTTATTCTCCCGGATTCCTCGAATGTAGCGGTCCCACTCTTCGGAGCGCTTCTGCATATCCCTATAGATCGTGCGTACCTTCTTCAGGTACTCGACTGCCTGTTGATAGTTTCCTCTGCCGCGCTCGGCTATCAGGCGCTCCGCTCTGGCGCGATACTCATCCAGATAGTGGGAAGAGTGCAAAGAGAGGAGCCTGTCTTCGTACTTTACAAGCAATTCGTGCTCACCTTTCACCACTTCGAACAAATGCTCCAGATCCTCTTCGTAGGCATGGATTTCCGCAAGCGTTTTCAAAGCCTGGCTGGGCCCCACCGGCCACATCGATTTTCGATCCTTTTGCTCCTTGCGAAGTCGAGAGATCATTTCCTTTTCAAATGCGGCCCGGTCATTCTCCCTCAGCGTCTCTTCCGCCTCCCGGTACAGCCTGAAATCGATCTCGTTCCGCTTCAAGCATAGTTGAAGAAGCTTCAGGAGGCTGCCGTAGTCGCCCCGCGACCGGTAGTAGTCTTTCAAGCTGAGGTAAATCGGATCGGCCCTTAGGGAACCATCCGAGAGGTCATTGCGTTGCGCTTTTCTCTCAAACAGATTGGCTAGACCGACATAATCGCCTCGCCTTTCAAAGTCCTGCTGGAGGAAGTCGTAAAGCTCTTGCTTTCGCCCCTCGCCCTTTTCGATGCCCTCTTCAACTACTCTTGTCGCCTTCTCGCGCTTGCCTTGACGGAGCCAGTATTCGGCCAGGCTCCAGTAATCCATGCCGTATTTGAGTTCCCTTTCCAGAACCGCGAGCTCGGCCCTAACATCGCCGATCAAGCGGTACAAGTCGGCCAGCAGACCGCGAATGTAGGAACTGCTCCGGTTGTGGGATTCGAGTTTTTCGATGACTGCCTGAAAGTCCCGCTTTTCCGAGCACAGATCCATGACTGTATCATAGACGGCATCCACCATCCCGCAATTTCCCCAGTTATAGAAATACATGAGCCTGTCTATGATTTCCCGCCTCCTGGCAGCCAATGCTTCGTTTCCGACAAGGAAATTCTTGAGTGCCCGGAGTACATCGAACAGAACCTCTTCCAGAGCATCGTCGTTCATGCCGTAGTCATTGAGTTCATGGAGTATTGAGTCCGCAACCGCCCAGTGTACCTCGAGACCGATTGCCTTCTCGGCGCTCTCCACTGATTGCAGGATACGATTCAGTTCCTTGGCTATCCTGTCGGTGGAATAGGACCTCGATTCGATGGAGGGAAACGCCCGCGAGACCTGTTTGAGCAGTGTGTCGAGAGTTTGTTTCTGATCGGGCTCGAAGCGAACCATCAACTCCGTCTGAAAATCAGGGTACTTTCGAGCACAGGCCATGACCATCCCCGCCAACTCTTCCTTGGACAGCTTTCTGACCCGCTCTTCAATGGCTGCATTCCGGGACTTGGCCTCTTTAGCCTCCCGGAAATACTCCCGGCGATGATTGATGAAGCTCAGGAGCACTGCAACGATATGTTTGCAAGGGTAACCATCGTAAGGGCAGTTGCAGGAGGCTTGCATATCCCCATCCACCTGTTCTATCTCGACATCGTAATCCCCGGTGCTGCCGGCCACCTCGGCGCTGATCGATTCGGTATCCGGGTCATAGGTAAGCTGGGAGACGTTTTCCGACAGGTAGTAGTCGTACCCTCTGGCGTAAATTGTCGCCCCGGCCAATTGCTCAATTGCTCTCTGCGTTAGATCGACAAGCTTCATGTGTTGATCGACTTTCCAAGGTCTTTCATCAATTCCTGGGCAATATTTGGACTTTCCAGCCGCATTATACTTTCTTGAGCACTCCCATAGCTCAGAAAATTGATGCTACCGTACCACACGATTTTCTGATCTATGACGGCAAATTTTTGATGGATGTTGGCCTTGAACAGAACTCGCACCCCAGCGTCTTGCAGAGAAGCGAGGGTATCCTCCAAAACCGGTCGATCTTTCTCTTTGTACGTATTTGCCGGTCTTGTGACAACGACCACTGAAACCCTCTTCGCCAATGCCGCCATGTTTGGCAACATTCCGAAGGCTCGCCTCCTCGTTATGAAAGGGCTGACAATCACCATCTCCCGTATGGCGTTCATCATGTCGTTATTGTAAACAGGGAGGAAGTTGGTGTTATCAAAGATGATATCGGCGGGTTCATCCGTGACGCTTTCCGCTTTCGCCCTATAACCGATGGCGGCATACCCTGCAAGCCTTTTTCGATACATCTTTTCCAGGGTCTTAACGTGGATATCGACGTAGTCATAGATTTGGACCTCTTTTTTCTCCTCGAATAATCGGTGCAACCGGCCGGCGTATTGCTGAAGTGTGCCTCTCCACGATATGGGCATAGCCAGAAACAGAGTGTCCAGTCGGGGTTCGTCAAACCCTTCTCCGATGTATCTGCCGGTAGCAACCAGTGTCAGTTGGGCGCAAAGCGGCGTTTCCGCAATTTTCGCCAAAACATTCCTGGTCTCTTTTGCTCCTTTCCCACCGGTGAGGATTATTACATCGGGTATTTTCTCGCGCAACCTCCCGGCAAGCGACTCTACATGGGCGGTTCTTTCGGTCAGTATGAGCGTGTTTCTGCCGTTTTCATGCGCTCTGATCACATCATCGCTGATCTGCTGATTACGCAATTCGTCCGTAGCGATCCTGGAATAGAATTCCTGGATCGACATATCCTCTTCTTCCCTGTCAAATGGAGCCCTAAAGCCGGTAAACCGGGGAATGACATAGTGTTCGAATGGCCGTTTCTCCGCCTCCTTCCTGGCATCCGCCCGGTACCTTACCGGTCCGCAGTGCATGTAAATAATAGGATGACGCCCGTCACGTCGGGCGGGAGTGGCCGTCAAACCATAGATGTATTTGGAATGGACCTTTTTTAGGATCTGCTCGAAGCTGAACGCCGGGACATGGTGACATTCATCGATTATCACCATACCGTAATCTCTTACGTATTCCTTCACCTCACCATCACTCGTCAAGGACTGCATAATCGCCACATCGATGATGCCGCCCGGAAGCTCTCTTCCTGCGCCAATCTGTCCGATGAGGCCCTGAGCAGGTTTTCGCCCCCTTTTGTTGGCTACTACGGGAAGTTCCTCGTCGATTTCCAGAAACTGGGCTAGCTTCGCCATCCACTGCGACAGGAGTTGCTGTCGGTGTGTCAAGATGAGCGAGTTTATTTTTCGCTCGGCAATCAGTTTGGCGGCGATAACCGTTTTCCCGAAGGCCGTCGCGGCTGAAAGGACGCCGCAGTCATGCTTTAACATTGCCTCCAAGGCAAGTTCCTGGTCCTCTCTCAATACGCCGGTGAAGGTAACCTCAATGGGTCTTCCCGGAGAGGTCTTGTCGGACCATGCAACCTCAACGCCGGCTTCCCCCAACAGGGTTGCGAGATCCACGTCGCACCCTCTCGGCAGACAAAGATACTCCGGTGTTTCCTCAGCGCAAGATATGATTCGCGGTTGATTATAGGTCGACTTGTGCATGGCTTGCGCACGGTAGAACTCAGGGTTATTAAACGCGGCAAGTCTTTTGAATACATTCAGTGCCTTCTGGGAAATGCCGGACTTATCTATGTAGAGCATATTGGCTTTGACCAACTGTATTACATTCGGGAAGTCATGCCGTGAGAGTTTGCTCCGGCGCGTTTCCCAGGGTTTGGCAGGCTCTTCATCGTCTTGTTTGAGCTCTCCGAGTTCACCGCCGAGACAGAGTTTCGAAATTAGGTCACCGATTTCCTCTTCGGGCAGTCTCCTGATTTGTGCCAGGAATCCCCACTGGTCTTCATAGGGTTGGAAACATTCATCGATGAAAACGCTGTTGTCATTTTGTCGCGCCGCCTTCTGTAGCGGTAAGGCAATCAGATTGCCAAATCCACCCTTGGGAATCGTGTCCTGGTTGGGAAACAATCGGTCGTAGGATTTGAACTTGATTTCATGTCGCTCGCTCATGGCGTATGTGAGCAAGGCGCTGCCGAATTTTCGCGCCAGACTGGCAACGATCGGATCAGCGAAGAAGTACCAGGCGTGAGCGCCGTGGCCGGAGCGCGAACGCTCAATGGCAACCGGCACATCGTAAGCCGTGCATACATCTCTGAGAGTGGACACGTCCTGCTGCCAACCATCTTTATCAAAGTCGATTGCCAGTAAGTGGCACTTTTCATCCTGGCGTAGGGGATAGATGCCCACAACGAGATTACCCCTCAAATGTGCTTCCACGACCTTTTCATCCAAAGGGGCATATGATCTGTGCTCGCAGAAAGCGCACTTGATGCTGGGCTTCCTGCAAAAATCAGGTCTCCATTCATTCAGGCAAACAGGTGCGTATCCTAACCTGGTGCCATCCTTGTTCTCCCATCTTTTAGCATACAGGTCATCCCGGCCCTTGAACAAAGACATGAAAAGCCGGATTTTTGCCGTGGGATCGGCCTTGGCATCGAGGTAGAAAAAGGGTTCCTCGGGGTAGATGTCTTGCTCAACTCCCTCTGGAGAAGGCCGGTTTTCAAGGGGTTCGGCCAGCCCCAGCCGAATCTTTAAGGATAGGTTCTCTTCCTTCAACGCCTTGTTCTCAGCAAGCAAGGCCTCATGTTTTCGGAGCAAGGTTTGGAAATCCATTTTGCACGCTCCGGCAGTGCTTCATGGTAAATTTCAAATTCGGAGTCTGCTTCGAGAGAGTATCAACATGTCCTACTCGACTTTAATCAAGGCTACGGAAGTGGATGTTCAAGTTGGTGGTCAGTTTCGCTCTCCAAGATAACGCGCCGGATCTCTACTGGTGTGATATCCGACTGTTCGGTCTTGGAATAGATGGTTATAAGCACGATTAGACTACCACCGGGACGGTAATAGATAATCCGATAGCCACCACTCTTGCCTTTGGCTGCATCCGAGTTCTTGACTCGGACCTTGAAAACATCGTATCGGATACCTGGAATTTGGTCTCCTGTCATTTTTCCCCGGGTTAGGTCATCAATGATCGGTTGCACATCGGATTTTATATGCCGGTACTTCTTGGCGAGTTGCCGAAGATTACGTTTGAACTCTGGAGTGTAAACGATTTCGGACGCTTGAGGATTATTGGGCATCAATACCATCCCACAAGTTTTCCACCGGGGATGTCATGCCGCTTTGAGCTTCGCACCAGCCCTGCCGGAAGCTTTCCGCAGCCGATTTCAAGGTTACACTCTCTCGGAAGGCACGCATCATTTGCAGCAGAAACGGCAAATACTCTTCCGGTAATGCATCGATTTCCGCGAGGACCTTATCTCGGCAAATTTTGCTCGCAACAGTCATATGAAGTCTCCTTTATGTGCAAATATATCACGGTACAATCAATTGTGGTAGCCGGATTACCAAATATCACGAAGAGTTCGGCTTTGCGCAGGACATCTCCGCTATCGGAAGTAGATTAGGGCGAGCCGCTCCGGGTTGAGTCCGCTCGAAGGATAGGTACTCCACTGGTCCCGAATGCCGGAAATTAATGAAGAAGACCAATAGAAAAGGCCCCTCGTGAAGACAGGGCCTGTGACTTAACCTACCAAACTCCGCAGGCGGATAAATTCCTCGAAAATTTCGGAAATCCTAAGTTTAACTGGATCAGGTTCCAAGGGTATCAAATCTCAGCTCTCGCTCGGAGAGCATCCCCCCGGCTGTATTTAGTTGTCCTACACTGTCTTTTGAATATTAAACCAAAGGATTCAACTTAGCAATCATCATATTATGCCCTACCCACCTGTTCGGTAATGAAGCACTTCTTGTGCTCTTGAGCGTCGATCACGGCAAGGGCGGTAGTATTGATTATGTCCTCTACGTCGCAGTTGCGCTGGAGCACGTGAATCGCTTCACTGGTTCCCATAAGGATCGGACCGATTGCCTTTGCGCCTCCCAGCCGCGCCATCAGCTTGAAGGCGATGTTTCCGGCTTCAAGCGATGGAAAGATCAGCACGTTGGCTCGTCTCCTGAGCGTGTTAAATTCATAGACCCCGTTCAGAATTTCGGGGACAACGGCCGTATCCGCCTGCATTTCACCATCTATTACGATGTCCGGACGGCGCTGTTTGACGATCTGAGTCGCCTCGGCGACCTTTTCGGCGCGCGGGTGGCGCGTACTCCCGAAGTTGCTGAACGAGAGCATGGCGATTCGGGGCTTAATATCGAGTTGTTTAACCGTGTCTGCGGTGCAGATCGCTATTTCAGCAAGCTGCTCGGCCGTCGGGTCGATATTTACAGTAGTGTCGGCAAAAAATATAACATCTTTCTGAAAAACCATCATATACACGCCGGCGATAACTGAAGTGCCCTTCAAGAGCGGCAAGGTCTGAAGCGCGGGTCTGATCGTATCCGGATAATACTGGTTTACTCCGCCTACCAGACCGTCGGCATCACACATCCTTACCATCATGGCCCCGAAATAATTGTTATTGGTCGTAATCAGCTTTCTAGCCTCCTGAGGCGTAATTCCTTTTCGGCAACGCGTTTTGAAAAAATCCGACGCGTATTCCTCTATCCGGTCGAATTTGTGCGGATCGATCACCGTTGCTCCGCTGAGATCGAGGTGCAGTTCGGCCGCCTTTTTTCGAATCACCGCCCGGTCCCCGAGCAGGATGGGTTTTGCGATCCCCTCATCCAAAATGACCTGACAAGCCCTTAATATTTTGGGATCGACGCCTTCAAGGAAAACTATCCGCTTGGGGTCTCGCATTGCCTTATGAATGATGCGCCGCATGATTTCCTGAGCGCGCCCCAGGTGGCTTTCCAGCCGATCGCGGTATTCCTCCCAGTCAGTTATCGGCTTTCCGGCAACCCCGGATTCAACTGCCGCCTTTGCCACTGCATGCGCTTCCCTGGTGAGCACACGCGGGTCGAACGGCTTGGGAATGATATAGTTTGGCCCGAATTCGAGCATCTCCTTGCCGTAGGCTTTAAGGACGGAATCGGGGACGTCTTCCTTTGCAAGTTCAGCAAGCGCCTTTACCGCCGCGATTTTCATCTCGTCGTTGATGGCAATGGCCCTCACGTCCAGTGCGCCCCGAAAAATATAAGGAAAACCGAGTACGTTATTTACCTGATTGGGGAAATCAGAGCGCCCCGTAGCCATAATCAGGTCACTGCGAACGCTTGTTGCAGCATGGTAGCTGATTTCCGGGTCCGGATTGGCCAGAGCGAAAATGATCGGCCTTTCAGCCATGCTTCTCACCATCTCTTTTGAAACCAGTCCAGCCACCGAAAAGCCGGCGAAAACGTCGGCCCCCTTCATAACCTCGGCCAGGGACATTGGGTTTTCGCCGTTTGCGAACCGCTGTTTATAGGGATTCATCCCTTCTTTTCGGCCCTTATGGATAAGGCCTCTGGAGTCCACCAGGAACAAATTCTCTTTCTTGACCCCGAGTTGCAGATAGAGGCCTGCACAGGCAATTCCGGCCGCCCCGGCCCCCAAGACGACCAGCTTTACCTGATCGATCCTTTTTCGCTGTAACTCTAAAGCGTTGAGAAGGGCAGCCCCCGAGATGATAGCAGTGCCATGTTGATCGTCATGGAAAACCGGGATTTTCATCGTTTCTCTGAGACGCTCTTCAATGTAAAAACATTCAGGTGCTTTGATATCCTCGAGGTTGATACCTCCGAAGGTTGGCTCGAGCAGCCTGACCGCCTGGATCAGCTCGTCAGGGTCTTTCGTATTCAGCTCTATGTCAAAAACGTCAATATCAGCAAATCTTTTGAACAGAACGGCCTTGCCTTCCATGACGGGCTTTGCGGCCAGCGGGCCGATGTCGCCCAGCCCAAGTACGGCTGTGCCATTGGTGACGACCGCGACAAGGTTTCCCTTCGCGGTATATTCGAATACCTTCTCGGGAGCACCCTCGATCTCCCTGCATGGCTCGGCGACCCCAGGCGTGTACGCCATCGAAAGATCTCTTTGAGTAAAACATGGTTTTGTCGGTTTGACTTCGATTTTTCCGGCTCTATCTTCACTGTGGTATTTAAGAACGTCACTTTTGCGAATCATCTGGTGCTCCTGGTTGCTGAATTTCACGGGGAAATCATCACTGTTTTGAATGATTATAACCTCATAATCAAGGATTTTTTCGAGGAGGGGAAAAAGAGAGTGTTGACAGAGTCATGAAGTATCGACATAATCCCAGCTTGATCAGGCTGCAAAGATCCTGTTCCCTGCAACCGCTCACCTCCTCCCGGCCACAACCCGCAAGTTCCTCAGGTGGGCGCAAAGTTCATTCGTGCTTTCCTTTAATGGTTAATTATAGATCATCCCATAATTTGCATGGATTTCATAATCTTGCCACAAGGGACCCTTTAAGGAGTACCTACCATGGCTAAAAAGTGGGTTTATTTGTTCGGCGAACTGGATCAGGTGACGTCTTACATTGGTGGTGACTGGGAAGATGTGCGTGGACTGCTGGGTGGAAAAGGCGCCAATCTTGCGGACATGACCCGGCTCGGACTGCCGGTGCCTCCTGGTTTTACGGTGACTACAGAGGCATGCAACACCTACCTGGCTGAACGCATGAAATTTCCGGAACAAATATGGGAGCAGGAGTTAGCTGCTTTGGCCGAAGTTGAGGAGAGGACCGGCAAAGAATTCGGAGACGCCAAGAACCCGCTGCTTGTGTCATGCCGCTCGGGGGCGAAGTTTTCCATGCCTGGAATGATGGACACGGTGCTCAATATCGGACTCAACGGCGATACGGTCAGGGGTATGATCGAGGCGACAGGGGACCCCCGCTTCGTTTATGACTCCTACCGCCGTCTCATTCAGATGTTCGGTTCGGTAGTGGTGGGCGTGCCGACCGAACCGTTTGAGGAGGTCATAGCCGAGTTCCGGAAAGCACGCGGAGCAAAGAGCGACACCGAGCTTACGGCTGATGACTGGAAAGCCGTTATAGACCGCTTCAGCGATATATTCCAGCGTTACAGCCATATCTGTTTTCCTGCCGATCCTTATGAGCAGCTTCGCCTGGCAACGGAGGCCGTGTTCAAGTCCTGGAACGGCAAGCGTGCAATCGATTACCGAAATGCGGCGAAAATTCCTCACGACCTCGGTACGGCGGTGAATATCCAGACAATGGTGTTTGGCAACATGGGCGACAACAGCGCGACCGGCGTAGCGATGACGCGCAACGCGACAACCGGTGAGAAAAAGATAGAGGGCGACTACCTGATCAACGCCCAGGGTGAAGACGTAGTAGCAGGCATCCGGGCAACCTACCCGGTTGAGCAAATGGCTGAGACGATGCCGCAGGCATGGAATGAGTTTGTGGGGATCACCAGCAAACTGGAACAACATTACCGTGAGATGCAGGATGTCGAATTCACCGTCGAGCGCGGCACCCTGTGGATGTTGCAGACCCGCACCGGCAAGCGGACCGCTCAGGCAGCGGTTCGCATCGCTGGGGATATGGCCGAAGAGGGGTTGATAACCCGGGAGGAAGCCGTTATGCGTGTCAC
>Ga0074045_10005282_pt1 | contig 11312 bp, 10 predicted proteins | sample BogForMeECP23OM2_FD_94442 | JGI IMG/M metagenome (GOLD analysis project Ga0074045, IMG submission 94442) | Bog forest soil microbial communities from Calvert Island, British Columbia, Canada - Bog Forest MetaG ECP23OM2 | ecosystem: Environmental > Terrestrial > Soil > Wetlands ...
ATTCCGGTGATCGTGAAGCTCACCCCAAACATTTCGAATATCGTGATGCCGGCGCGCGCCGCGGTGGCGGCCGGAGCGAACGCGCTATCGCTGATTAACACCATCAATTCGATTGTCGGAGTGGACTTGGACACGCTGGAACTGGTGCCAAACATCGGCGGAAAAGGCGGGCATGGCGGCTATGCTGGCCCGTCCGTGAAACCCATCGCGCTGAATATGCTCTCCGCGCTGGGGACCGATGAGGTAGTGGCTGGGTCGAAGCTCCCGATATCCGGCATGGGCGGGATTTCCACGTGGTCGGATGCCGCGGAGTTTTTGTTGTTGGGCGCCAGCAGCCTGCAAGTGTGCACTGCGGTAATGCACTACGGATTCCGCATCATCGAGGATCTTTGCGACGGGCTCTCGAATTGGATGGATGAAAAAGGATTCAAGAAAATTTCAGATGTGGTGGGCCAGAGCGTGCACCGCGTCTCCGACTTCAAGAATTTCGACCTGTCGTTCAAGGCCGTGGCGCGGATTGACCAGCAGAAATGCATTCGTTGCAATCTTTGTTATGTGGCCTGCAACGATACCGCGCACCAGTGCATTGATTTGATCGCTAAAGATGGAACTGTCGTACAGCCGGGAAGCTACGACGTGCGTTCGAATGGAAAAGAAGAGGCGGTCAACACTCGTCCGCACGTTCAGGTTCGCGAAGAGGATTGCGTCGGTTGCCGCTTGTGCTTCAATGTCTGCCCGGTGGATAGCTGCATCAGCATGGTGGAAGAGCCTTCCGGACGCGCGCCCGTCACCTGGGACGAGATCACCCAAAAGCAACGCGAAGTCACCGAAGATTGGGAGAAAATGAAAGCGTACCGGGAAAAGATGGGCATCCACATTCACTGAGAGCGAGAAATTCGATGGCATTGCTGATCAAGAATGGCGAAATCGTGACCGTCGGGGCGCGCGAGCGCGCGGATATTTTCGTTGAGGACGAAACCATCACCCGCATCGGCAGGAATCTGGAAGTGCCGCCCGAGACGGAAACCATCGATGCCAGCGGCAAACTGATCTTCCCCGGCTTTATCGACCCACATGTACACATCTATTTGCCGTTCATGGCCACCTTTGCGAAAGACACCCACGAGACCGGCAGCATCGCGGCTTTAATCGGCGGAACGACCACCTATATCGAAATGTGTTGCCCGAACCGCAACGACGACGCGCTGCAGGGCTATCAACTGTGGAAGTCCAAGGCCGAAGGGAAAAGCGCGTGCGACTACGCATTCCACATGTCGGTCACCAAATTTGTGAAAGAAACACCCGGCCAGTTGCGCGAAGTAGTGGCCGACGGAACGTCTTCGTTCAAGATTTTTCTCTCCTACAAGAATTTTTTTGGAGTGACCGACGAGGAGATGTATCACACCCTGCAACTCGCCAGGCGGTTGGGAGTAATCGTCACCGCCCATTGCGAAAATGCCGAGCTGGTCGCGCAATTGCAGCAGAAATTGCTGAGCGAAGGGAAAACCGGGCCGGAGTGGCACGAGCCGAGCCGTCCGGAATCCGTCGAGGCGGAAGGCACGGGACGCTTCGCAACGTTCCTGGAAAATACCAAAGCCACCGGCTATGTGGTTCATTTGTCCTGCGAACCGGCGCTGAAAGCCGCGCTGGCCGCGAAAGAACGTGGCGTGAAACTTTTCATCGAATCCGTGATTCCGCATTTCCTGCTCGACAAGACTTACGCGGAGAGGCCCGGAGTGGAAGGAATGAAGCACGTGATGTCTCCCCCGTTGCGCGCGAAGAAAAATCTGGCGATGCTGTGGAGCGCGTTGGATCGCGGCTTGATTGATACCGTCGGCACGGATCATTGCCCTTTCGATTCCGCGCAAAAGCTCCTGGGCAAGGACGCGTTCACCAATATTCCGAACGGCATTCCGGGAATCGAGGATCGCGTCAATCTCCTCTATACCTACGGCGTGAAGCGTGGGCGGCTGGAGCTCGAACGCCTTGTGGATGCGGCCAGCACGCGGCCTGCGAAGCTTTTCGGGCTTTTCCCGCGAAAGGGAACTGTCGCGATTGGCGGGGACGCCGACCTGGTCGTCTACGATCCCGATTACCATGGTGTGATCTCCGCGAAAACGCATAGCGTCAACAACGATTACAGCGGATTCGAAGGCATGGTGATTGAAGGGCGGCCTTCGGTGGTTACCGTTCGCGGCAAGGTGCAAGTGAGGGATGGAAAATTTGTCGGTGAGCGCGGCCGCGGGCGTATGCTGAAGCGCGAGCCGAGCTACTTCTAAACGAGCCGCGCCATGAGCCTGAATCCCAAACGAACCGTCGCCGAGTTGAAAGAGCTTCGCGAGCTGACCTCCGATGAAAACGGGGCGCAGCGCGTGGCATGGACCGACGTCTGGCAAAAAGCGCGCAAGTGGTTCGCCACAAAACTTGTCGGCCTGCCGGTGGAACATCATTATGACGCGGCGGGAAATAATTGGGTCACGCTGCCCGGCGCATCCAAAAAAACATTGTTGATCGGTGGGCATCTTGATTCGGTGCCGAATGGTGGTTGGCTGGATGGCAGCCTCAACGTGCTAGCCGGCCTGGAAGTGCTTCGGCGATTCGCCGCGGAATTCAACGGCAAGCCCCCACTTACGATTCGCCTTGTCGATTGGGCCGATGAAGAGGGTGCGCGTTTCGGCCGCAGCCTTTTGGGTTCTTCGGCCTTTGCAGGCACGCACAGCATCGCCGCCGACCGCGTGCGCACCGACCGCGACGGCATCACGATGGAAGAGGCGCTGCGACGTTGCGGCGTGCACATTGATCGCTTTCCCGAGGCAGAAAAAGAACGCGCGCATGCCGCGGCCTATCTTGAACTGCACATCGAGCAAGGCCCAGTCCTCGAAAAAATGAATTTGCCATTGGGAGTGGTTCTCGGCACCAAGGGAGTCGAGCGCCACGCCATTACCTTTCACGGCCAGGAAGCGCACTCCGGCGCCACACCCATGAAGTTGCGGCGCGATGCCCTGGCCGCCGCGGCGAAACTGGCGTTGGAAATCCGCAGTATTGCTGGAAAACATGAGGACGCCGTGTGCACCATGGGCAGCTTGAAGACTTTTCCCGGAATCGTCACCGCGGTGGTGGGCCGCTGCGAAGCCACGCTCGATCAGCGCGACCTGGACGCCAAAGTGCTCGCGCAAATGTATCGCGAGGCTCAGGAAGCCAGCCAGCGGTTCGCGCGGGAAGAAAATTGCACCGTGGAATGGTCGCGGATCTGGAGTATTGAGCCTATTCCTTTCCATCCGCATATGCTGGACCTGTGCGAACAAGCAGTCCGCGAAATTTCCGGCACGTCGCATCGCCTGCCTTCTGGCCCGCTTCATGACGCCGCGGAGGTCTCGCGCGCCGGCATTCCAACGGTTATGATGTTTGTGCAATCATTGCGCGGCATCAGCCACAATAAGATTGAGGACACCCGGGAAGAGCACCTGGAAATGTCCGTGGCCGCGCTGGACCGGCTGGCCAGCAAAACGGTGGACTGGATTTTGAAAGCAAACTGATTGTCCCCGGAAGGAAAATTCAGCATGGACGCCAAATCGCAAAAAGTAGTGCAGGAAAATCGCGACTACACGATGTTTTCGTGGTCGGTGCAGGGCGCGTCGGCTCCCATTCACATGAAGCGTGGGCAGGGTGTGTGGTTCTGGGATGGCGACGACCATCGCTGGCTGGATTTCAGCTCGCAGTTGATCAATCTCAACGTCGGCCACCAGCATCCGAAGATGCTCGAGGCGATCAAGAAGCAGGTCGATGAGCTTTGTTTCGCGGGCCCAAGTTTCGCCACGGAGCCGCGCGGCGCACTCGGCAAGAAGCTCGCCGAAGTGACAGGCCTGGCCAAGGCCTTTTTCACTCTCGGCGGCTCCGAGGCCAACGAAAACGCCATGAAAATGGTCCGCCTGGTGACGGGCCGCGACAAAATCATTACCCGCTACCGCAGCTATCACGGCGCAACGATGGGCTCGATGACCGCCTCCGGCGATCCCCGCCGCTGGCCTGTCGAGCCGGGAATTCCCGGCGTCGTTCGCGTGTTCGATCCGTATTGTTACCGCTGCCCCTTTGGCCAGAAAGTCGAAACCTGCCATCGCGAGTGCGTCAGCCATATCGAAGAAATTATTCAGATGGAAGGGCCGCACACCATTGCCGCGATGATGGTCGAAGGAATCACCGGCTCCAACGGCCTGCTCGTTCCTCCGGACGATTACTATCCCAAGCTGCGCGCACTGTGCGACAAATACGGCATATTGATGATTGATGACGAAGTGATGGCGGGATTTGGGCGGACCGGAAAATGGCTGGCCACGCAGCACTTCGGAGTTAAGCCGGACATCGTTACGTGCGCGAAGGGCCTCACCAGCGGCTACATGCCGCTCGGCGCAGTGATCGTCTCCGACAAAATAGCGCAACACTTTGAAACCAACATGCTGTGGGGCGGGCTGACCTACAGCGGCCACCCGGTGTGCTGCGCCGCGGCGGTTGCGAATCTGCACATCTACGAAGAAGAGAAGATTTTTGAAAATGTAGAGAAGCAGGGGCGCTATCTGGCGTCGCGTCTCGAAGCCATGAAGAAGAAATACGCGTGCGTCGGCGACGTCCGCTACAAAGGATTATTCAGCGTACTGGAACTGGTGAAAGACAAATCCACGCGAGAGCCGCTGGCGCCCTTCAACGGCAGCAGCCCGGAAATGGGCAAGCTCGCCGCGCATCTGAAGTCCAAACATGTTTACGCCTTCAGCCGCTTCAACATGTTGTGGGTCTGCCCGCCGCTGATCATCAACGAAGAAGAGCTGCGCCAAGGCCTGGACATCTACGAAGAGGCCTTGCAGTTAGTTGACGCGGCGCTCGGCAAGTCCAGCGCCACACAACCCGCCGAACCCGTCGCCGCAAGGTAACCCGGCACCGACCTCTCTACCCTTACGAACGTTTCCCCTCTCCGTCTCCGGTATATACACCCGGGAACGACGGCGCGCTCAACTCCCACGACACAATTACCGATGGCACGGTCATCAAGATCGGTACGACAACGCTTGTCACGGCGCGCCGGCGCTGGGCCCGAACCCGTGGGCTGGCGCGCGCTTTACTCCTCGGGGCTTTGATTGCACCCGGCAAATCCCGTTATTTTATTAGAGAGATGGCGCGCCCGGCCAGATTCGAACTGGCGACCCTCTGCTTAGAAGGCAGACGCTCTATCCACCTGAGCTACGGGCGCATCCTGAGCTGTTCTTTGATTCTACTGCGCCTGCAAGGAGATTTCGAGTTCCAAGTCTTGCAAAGTTGCAACGCGAATACCGGTGCCTTGGGGCATCCACCGGAGGTTCCCGGCCGCATTGGCGCGCCTTCAATTCTGGAAGTTGAGCCGGTTTTGCAGGGTGATAAACCGGGGTTGGTCCGCTGCGGATCGAGCTCCGACCGCTATCCGGCGATGCTGTGGCTGGTTCGCGATTCTTCCTTTGCCCGGCTGCGGGGCGTTGAACTGTGGCTCTCGTTCATCTATGGCAGTTAGCACGGCTCGATGGTTGTTTATCTCACGGAAATTATGCCCGTTGACGTGCGCACCTCCGGCTTTGCCCTCGTTTACAGCCTGGCGACCACGATCTTTGGCGGTTTCACACACGCGCTGAGCACTTACCTGATCCACATCTCCGGCAATCGTGCCATCCCCGGCCTGTGGCTGTGCTTGGCGACAGCTTGCGGCCTGCTGGCCGCGCTGTTTGCCAAGCCGCAAAACGCCACGCTTGCAACCAGTCAGCCAAAGCCCGCCGAATCCTGACCCCAGAGTTCCACTAATCCATGCACCGAAGCGCGCGTCCCGCAATCGTGTTCTCCTGTTGCCTCGGCTCTTTTCCGATGGTATGTTCTCTGCCTCCCAACTTCGCCTGCCCTCACAGGGAGATTCCGATGCCAAAACCGCGACACGATACGCTTGCAATCTCTTTTGCCCAAATCGCGTTTGCGCGCATCTGATTCGAAGAGTAATTTACGGTCGTACCCGGGAGCCTGCGTATGGCGACACAGACGACTTTCAACGCTCTGCAACAACTCCGCACTCGCTTGCAGGAAGCGCGTGGCAATACCGACCGCCTGTTCCAGATTGTCCGGGAGGATTCTCTCTACGAACGGCCCATCCCCGAGCGGCATCGCATTGTGTTTTACATTGGGCATCTGGAAGCCTTCGACTGGAACCTTTTTCGCGAGCACCTTTTCTCCGCGAAATCGTTTTCTCCCGCTTTCGACCAGCTCTTTGCGTTTGGCATCGACCCCGTCGATGGCGGTCTCCCCACCGATCGTCCCGAAGATTGGCCGTCGCTGCTCGAAGTGCGCAGCTATGTGCAAACGCTCCGCCGCGTCATTGACGGCGCTCTCGACGCCGGCAATTTTCGGGATCCCGCGGACGCGGGCGGTGCTTCTTCTGAAACGCTGCTGCATGTAGCCGTCGAGCACCGCCTAATGCACGCGGAAACTCTCGCCTACATGTTTCACCAGTTGCCGTATCCTCAAAAAGTTCCGCAGCCGCAGTCTCCGTCAGACGGCGCCCCAATCGAAAATGGTCTGATAGAAATCCCCGGGGGCAGCGCGACACTCGGTCTCTCGCGGGACTCCGGCGCGCCCTTCGGCTGGGATAACGAGTTCGAATCTCACACCGTCACCGTCCCGCGCTTCCGCGTCAGCAAATTCATGGTCACCAACGCCGAGTTCCTCCGCTTCGTCGAAGACGGCGGCTACCAGAATCCCCGATTGTGGTCCGAGCAGGACTGGCAGTGGAAAGAACGCAGTGGAATTCGCCATCCTGCCTTCTGGAAACAATCAGGCTCCGCGTGGACCTATCACGGCATGTTTGAAGCGCTGCCATTTCCAACGAATTGGCCCGTCTACGTTAGCCATGCTGAAGCCGGCGCCTATGCTCGTTGGGCAAACGCCTCCCTGCCAACTGAAGCGCAGTGGCATCGCGCCGCCTATGGCACGCCGCAAGGCCCCGAGCGCGATTATCCCTGGGGCTCCAGCGCACCCACGCAGAATCTCGGCAATTTTGATTTCCACCGCTGGGATGCGTCTCACGTCAACGCGTTTCCAACCAACAAAAGTGCATTCGGCGTTGTCGGCCAGCTCGGCAACGGCTGGGAGTGGACAGTAACTCCTTTCGCGCCATTACCCGGCTTTCAGCCCGCCACTTTCTATCCCGGCTACTCCGCGAACTTCTTTGATGGCCAGCACTACGTCATCAAGGGCGGATCGGCGCGCACCGCTGCCTGCCTGCTGCGCCGGTCGTTCCGGAACTGGTTTCAACCGCACTATCAGTATGTTTATGCAGGATTTCGCTGCGTTTCGGAGTGACTCGCGAGGTGCCAGGAGCTGCCATGCAGACACAAATCATTCCCGCGCCGCTTACCAGCCAATTCGCCTTGGACGTCTGCGCCGGCCTCGGCAAGCCGGCGAAAAAAGAGCTGCCCTCAAAATATCTGTACGATTCCGTCGGCTCCGCGCTCTTCGAGGTGATCTGCGCTCTTCCTGAATACGGCCTGAGCCGCGCCGATGAACGACTGCTCCGGCAATACGCTCGCGAAATTGTGGATCAACTCCCGCGGCCGGTGGTGGTCGCCGAACTCGGCAGCGGCACCGGTCGCAAATCGCGCCTGCTCCTCGAAGCCCTCTCCCGCTGGCAATCCACCTGGTACCACCCCATCGAAATCTCGCCCACCGCGCTCGCCGTCCTCCGCCGCGAACTCCGCGACATTCTAAGCATCAGCATCGTCGGCTTCGAACGCGAATATCTCGATGGACTCCGCGAAGTTGCCGCGCGCCGCTCCCCCGGCGAGCATCTCCTCGTCCTTTTTCTCGGCAGCACTATCGGCAATTTCGACGGCTCCGCCGGGGCGGATTTCCTGTGCGACGTGCGGCAGATTCTCCAGCCGGGAGATTCGCTGCTCCTTGGGACCGACCTGCTCAAGCCACTCGATGTCCTGATTCGCGCCTACGACGATCCGTTGGGAGTCACCGCCGCCTTCAATCGCAACCTGCTCGTTCGCATTAATCGCGAACTCGGCGCCAATTTCGACCTGCAACAGTTCGAGCATCTGGCCATCTTCAACGAACAAACCCGCAGCATCGAAATGCACGTACGTTCCCGCCGCCACCAAACGGTCACCATTGCGAACGCAGGGCGTTCCTTTCAATTCAAGGAAGGGGAAACCATCTGGACCGAAAGCTCCCACAAATATTCTGTGGAAGAGCTCGCGCACCTTGCGCAGGTATCCGGATTTCGATGTCAGGGCCAGTGGCTGGATCAGGATTGGGGTTTTGCGGAAAATCTGTGGATCGCGGAGTAACCACATCCGCTTTCGTTTCGCTTTCTTAGCTACAGACCTTTTACTTTTCTGAACTCTTGCACCACTTCAGCGGGGTTCCGGTGCAACCCGTCCACCGCATAATTCATGCGTCGAATGTTGGTGTCGGAGACCTTGCCCGCCAGTTCGGCCAGAGCCGCGCGCAAGCCAGGAAATTTCGCCAGCGTCGACTGCCGCACTATCGGCACCGCGTCGTATGGCGGAAAATAGTGGCGATCATCCTCCAGCGCAACTAACCCCAATGCATCAATCAGCCCGTCCGTGGAATTCCCCGCAACCACATCCACCTGGCGATCCACCAGCGCGCGATAGATCAAGCCCAAATCCATCACCCGGGGCTTCAATCCGAACCTTAGATTGTAGCTCTGGCACAGGCCCTCGAATCCGTCCGGACGTTCCAGAAATTCGTAGCCCACGCCGGCGCGCCAATTCGGCGCCACCCCCGCAAGGTCGGAAAGTTTTCGAAGGTTAAATTTCTTCGCGTCCTCGCCGCGGATGACCATCGCAAACGTATTCTCGAAGCCCAGCGGCTCCGTAACTTCCAGTCCGAACCGTTCCGCATATTCTTTTCTTACTTTCGCGTAGACCTGCTTCGAATCGCCCTCCGGCTTTTCATTCAGCACCGCCGTCAGCGCCGTTCCCGTGTACTCCACGTACAAATCCAGTTGTCCCGCGAGCATGGCTTGATGCACCAGCAGCGTCCCGCCAAGATTTTCTTTGCGGTCCACGGCTATTCCTGTGCGCGCCTCAATGTGCTGTGCCAGCAGTTCGGCCAGCACCACTTGCTCCGTAAAAAACTTCGAACCAACCACAATTTCCGGGGGGCGATCGTGTTTGCAGCCGCCAAGCAGCAGCACGCCGATCGCCAGCGGCACGCACAACCATCGCGGTAGGGCAATTTGCATAATGAATGTCGATTCTTCAGCGCCGGTTCATGGAGCGGTTCGCCTCAAGATACGCGCCGCCGCCGCTCCAATCGTCCCAGCAGAAAATCAGCAAGAATTGCCAGCAGTGCAGCGGGAATCGCTCCGGCAAGCAGCAGGGAATTGTTCACCAGCGCCACTCCTCGAAAGATAAACGTGCCCAGCCCCCCGGCTCCGATGGCCGCGGCAATTGTTGCGACCCCGATGGTGATGATCGTCGCCGTCCGCACACCCGCAAGAATCACCGCCAGCCCCAGCGGAAATCGCACCCGAAAAAGTATCTGTGCCCGAGTCATCCCCATGGCTTCCGCCGATTCCAACACCGCCGGATCAATTTCCGTCAAGCCCACATAGGTATTTCGCAGGATCGGCAGCAGCGCGTAAAGCGTCAGCGCCACGATGGCCGTGCGCTTCCCAATTCCCCCAATAAACGGAATAGGAATCAGGAACCCGAACAGCGCCAGGCTCGGAATGGTCTGAAAAATCCCCGCGATTCCAAGAGCCAGACTTCGCAGCGTCGGCCGTTGCACGATCAGCATCCCCATGGGCACTCCAATCGCAATCGCCGCCGCCATCGCGTACAGCACCAACTCCACATGCTCCAGCGTCGCACCCACAATTTCGGATTGATGCTCCACAAAAAATCTCCACAGCCCCGTCATCTGGCTCCTCCATTCACACCCAAGCCCGCCGTGAACGCCAGTACCTCCGGGTGTTGCAATTGCAAAAATTCCTCGGGAGCCGCGTCGCCCACCACGCGCCCCTTCTCCAACAGGATGATCCGTGAAGCCAGCAGCAGCGCCTCCCGCACATCATGGGTCACAAACACGATGGTTTTCTGCAGGCGTCGCGCCAGTGCGCCGAACTCCCGCTGTAATTCGGCGCGCGTCACCGGATCCAGCGCCCCAAACGGCTCATCCATCAGCAGAATTGGCGGGTCAGCGGCCAGCGCGCGTGCCACCCCGACTCGTTGTCGTTGCCCGCCCGAAAGCTCCCGCGGCCGCCGCTGCGCAAATTCGCCGGGTTCCAGTCCCACCAGTTCCAGCATCTCGCTGACCCTCGCCGCAATTTTCGCGCTGCTCCAATTTTCCAGCCTGGGCAGCAAACCCACATTCTCTGCCACTGTAAAATGCGGGAACAGTCCCGCCTCTTGAATCACATAACCAATTCCTCGCCGCAGTCGTATGGCATCCCACTCCCGCGTCGCGCGGCCTTCCACCCAAACCTGGCCGCTCGATGGCCAAAGCATCCCATTGATCAGCTTCAGCGCGCTGGTTTTCCCGCTCCCGCTGCGTCCCAGCAGCACCAGTGTTTTGCCCTTGGGCACCGCAAACGAAACGTCGGCAAGAATTTCCTTCGACGCTGGGCCGCCAGCACGCCAGGAAACCCAGCGAAACTCAATCGTGTTTGGAACAGGGATCGTCATTCATGCACCCAGCCGCTCGCCCTTTTCGAGGAGCAACCAGTGTAATGCACCTGCCCCTCACTTTCCGCTATCCTTGCCCTTTCGTTATACTTTGAACTTGCGCGACCAATTTCGAGCATTACTCGCGTTGCGGCCATGAATCTCATCGAGACTCTCAGCCTCGTCCTCGGCGCCGGCTTTTCCTCCGGCTTGAACCTCTACGCCACCATTGCCACCCTCGGCCTCCTGCAGCGTTTCGGCGTGATTCACCTGCCCCCAAATCTGCAGGTGCTTTCTCATCCGCTGGTGCTGGCCATCGCCGGCGTTCTCTACGTGATGGAATTTCTTGCCGACAAGGTTCCCTACATCGATTCCGTCTGGCAGGCCGTGCACACGTTTATCCGTCCGCCCGCGGCGGCGCTGCTCGCTTTCAGCGCCACCGCTGCCGCGCCAGAGCCCTGGCGTTGGGGCGCGGCTCTTCTCGCCGGTGGCATCGCGCTCACCTCGCACGGCACCAAAGCCAGCGCCCGCGCCGCCGCGAACATGTCGCCGGAGCCGCTCAGCAATTGGACGTTAAGTTTTGGGGAAGACATCCTGGCCGTCTGGCTGACC
>Ga0074045_10005283_pt1 | contig 11310 bp, 10 predicted proteins | sample BogForMeECP23OM2_FD_94442 | JGI IMG/M metagenome (GOLD analysis project Ga0074045, IMG submission 94442) | Bog forest soil microbial communities from Calvert Island, British Columbia, Canada - Bog Forest MetaG ECP23OM2 | ecosystem: Environmental > Terrestrial > Soil > Wetlands ...
AAATGACAAAATTTGACAATTTTTGACAAAATTTTACAAGCGGAGAATAAAGGGAGAAAATCACGTGCCGTTAACTCGAAAGGTAACGTTTAGAAGAATGTTTTCAGATGGAAAAAGAAGAAGATTTCGGATAGATTAGACGAGATGCCTACATATATACCAGCCTTGGCACTCTTGGTTCTGCGCGCAAGCTTTTTGGCTACAAATCAGCCTCTTGTTCCAACACCTGCACTATTAATTGTAAAGTCAAAACTCTTTTGCCTGCACTTGCAACAATCATGTTATTTTACATGCAGATAGGCAAAGAGGAGGCAATGCTGATTGATAGATTCAGCGACGAATATCGAGAATATATGAAACGAACCCCACGATTCATCTCGAAGTTTATCAGCTCATAAAATACTTGATGTGTGCAAAAACTAAAGGGAGTTAAGCAACTTTCGAGCTTTAACCGATTAGCATTCGCTGCATAAATGTTCCGAGCCATGAGCAATAGAGCACCTGTCCAGTTTGTCCGTTAACTGTCATCATGCCGTAGATGTTCCCATCTTTTAGCACTTGCATATTGTAATACCCGTAGAATGTTGTCACTTGTCCCACGGAAGTTCCAGTGTAGTTGGCGTTTAGATATTGTTTAGCTATAGTTCCTGCTTGCTCCATTGAGGTTGCCATTGTTAGTGTCGGTGTGCCTCTTAGCCAAGTCATCATTCCACCTGAACCCATCATGCCGCCACTTGTCCCTGTGGTTAGGTAGCTCATCATGCCTTTGCTATTTATTCCATATTTGGTGTTCCAAAGCATCATCGCGCCCTGTTCCGCTGCAATCGCTCCTGTCTTGTTGTTAATGGTTAGTTCGAATGCTCCTGCACCAGTGTTCTTCTCTACAACCATTACATAGAAGCATTTGGAGTATTCATCAACCTCTTTGACTGAAAGATTTGAGTTACCCAACTGAGTTACATAGTTTCGAGCTAACGTAGCTGCGTCATTAATTGTCAATGCTGTTCCGCTTGTTGAAGGAGTGGGTTGTGTTTGAGTTGTCGTTGACGTAGGAATGATTAAGAATGCGAATGCTGCGGCAGTTACTAAAGCAACTGCGAGTACAGCGACAATTACTACAATGATTATTTTCTTTGTGTTCATTTTTTATTTCTCCTTGAATACTTAGGCAGTTCTTTTTGCTCCGCAATTTGGGCATATTGAAACGGTCTGGGGAAAGAGCATTCCGCAGTATTTGCACGGGACCATATCAGCTTTGGGGATTACCTCTTCTCTGTCCTCATCAGAATCTGAACCACAACCACATCCACGCACTTTAATCACTCCTTAATTTTGTTTGTTCTTTTTGAAACTCATGGGATTCGACCCATCATGCCTCTACAGTCCCATCCTCCAACTGGATATTGGTTTGACGGGGTTGAAGGTGACTGTTCAAATCCTCTCATCATTCCACCATAACCGCTGTAGGATTTTCCTGTTGAAGCGGAGTTTGCTGAAGTGGACGTGCCCATGCGTCCACCCGTGTAAGCATAAGCTGATGCAATTAGCAACGCAGCAGCCAAAGCTACAAGGGTCAATACGGCAATCATTTTCAAAGTTTTCATTTTTGATTTACCTCTACAATACATCTACGGCTGCGTTTGGTATAGAGGTTGGCTGAAACAGTTTTGAAACAGTTTTTTGAACGTTCTGAAACGGTTTAGCTTGAGCCGTTAACCCAGTTTGAGACCATGACATCGTTTATGTTTCTCATTGGTTCTACCGTGACTAAAGGTATCGGGGGATACGGATAAATTTAATTAACGAATCTCTTAACATGTACCTAAACCTGCCTGAGCCCCGAATATGCAAGTTAACTCAAAGATAACGGTCTCAAAACGCATCATCGTTGTTGTCCTCGCAGCCGTGCTTGCTCTTTCAGCATTTAACACTTACATGATTCTTGAGAGACCCAACTTCAACACAAACGCCGTAAGCTACGATTTTGTCCTGTCCCAAAACGGAAACAACTACCAACTAAAAAACATTCAAAATGGCGAAACCACTAGCGTTTCACGAAGCGGTGTGTCATCAGCAATCAATTCGGCGTTAGCCCGCGGATTATCAGTTTACATTAACGCCGGCACTTACGTTCTGAACAAAGACATTTTGCTCTCAAACAAAATCAACGCCAAAATCGTCGGAAACGGAGCGACAATAATCGGAAACGGCCATAAAATAATCGTTTACGGTTCCAACTACACTACTTCACAGTACGCAACCATCTCAGGCTTAACAATCATTAACGGAACCCTCCGAATTGAGAACTCATTTGGAACAACCGTAACCAACATGATTTTCGAAAACACATCGACAGGGATTGAATTAGCTAACACAAACACTTGGAGCGAAGATACTCAAATTGATAATTGTTACTTCATTAATGCATCCCAAGGAATAGTTTTCGAATCGCCCACTGTTAACGCAACAGGCTCTTACGCCAGCTCAACAATTCAACGATGCTTCTTCAACATCCGCGACAATTCAGTCGGCATCAACGTCCAATCTGGAGCACAGTTCTCTGACAGCCAAATACAAAACGTCAGAATGTGGCTCGGCCAAGACGGAGTAACCAACCAAACAGGGCTTTTTGTCAACGGCTCAATGTATCAAACGCTACTAACCAGCGTGGTTTTTGAGTCCTTCACTAATGTGCCCAACGACATGTTTGCCATCGACCTGGGACGCGACTGCAACCCTGCTCCAATGCTCGACGGAGACGTCAATTTCCTCGGTAACTGGACAGCAAACATCCACAACCCCTACAGCATCTGGATATCGGGAGTCGGAACCGCCTTTGAAAAACTAAACGTTAACGTTCCCGTCGGATTGAATGGACAATACGGCGCTAATACAACTATCCGGGCTACACCCTTAAACATTAACATGTTTGAACCCAAAATTCAAGCAGAAGGAAGCTTCGTCAACAACGAAACCGTAACAGTGCGTATCCGACTACTCTTCGCCGACAACGTTATCTCAAGCTCCGTAACCCAAATATTCACAGGCAGTGGATCAGCTTGGTTAAGCAACGACCAGATCCTAACATTGTTCCCATCGCAAAGCATAATTGTCGGAGTAATCTTCGATGCCCAATCAAGCGCTGGCACGACAGACGCCATTGTAACAGTCAGCGGCTACGGTACGGCTAGTTAATTGCGCCGGATTGATTAGGGTTCGTTAAGCAAGTTTTTGCGACTAAAAATCTTATCTATTTCTTCAGCTTTAAGCAGCTTCTTTTCAAGAACAACTTCTTTTACGGACCGTTTTTCTGCTTGGGCTTGCTTAGCGATTTTTGCAGCTTCCGAATAACCAATGTAGGGAGACAGCAGAGTAGCTAACGAAGGGTTCTTTTCTAAGTACTGACTGCATTGATCCTCGTTGACGGTTATTCCTTGAACACATTTCTTAGTAAACGCTGGGATGAAGTTAGTCAGGATTTGGATGGAGAAAAGCATGTTGTACATAATTACTGGTGTCATAACGTTGAGCTCCATTTGACCCGCTTGAACCGCCAAGGAAACCGCCGAATCATTTCCTACCACTTGAAATGCTACCATGTCTAAACATTCAGCCATGACGGGATTCACCTTTCCCGGCATAATCGATGAGCCAGGCTGCACCGGCGGAAGCACAATCTCGTTAAGACCCGTTGTTGGACCAGAAGCCAAAAGACGAAGGTCATTGGCAACTCTGATAAGCTCCAACCCCAACTCCTTAAGACCGCTGGAAACCGACTGCACAGCCCTTTGGCTTTGAAGCGCCTCAAAATTGTTTGCTGCAGGCTTAAACGGGAACCCGGTAAGTTTCGCCAACTCCGCTACAGCAAGACGCTTGTACTTGGGGTGAGCATTGGCTCCTGTTCCTACCGCTGTACCACCTAAAGCAACTGCATAAAGATTTTCCTGTCTTCTCTTCAGTTCAGTTTCGGCGTTGGCAACGGCTGAACCGTATGCAGTGAATTCCTGCCCAATTGTTAACGGCACGGCATCCTGCAAATGCGTTCTACCCGACTTAAGCACATGAACATTCTTTTCGCCCAGTTCGCTAAACGCGTTTGACAATTCGCCCAACGCAGCAAGCAGCGGCTGCAATGCCATAAGAACTGAGAGGTGCAGTGCTGTCGGGAACGTGTCATTGGTTGATTGCCCCATGTTGACGTGGTCGTTGGGGTTAACGTTTTTGTAATCGCCTTTCTCTTTTCCCAAGATTTCAAGAGCCCTGTTGGCTAAAACCTCGTTGACATTCATGTTGAAAGAAGTCCCTGCGCCTGCTTGGAAAACGTCGACGACAAACTGGTCGATCAGTTTACCCGTTAACACTTCGTCGCAAGCGGCAACAATCGCTTTAGCTTTCTTCTTGTCAAGACAACCCAGCTGCATGTTCGCAGTAGCTGCAGCTTTCTTGACAAACGTGTAAGCGTTGATGAACGCAATCGGAGCTTTTAATCCGCTTACTGGAAAATTCTCTGTAGCCCTCAAAGTTTGAATGCCGAAATAAGCCTCTTTGGGGACATGTCTTTCGCCTAATGGGTCAACTTCTTTCCTCGTTTCCATTCTAATCTGCCTCGATTTGCTTTTCTTATTCAGTTAACGAATTATCTTGTGCTAAACGTCTATTAGGACAGCGGTAACTTTAATGCTCTTCGCCCCGTTGAATCAGATTTCGAATTTCTCTATGATCTTGTTTTCTTTTTCTCCTGTAATTTCTGCGATTACATGGAAGAACTGTTCAAGACCAGAATAAATTATCCTGGGCTTCAGAAGCTCATCAATCTGAAAAACGCCTGCGGAGTCGGACATTTTGATTCTTATTTCTATAGGTTTCTTCCCGTTTTCAACCGCCTCGACCTCAACCTTCTCAATTGAAAGGGCAGAAACTGAGTGGATGTCTATTTTGCCTGCTTGAAAAGGAATCCTTGCTCTACCCGCCTCCATGTCCAACGCGTCGGCAATGCCCACTATCCCTGCTTCTTTAGTTAGTATTCTGTGGGTTGGATCTGTGCTCGGCGGCTGCTCGTGTGCCACGATAGCATGCAGGACTTCAGAAGTGATTATCGCTAATTCTTCATCGTTATAAGTCGGCTTCAAACAATCCAAGAATTGCAAAGCTAAAGTTACACTATATTTTTCATGGTTACTCCTCTGTACAATCATACCTAAATCATGAAAGATTGAAGCTAAAACAACAACGACTTCCGCATCATCATTTTCCATATCGTAGTCTTCGACGATGCTGGGCGTAATCAATTTTTTCTCAACCAGAATCCTCAGAAGCTTCAGCGCTAAGTTAGATACGATCTTAACGTGGGTCGGACCGTGGTCAGTGTAACCCATACGTTCGATAGCCATTACGTTGCTGCATTTCCAGTACATCTGCAATTTTTTGTCTTCTTTTATTCTTCCCATTACTTGCTTTAGCTTGACGTTGTTTCGATAGGGTATGTTAAATACATAGGCCACTTTCAGCGGATCTCCATTTACCTTATTCAATACTAGTTTAATTTAAACCTGCATCTGAGCAGTCAGACATAAGCCGACAATCAATTTTTGATTTTTCTTGTTTAACCTGCAATTGTCCAATGAACATGCTTTTAAGCATGAAAAGCACTGTTTTTCAATTATCCAAAAAACGGGGTTTCACTGTTTGGGAAAGAAAAAAGTGCTAAGTGAAGGCGCAATCAGCGAAATGACTTATCCAGGACAGGGAGAAGTATTGGGAGTTGTTGTGAAGCTGCTTGGTTTCGACCGCATCTTGGTCAAATGTCAAGACGGCGCTGAACGGCTTTGCCGAATCCGAGGCAAAATGAAAAGGCGAGTTTGGATACGCGAAGGCGACATAGTAATCGTTTCGCCTTGGGAGTTCCAGACTGACAAACGCGGCGACGTAGTATGGCGATACACACACTCACAAGCCGACACACTGAGACGCAAGGGAATTCTAACCCTTTAACATTTAACTTTCAACTAAATCTTTATTTTAGCGTAAGGTCTTTTCGAAACTAGTAGAGAGTCATGCTCGATTTCGAGTTAAAAATGAGATTTTGTTTATATTGGCGCAGAAAAAGCCTGCTTAAAATTTACACTATAATGCAAAATAGTGCGATTAGTTTCCGAGCAGTTTTAATACCCTAATGGATTAGAATTATTGATTGTTATGTCGAGGAAAGCTGTCGAACGTCTTGCGCATAATGAACGAAGAGTGGAGCGAAGAGACAAGATGCTAATCCACGACATGACAAAGGAACGCGCCACGGTTGAAGAGGTCTTTGACCAAACCACCCGCATGGTTGTCTTTGACATGCTTAACAGCGGCGTTTTCTACGAGCTCAATGGCGTCGTGAGTTCGGGGAAGGAAGCGCGGGTTTATTGGGGTACAGACAAAGAAGGCAAAGACTTAGCCGTAAAAATTTATTTAACCTCTTCTGCTGAATTCAAGAAGGGTATGCACAAATACATCGAAGGCGACCCCCGCTTCAAAGACGTCAAACACGATACCCGTTCATTAATGGCTGTTTGGGCACAAAAAGAATTCCGAAACCTCAAAGAAGCCACCGACGCAAAAGTGCGTGTACCAAAACCTATTGCAGTCAAAAGCAACGTTGTAGTTATGGAGTTTATTGGGGAAAAGGGTGTTAGTGCGCCTTCTCTTAAAGAACAGCTACCAATAAACCCCGAAAGAATCTACAAAATAATCGTCACTTCCATTAAACGCCTTTATAAGAAAGCAAAGATAGTTCACGGAGACCTCAGCGAATATAACATTATGATGTGGAAGGGCAAACCTGTGGTTTTTGACATGTCGCAGTCAGTTTCAATTCAACATCCGCTGGCTGACGAGCTGCTGATACGTGATTTAACGAATGTGAATAGGTTCTTTAGTCGGTTAAATGTTGAAGTTATTTCAGTTGAAGAATTACATAAGATGGTTGTGGGTTGAAAATGTCAGGTTTAGACACGTTTGTAAAGATTCCGAAAGAACGCGTTGGCATACTTATCGGTGAAGAAGGCAAAGCAAAGCAGTACATTGAAGAGAGACTCAACGTTAAAATTGCCGTTGACAGCGAAGGCAGCGTCACCATCAAGCTTACCGAAAAAGCTTCAGACCCATCAATGCTACTGAAGGCTAAAGACGTCGTGACAGCTATAGGCAGAGGATTTTCGCCCGAAGCCACATACCGACTAATACGCAATGAAGACGAAATCTTCGATATGATCGACTTAAGACAAGTTTTCGGACGCTCCGAATCTGACATCAAACGCGTAAAAGGTAGACTGATAGGTACTGAGGGCAAAACAAGAAAACTGATTGAGGAATTAACAGAAGCAAACGTGGTTGTTTATGGTCACACAATCGGGTTCATCGGTAGCTTCACACAGGTGGAGGCCGCACGGCACGCTGCGCAGATGATTATCGAAGGTTGCCAGCATCAAACAGTCTATAGGTTTCTCCAAAGGAAACGTAGTGAACTTAAAAAAGAGAAACTTGAATTATGGGAGAAACCCGAAGGCAAAAAGTAACTTTTGTTGAAAAAACTGACTCTTCTGATTGTTATTGGTCGCCTTAAGGTAACATCGACAGAATGTCAGTTAATAAACAGTTAATATTTGTCTATGTAACTTTGGCTGACTTCACCTAAGAAGCCATATCTTGCCTTTGGTGGCGCATTTCGCAAAGTGTTAAATAAGCAATTGTTAAATAAACAAGATAACCCATAGTAGCGGGGAGAGGTACCTTGAAAAACCGAACAGTTAACCTAATAATTACCATTGTAATTTTGGGTGTTTTAGCTTCAACTGCGATTGCACCCATTGCAAAAGCGCAGTCTCCGAAAATATCTTTCAATCCTGCGGAGCAATCTGCGGGTAAAACAATTGTTGTAACGGGAACTGGATTCGGTGCCGGCGAGCCTGTGAGCATGACTATAGCTAATGTTTTGTTTGGATACGTTAACGCTACTGATTCGACTGGCGGCTTTGTGTTAACTGTTACGGTTGATGCTAGTTGGCCTTCTGGTACCTCTACTGTAACGGCTTACGATGGGCTTGGAAATAGCGCAGGAGCCACATTTACGGTAATAGGCGGTACCGCTGCATCGTCATCCCCGACTCCTTCGGGTTCGTCAAACAACGGCGGTTCCAGCAACAATGGTGGTTCCAGCAACAACGGCGGCTCAAATAACAATGGCAATGGAAATGGAGTAGTTACTCTTCCGCCAACTTCATCATCTGGTGGATTCTGGTCACCAACAGTTATCGTCATAATTGTGGCTGTGCTAATTGCTTTTGCCATTTCAGGAACGCTTCTTTATTCAAGACAAGGCAGGCAGAAAATGATGCTTGAAAGAGAACGTGAGCGTGACCGAGAACGAACACCCTACGGACCCGGATCGTCTCAAGGACCATCTGGACCAGGCGGGCAACCTTCCGGTTACGGGGGTTACAATCCTCAGCCTTCAAGTTACAGTCCAGGGTCACAAGGTCAAGCTGGCTCGTCGCGGTACACCCCGTACAGCTCTAGGCAGCAGTCATCCTCAAGTTCCTATCAATCGCGTTACGGTCAATCGTCAAGTTCATCGTCAAGTTACCGACCAAGCTCCTATTCTTCGCGGTACAGCCAACCATCAAGTTACAGGCAGCAACCGCAGTCAAATTACAGTAGACCGCCACCAATGCATTCAAAAACCTGCTCTCACTGCAAGCGAACAGTTAGGGAAGACCAAAACATCTGTCCATACTGCAACAAAAAGACATAAACCCCATCATCAATTTAACCTTACGCTGTTGTCCAATAGTTGGGGCGTCTTAATGACATTTTGCTTTTGCTTTCTTTTTTTTAGTGCAAAGTATGTTTGAAAACGACGGTATAACTTGTAGTATTAACCTAAGTGTTGAAGATGTCTGTATTCTTTTGCGGTTGGAAGCTTAACCGCGTATGCTAAAGGGCTTAAATGTTAAGATGGGTTCCAAAAAAACTGGGAAAAGTGCGCGACGTATATCGCTGCATGTGAAAAACGCTTAAAAGGTAAATCAATACGCTAAATTGACTAAGGACAAGTGAGTGGTTTGGCTTCTTATATCCTCCCTTCTCCCCCTCACCAAACCACTTTCTTGCTCTATCCTTAGTTCTAAATTTACCAGAGCAAGTTTACTTGGCACTAATTATTCTCTCTTGATATAAAAAACTTTGGCAGGAAAACTTCAACGTAAAAGCATAGGTTTCCTTCATATTTCAAAGTGTTCCGTTCAACATTTGAGATTTTATAGCTCGAGTATATAACCTAAAATTCCGGTAATCCTTCAAACCGAGCCAAAAAAGGGAGAAGAACTTTAGCATCTTGACACAATTGTGGTTATCCATGTAGTTTGCTGAAGTAAATTGACCAAGAAACAAGCGAACATGCTTATTTCCCGCTTTGGCGGTTATTGTATGTGGAGACTAATAGTGAGAAGTTTACTGGTAATCAGGGTCAATTCTAATGACGGAGATACCCACTACGTTTTTTGGGATACTGAGCTTTGTGGGAAAAACCAATATGCCCAAGATTATGATGAAATTGAAGTAAAGCAAGAATCAAAGAAGGAAGCATCGAGACCGCTTATCTTAAATCGGGCCGAATAAAAAAGCAAGCCAACCCTGTATCCAAAACGAAGAAGCATCAAATTTAAGGATATTTAATGGAAGCGCGCTCACTTTTGCTTAGAGCTCTAATGTGTTGGTGAGTGGGCTCTTCAGCTTAGTTAAGCTCTCAAATTTTGCACTTGAAAGTTATCATAAACCTTGCTTCAAACTCAAGATCCTCATCATCCTTACGTCTTCGGGGCCAGAGTCGTCATCGCCCACCCGACCAAGAGACAGCTTACCCAATGATTAAAACGTTAAGGTTACCGATTTTGGTTAGGGTTTGGTTATTTTTTTTGTTGTTTGTGTTTTGGTTGCTTTCAGCTTTTGGTGCTCAAAAGGTTCGAAAATTAAGTCCTCATTCATCCTTTCATTTCCCTTCTGATCTTGTCCTTTCTTTTACTTTTCGCGTTCCTTTCCGTTTCTCCGGGTCCCAGATTTCTGAAAGGCTCAGGAAACGACAAAATTTGCCGTGGCAAGATAGTTGTCCTTTGTAAACGTTAATTTGGAGACAGAATTCTTGTTTCACAATCATTAAAAGGTTTGATAGCAGAGTAAGCGTTGAGATGGGGATAAATTGTGGATAAAGTGAAGTTTGCTTTAACCATTCTGTCGATTATGATTATTGTTGTTCCTTTGGTTGCTGAAGTTTACGTCTACAAAGATAACTTGGAAGGCTTGGTTCTTCCACCGCAAATCAAAGATTTGATGAACGGCGGCAACAGCAAAAGCAGCGGATCCTCTACAGATCCTCAGTCGTCAGCCTTATCTTCGCTGCCGAACTTTCAAATGCCTCAACCCGTCGGGCAACCCCAGTATGACCCTGCCACGGGGGCATTCAGTTATCCCTTTAACTTTACAAATCCTCTGTCTACTCAACTTTCGTTAACTCAGCTTTCAGCCCAGGTTGTCACGGAAGATGGTACCCCAATAGGCAACATCTCCATACCGCAAACGATCAATATAGCACCAGGCGCAAACTCGATAATTACGGTTGTTGGGAATTTGAACACTGAAGAAGTAAATCAGCTTGCCGCTCAATATCAAAGCGGAAATCTCAACATCGCTCTAAACAATGTGAACGTTGTTGTAGGCGGAGTGTCCATACATATGGACCACATTGACGCGGGTTCAATTTCGGACTTGCAAAGTTTGGCTGGAAATTTGGGAGGAACCTAATTTGGCTCGAATAATAAACTGGCTTGCCCTGGCCGCGGGCATCCTCACGTTAATAGTTCTCGTAATCTCCCTGTACATACCCTGGTGGCAGCTAACCGTTGGTCAAAACCTCCTAAAAATTAACGCTTCACCAGTTAACACCAATTTCGGTGTGTTCGGGAACCAATTCACGATACCGATGATTTGGGCTCTTAACCTCATCACGATACTGACGTTCTCGGCAAGCGGCATAATAATGCTGATTTACTCTTTTGTTCCAACGAAACCATACGCGAAACACCTGCTCAGCTTCTCGTACAAGAAGCCCCTGTACTCGGTTGTGAGCTTCGTTGCCGTATTGGCAATAGTCCTATTGATTGCAGGGCACTTCGGCATGTACCTTCCAATTAACGGGTCAGCTACAGTCACCCTTCCGGGCAGCTGGACTATGGGCTCCACTGTAAGCGCAGTGATTTCAGGAACCTTTCAACT
>Ga0074045_10005285_pt1 | contig 11308 bp, 8 predicted proteins | sample BogForMeECP23OM2_FD_94442 | JGI IMG/M metagenome (GOLD analysis project Ga0074045, IMG submission 94442) | Bog forest soil microbial communities from Calvert Island, British Columbia, Canada - Bog Forest MetaG ECP23OM2 | ecosystem: Environmental > Terrestrial > Soil > Wetlands ...
CATCGGCGCCAGATCTCAGTCTTTTCCGCGGGAGTAAGTCTCCACCGTTTTCGTTGGATCATAAACACCACCTTTGAACAGCTTAGTTCCTAGATGGTGTTGCATCGACCTATGGAATGCACCCACCTTATCGGAATCCATCCCGATGCCCCCTCGTGTCGCGATGCAGAACGGCCATTAATGACGTGCCAAGCAATTCTTGTGGAACTATTTCGCACTTGGCCAGCACGCCCAACGCCTTATTTATACCCGAAGTGCGCGTATCCAGCCCTGCGGTTATGATCTTGCCTTGATTGCGGCGCCCCATAAGCCACAATTTACGAAGCATCAGGGTCGGTACGAGCGGCAGCCCCCAGTACGTCCATTCTCCTACATTGAACTGACTGCGCCCCGCAGACTCCCGCAACATCCGGATTGAATAGCGCCGCACGTGGCCGACGGCTACATCGTAGGACGAATAAGCCCACTGCCCGGCAGGGACGTTTATCACAAGTTTGCCGCCCGGCGCGAGGTAAAACGCCAGGGCGCGCAAAAAGCGATTTTCCTCAGTAATATGCTCCAGAATGTCAAACAGAAAAATCACGTCAAACTGCTCTTTTAATTGCGAATCCATCTGGAAAATGTCGTAGCAACAGACGCGACTGCGCCGGCTCAGATTCTGTTTCAACGCGTACTCATTCAAATCGAAGCCGGTTACTTCATGCCCATAGGTATCCTCGATTTGTCTTTGGAGCAGGCCGTGGCCGCATCCAATCTCCGCCATGTGTCGCGCACCGCGAAGCTCTGCCCCCGCCAGCCGCTGCAGCACTTCAAACCGCCGCCGCACCCAGAAATGATCGATCGAGGCTATCTCGAACCACCGGTCTCCCATGCTGACTTCGGCCGGGCGCGACAAATACTCGATCTTCCGCTCCGCTGGCGTTTCCGCCGTTGCGTTTGTCGCGCTCATCGTCCTGCGTTTCGCGTTTGTCCACAGATGTTCATTCTTGACCTTACATAGCCTCGCCGCCGTGCCCGCTCAATCAATCTCTCTTTAGCCCCACGCTGCGCCCCACAATGTATTGGGGCCGTGCCTTAGTCTCTTCGTAAATGCGCCCCACGTATTCGCCAATTACGCCCAAAAAGAACAGCAGGACCCCCGAAAAAAAAGTTATTGCGACAATCAAAGCCGTGAACCCCTGCGGTGATATTCGCAGGACAAACTTGACGTAGATTGCGTAAATCACATACAAAATGGAAAGAAACATCACAAACGCGCCAAAAAGCGCCGCAGCCCGGATCGGCACGATCGAAAACGCGAAGATTCCGTCGAACGCCAGTTTCATCAGCCCCATCAAGCTGTACTTGCTCCTTCCCGAATGCCGCTCGGCTCGCTCCACCGCGATCCCCGCTTGACGAAACCCCGCCCAACTTCGCATCCCTCTCAAATAACGGTGATGCTCCGGCATGCGCCGCAATTCGTCGATCACCCGCCGCGACATCAACCCGAAATCGCCGGAATCCACCGGCAAACGGATATCCGAGAGCCGCGCCATTATGCGGTAAAACACGAAATAGCAAATCCGCAGCAGCCACGGTTCCTTCCGTCTAACGCGTTGCGCATACACCACGTCGTAACCCTCGCGGTGCTTTTCCACGAACTGCGGGATGGCCTCCGGAACATCCTGCAGATCTCCGTCCATCACGACGGTTGCGTCCCCGGTCACGTGATCCAATGCCGCCGTGATCGCCGCTTGGTGCCCGAAATTCCGAGAAAGCGACAGGACCACGATGCGCCTATCCTCCTTCGCCGCGGCCTCCAGAATCTCAAACGTCCGGTCGGTGCTTCCGTCGTCCACGAATACGATTTCGTGCGGCCCTCCCGCCACGCTGTCCAGAACTCCGTGCAGCCTTTGCAGAAGCTCCGGCAAGACGCTCTCTTCATTGTGGATGGGAATCGCTACGGAAAGGCGAAATCCAGTGGACATTCTGACTCTTTATCCTCGTAAGCGGGGTCCCTTCACGATACCTTCAATCGCAAAGCACAGCAAGGAGCAGTCGCTCGATTCCACCAACTCTCTCAGGATTTAGATATGTAAGGGGCCAGGAACAATTTGTCGCACGCGCTGCACCGAAACGGCCGTACGCCCCAGATCAGGCACACCACCCTTACGTAGAGTCCTCTCCTTCTCACACGCTGCGCTCCTTTGCTTCCGCAAGTTGGACAAACGCGTTCGCGGGCAACTGGCGGCAGCGGCATCTCAATTCCTCCGAGGGCTCAATCCGTAGGCATCCTTACTTTACTCTTTCAGGTTTGGATGCATCCAGTATGCAACAATTTCTTGAAACGCCAAAGGAGCAGCGGCGCGACCACGCCTTGCTGTTGCGGTTGTTCGTACGATTGTACGAAAAGTGTGGGAGACCTCAGTGTACGCCAGGGCTGGCGCCCAGCGAGCGAACCTGTCTATCACCGTTACTATTGGCTTTTTCCGCCATCACGAAGTAGTGCAGCGCGAGAGGACTCAGTAATTTTCTGATTCGTGCTGAGGCTTCCAGCCCCTTCCAACGCCACGGATTCCTGCCGGGGAACACAGGAAACTGGTGCACCGTTCCATCGGTGCAGAGAATTGACCACCCAGCCGAATGCATCCTCCTCAAGATGTGCACGAAGGATTGCCGCCGGTCGAAGGGCTGATCATCCTTGTGCCCCGGGTGTCGGAGTTTGCAGTAAACCTCATAAACTCCCATCATATTCACGTAGTTTGGCGTCGTGAGGAGGAGTTTTCCACCTGGCCGCGTCACGCGGTACATTTCCCGCAGCGCGCTTTGTTCGTCTGGAACGTGTTCGATGGTTTCGCAATCGATTACCAGTTCAAAGGTGTTTTCCGCGAACGGGAGACACTGTATATCTCCCTGAACCAAACAGGAGGCCCGCCCGGTGTTCCATGCGGCCAGCTTGCCACGTGCCGCCCGCAGCGCCCCAATGGAAAAATCGCATCCTGTTACCCGGGCCCCCGCCTTCTCCAGCGCACGCACAAATCCACCCCGCCCGCAAGCTACCTCAAGCACCCGTAACCCCGTTACGTTTCCCAGATACTCATGAACAAGCTGATACCAAGGAGCAGAGCCATCATCGTGCATAGGGTTTTGGAGGAAAACCCTCTCGTGCCACGAGTCGTATGCGCTTCGCAAGCTCATGGGTGGCTTTGCCTGGCCTGCCGGCGTTTTTGAAAGCCAGGACCGCGACCATAACGCTACAGTATCTACAATTTATAGTCATTAACCATACCATAATAACTCATCATAAGTATATATGGACGGGCTTGCGGCTTGGGCAGGGCGACGCCCCTCCGGCTTCGGTTTCCACTGAATTAGCGTAAACTTGCAGAAGCAGCATTAGTCGCAAGGCTCCCGTTGCCCCCCTTAGACGACTTCGCTGCATTGGAAATGCCGACACCATTCGTCAGCGTTTTGATCGACACTTACAACCACGAGCGCTTTATTGAGCGGGCCATCCTCAGCGTTCTGGAGCAGGACTTCCCCGCTTCCGGCCGCGAAATCCTCGTGGTGGACGACGGCTCGCAGGACCACACGCCAGAAATTGTCGCCAAGTTTGTTCCGCAGGTCCGCCTGATCCGCAAAGCCAACGGAGGCCAGGCTTCCGCCTTCAACGCAGGCATCCCGGAATGCCAGGCCGAAATCGTGGCGTTCCTCGATGGCGACGACTGGTGGGCCCCCGGGAAGCTGAACTTTGTCGTTGCGGCGTTCCTGGAGAATCCGGACGCAGGGATAATCGGCCATAGCATCACCGAAGTCCTCGCCGATGGCGCCCACCGCAGCGAACTGGTCCGCGAATCACCGCGATTTCGCATTGACTCCATCGCTGGCGCGCGGCTGTTTCGGTGCCGCAAGAGCTTCCTCGGCACCAGCCGCATGGCCTTCCGCGCGGAGCTTCTCCGCCGCATCGGCCCGGTGCCCTCATCTCTGAGTATCCAAGCCGACGAGTTTCTTTTCACCTTGGGCGCCCTGTTTTCCGAGGTGCTGCTCCTCCGCGAGCCGCTGACCTTTTATCGCCTGCATGGTCGGAATCTCTTCCAAGTGATCGATGGAAGCCGCACCTCGCTCCAGCGGAAACATGATGTCCTGGTTTCCCTGACGGAAGCTCTCCACCGCCGCTTTACGGATGAGCAAGTCCCTCCCGAAGTCAGCAACGTCGTACTCGAATCACTGAAGAACGAATCGGATGCGCTGGCACTTTGCCTCTATGGCGGCACGCCGCTCGACACCATTCGCAACGAGCTGCTCAATTACCGCATCACGCAGGAGAATGCTTCGCGGTTTCGCTGGTTCCTCAAATACATCAGCCTGTTGCCCGCACTGTTTCTTCCGCCGGGTCACTATGCCGCACTCAAGCAGAAGGTGGCCTCGAGTTCTCTCTATCGCAAGCTGCGTCGCAAAGTCCTGCCCGCGTTTCAGCCCCCCCACGTCGACCGCACGGGTGACTGGAGCCCGCGATGACTTCAAGTCCCCTGCGCATTCTGATGTCTTCTTGTGTTCCCAGCCGCCGCGAAGGCGGAGTCACGGCCATCATCCACAACCTCAGCCGCGAACTCGAACGCCGCGGCCACACGGTCCGGCATCTCTTCCGGGAGGATTTGATCGACAGTCAAAAAGTGTCCGCCCGCTTTGCCGAGCTTGTTTTTTCCGTGCGCCTGGGAAAGTACATCGCGCAGCACCGCGGCGAGTTCGATATCGTCAATCTGCATGCCCCCGTCGGTTTTCCCTACGGCCTGCGCCGCCGCCTCGCTCGCTCGCGTAGCTTGCCTCCTTACGTCATGACGCTTCATGGCCTGGAAGAACGCCGCATTCACGTCATGAGCCGCGAGGTCCGCAAGGGCCGTGCCTGGCATTATTCCTGGAGGAACCGCTTGTGGCAGCACTTCTACAATCTGCCGCGCTTTCGCTGGTGCATCCGCACTTCGGATGGGGCCCACGCCTACAGCCGCGATGTCTGGAATGTTCTCCAGCTCAAATACAATCTTGATACGGACCGCACCGCTTACATTCCCAATGGCGTCGAGCCGCGCTTCTTCGCTTCTCGCAGTTACGCCGATTCCGGACCTCTCAAGCTTCTCTACGCCGGTACTTGGCTGGACCAGCGCGGTATTTTCTATTTGCGCGATGCCCTCCTCCGCCTTGCCACGCAGCTTCCCGGTCTGACCATGACCTTCGCCGGATGCGGCTGCCCTCCTGAGGTGATTCGCGAGTTCTTCGGTCCACAGCTTGCGGCAACGGTTGTAGTTCAGCCCGTCATCCCCTCGGACCACATGCAAGAACTCTACGCCGCGCACGACGTTTTCTTGTTTCCCTCGCTCATGGAAGGTCTCCCCTCCGTCCTATTGGAAGCAATGGCTTCCGGCATGCCTGTCATCACGACGGAAACCTGCGGTATGCCGGATGTCGTCGAAAGCGGATTCAATGGTCTGCTTGTTGCTCCTGCCGATGCTCCGGCGATCGAAGCCGCTGTCCTGCGCCTCGCCGCCGACCCGGTCCTGCGCCAGCGCCTTGGCCAGGCAGCGCAACACTCCATGAAACGCTATACTTGGGAACGCTCCGCCGAAATGCTCGAAGGCTTATTCCGTCACGTCATTGCTGGCGAAGGTTCGACCTCCGCATGATCACACTCGGTCTAAACTATTCTCAGATGCACGATTCCTCCGCCTGCATCGTCCGCGATGGCGAACTTCTCTTCGCTGTCGCCGAAGAACGCATCAGCCGCCTCAAGCACGATGCCCGCTTCCCCCACCTCGCCATTCAAGCCTGCCTCGATTTCACGAAAATCTCTCCCGGCCAGATCGATGAAGTGTGTTTTGGATGGCAAACTCCGGGCGCAACTTTTCGCCACGACCTGAAGCTTTTCTTCACCGGCCGTTGGCCCGTCGGCTATTTCAGTGTTCTGAACTCCTCGCGGCAGTTTCTCAGCATGTGGCACCAGGGCGGCGGCGCGCGGCGCTTTTCCCGGCAATTTGGCCCCTCCAAGGCGCAATTCCGTTTTGTGGACCATCATTTCGCCCACGCCATCAGCGCCTATTCCTACTCCGGCTTTGACGATGCCGCCATCGTTGTCATGGACGGGCGCGGCGCCTGGGAGGCCACCTCCATCTGGCACGGCAGCAAGGGCCGCATCGAGCATCTGCAAACCATCAACTGGCCCGATTCCCTTGGCCTCTTCTACGCCCGCTTCACCGAATTCCTCGGTTTCACTCCCAATGCCGACGAGTGGAAAGTCATGGGCCTCGCTCCCTACGGTGAACCCGGCGTGAATCTCCGCGCGTTTCTTGAGCCAGAAGCGTCTCCCTACAAGGTCCACAGCGATCTGCTGATGGGCGACAGCAGCGGCTCCTTTGCCGGCTGGCCGGCCACGCTGGGCTCTCCGCGTGTCCCCGAAACCGACATCGATGACCGCCACAAGAATATCGCCTTCGCCGTTCAGGATTTGTGCGAAGCCGCGATGATGAGCGTCGTCCGCCTCGCTCTCGAGAAAACGCACAGCCGCAATTTGTGTCTTGCCGGGGGCGTTGCTCTCAATTCCAAAGCCAATGGCAAAATCCTCGCCTCCGGCGTTATCGATAACCTATTCGTTCAGCCCGCCGCTGCCGATGATGGCGTAGCCCTCGGCGCTGCCCTCGCGCCTTACCTCGATGGTGGCCAACGCCTCCCCATCAAGCCCATGCGACACGCGTATCTCGGTCCCGCGTTTGATGACCACGCCATCGAAGCCGCTCTCAAGACCTACAAGATTCGCTCGTCGCGGCTCTCCGATCCTGCTGCCACCGCGGCGGAGCTCCTTTCCCAAGGCAAGATCCTCGGTTGGTTCCAGGGCCGCATGGAGTTCGGCCCGCGCGCCCTCGGCAGCCGTTCCATCCTTGCCGATCCCCGCGATCCGGAAATGAACGTTAAGGTCAACAACGCGGTGAAGTTTCGCGAGTGGTGGCGCCCCTTCGCGCCTTCGCTCAAAAAGGAAGCCGCGCCCGATTTTCTCGAATCCGCCTTTGACTCGCCCTTCATGATTGTTACCGCGCAAGTGCGTTCTGAAAAACGCAGCGTCATTCCCTCCGTCACGCACGTTGACGGTAGCGCCCGCCCACAAACGGTCGAGAAGGAAATCAATCCGCTCTATTGGCGGCTCATCGACGAATTTGGCAAGCGCACCGGCGTTCCAGTCGTCATGAACACGTCTTTCAACCTTCGCGGTGAAGCCATTGTCCACACGCCCACGGATGCCATCCGCACCTTTTTCAGCTCCGGCATGGACGTCCTGATTCTCGGCAGCTTCCTTGTGGCGAAATAAAATGCGGGAACCCGGCAACCGCCTCGCGAACCTTTTCTTGCGCTTCGCTTCGCCCTTCGCTGGACTGCGCCGCCTTCCCATCATTGGCGATTTCCTCAGTTGGGCTGGCCGCAAGCTTCTTCCTCGCGATACCCTCGTCTGGATTCAGATTCAGCACGGCCCCGCGGAAGGCCTTTGGATACGCGTCAATCCGCGGACCGGGCGAAACGTCCAGCGGGGGATCGGCGAACCGCAAGTTCAGCAGGCGCTGGTGGATCATCTCCGGCCCGGCATGACGTTTTATGATCTCGGAGCGAATATCGGATACTTTTCGCTCATCGCTGCGCGCCTGGTGGGGCCCACGGGACGCGTGATTTCGTTTGAGGCCGATCCTGAAATCGCGGCGCGCCTGCGCGAGAATCTCGCACGCAATGATTTCTCGCACGCGAGGGTTGAACAGAAAGCGGTCTGGTCGGAGACCATGACCGTGTCTTTTGCGCGTGTGGACCCGGCCACTTCGCCGGACCGCGGTTTGGGCCATGTGTCCGCCGATTCTTCGGGCGATACCATCACGGTCGAAGCAGTGTCCTTGGACCGTTACGTCACCGCGGAGGATTGTCCGGATTTTCTGAAGTGTGATGTAGAAGGAGCGGAAGCGGAGGTTTTCCAAGGCGCTAATCGGCTGCTGGCGGAAAGGCGCACCATTCTGCTTGTCGAAATGCATCGTCCGGAAAATCAGCGCACACTGGCGCAGAAATTCGTGGAGCTTGGTTACACCGTGCGAAATCTCGACGAAAATCACGTCCTTGCTCTGCCCAAATGAATACGCCTGTCATCGCCCTTCTCGGACGCAGAGACGTGCCCACGGACGCCGTCGAGCAATATTGCCGCTACCTCGGCGTCGCTCTGCAGTCCCATGATTTTCGACTGGGTATTCGCCGAGTTCCCTGGGAGATTCTCGGCTGGCGGGACGCCCTTGACGCACTGCGCCTCCAGGCGCCATCTTGGCGCGGGCGTTGGGTCCTCGTCCAATACACCGCCCTCGCCTGGTCCGCGCGCGGTTTCCCCTGCAAATTCTCTCGCGTTCTGCAAATCTTGAAATTTGCCGGCGCTCGCATCGCCATCGTCTTTCATGATGCGGAACCCTTCTGCGGGCCGCGCCTCGTGGATCGTCTCCGCCATCGCGTTCAACTTCACACCATGCGCCGCGCCCTGGCCGTCGCTGAACTGGCTGTCTTCACCGTTCCGCCAGAGAAGCTCTCTTGGCTTGCGGGCTCTTCCTCTCGCGCGCATTTCATTCCCGTCGGCCCCAACCTCCCCATTCCTATTCCGTCAGAGCAGGACTTCAGCCGTGCCGGCATCAACTCCGCCATGCCCACGATTGGTGTCTTCATCATTACCGGTGGCGAACCCGGTGCTCGCGAAACGAAAATTATTCTCGCGGCCGTCCGCCACGCCGCCCAAAAACTCGGCAAGCTGCGCCTTTCCGTTTTTGGGCGTCACGCCGAGCTCCGCGAAGCTGCGCTTCGTGAAGGCTTGCAAGATTTGCCCGTGGAAGTATCTGCGGAAGGTGTGCTCGATGATCAGCAGGTGATCGATCGCCTCCGCGCCGCCGATGTGCTGCTCTTCGTGCGCGCCCCGATCTCCACCCGCCGCAGCAGCGCCATCGCGGGTATAGCCGCCGGGGTGCCCATGGTCGCGTTTGCCGGCGCGGAGACCACTTGGCCTATCACTGATGCCGGCGTACTTTTCGCTACGCCCGGCAACTCCGCCGAACTCCACGAAGCCCTCGTCCGCGTCCTCTCCGATCCCGAACTCCGCTCCAGTCTCCGCCAGCGGAGCGCCCTCGCCTACCGCCAGCATTTCTCCTGGCCCGCCATCGCCACCCGCTTCGCCGCCCTTCTCAAATCTCCCTGAGAGTCGGCTTTCCGTAAGTCGTCATGTCTTTTAGTCTCGTTAATAGATTCACTGTGCGTTATTATCGCTACATATCATCGCTCCCAGATTAAGTGAATGGCCTTTGAACAAACCATGCTTCGAGCCCTCGTTGTATCAGCGCTTGTCGCCACGCTCGCTCGTGCTCAGTCGCCTCCGCCGCCCAAGGCGGAGGAACCCAACTTTGCGGACGAGCCTTACGTAGTTGAGCAACTCCGCACGGCCGTTCGGTTCGAAGCGGACGGCAAGGGCCAGCGCGAAATGATCGTCCGCATCCGTGTGCAATCCGAATCGGCCGTGCGTCAATTTGGCCTGCTCGTCTACCCTTATATGACGGGTATTGAAACACTCGACGTTGTCTATGCCCGGGTTCGGAAACCAGACGGAAGCGTTGTCGAGACCCCCGCCGACGAAATTCAGGAATTGGACTCCGCAGTCGGCCGCGAAGCGCCGATGTACACGGACCAGCGCGAAAAACATATAGCGGTGAAGTCGCTTGGCGTCGGCGACGTGCTGGAGGCGGACTTGCGTTGGACCGTCCACGATCCCATCGCGCCAGGTCATTTCTGGTACGACCACAGTTTTTTCGATGATGGGATATGCCTCGATGAGCAGCTCGAAATTAACGTCCCTCTAGATGTCCCCGTGAAAATTGCGGCTCCTGCTCCTCAGATAAAACAGGAAGGTTCCCGCCGAATCTATACCTTCCATTCTTCTCATTTGCAGAAGGCTCAGGAGAAAGACGAGGACCAGAAGATTCCAGCTTGGGAGAAGGATTTCCACGGCAGCGATCCGCCCACCGTGCAGATCAGCTCGTTCTCTTCCTGGGCGGAGGTGGGCGCCTGGTATGCAGGCTTGCAGCAACCCCGTGTGCAAGTGACGCCACGCATTCGGTCTGCTGCCGAAGAGATCACCAAAGGGAAAGTCACTGACGAGGAAAAAACACGCGCCATCTACGACTACGTGGCCTCGCGTTTCCGGTATATAGGAATTGACTTGGGGGTGGGGCGCTATACCCCTCACGCCGCGGAGGATGTGCTAGTCAACCGTTATGGCGACTGCAAGGACAAGCACACACTGTTCGCTGCTCTTCTTGAGGCCGTAGGCGTGCACGCATATCCCGCGCTCATCAGCACCAAATTCAAGCTCGACGCAGACATGCCATCGCCCAGCCTGTTTGACCACGTCATCACGGCCATCCCTCAGGGAGATTCCTACCTATTTCTGGACACGACTCCTGAAGTTGCGCCCTTCGGCCTATTGATGGCGTCGCTGCGCGATCGTCGGGCATTGGTGATATCCACGAACTCCCCAGCCAAGCTCGTACTCACCCCTCCCAATCCCCCGATGCTCAATCGGGAAAAGTTCCAGATGGACGCCACCATCGATTCGAAGGGTACGCTCGACGGGAAAGCACGCTTTGAGGAGCGCGGGGATCCGGAACTCGTTCTGCGTCTCGCCTATCGCAATACGCCGCAAAACCAGTGGAAGGATTTGACCCAAGTGATTTCCGGGCGTATGGGCTTTGGCGGGACCGTCAGCCAGGTAGCTGCAGCGCAACCCGAGAGAACGGCCGATCCTTTCTGGCTCAGCTACGACTACCATCGCACGGATTACTCAGACTGGAAGGAGCATCGCATCACGCTCCCGTTTCCTCCCATATTCCTTCGCGAACTGAACGAGGCGCAAAAGAAATCCAAGGACCCCCTTCCCCTTGGCTCTCCCCAGGAAGTCATCTATGAAACATCTCTGGAACTGCCCAGTGGACTCCAGCCCTTGGCTCCTCCGAATGTCGAGCAGAAGAATGACTTTGCCGAATACATCTCGACCTACCGGTTTGAAAGTGGAGTTCTTTACGGCTCCCGTCGTTTCTTGCTGAAGTTGCGTGAGGTTCCCGGCACGCAGCGCGCTGCCTACAGTGCCTTTGTGAAGGCCATGGAGGACGACGCGCAGCGCTGGATTCTTCTCGTTGGCAATTTCGACCAGGATTCCCCACTACGGAAGGGGCAGGCGCTCCTGAGGGAAGGGAAGATCGCCGAGGCGGTTTCCTTGTTGGAGAAAGCC
>Ga0074045_10005286_pt1 | contig 11308 bp, 7 predicted proteins | sample BogForMeECP23OM2_FD_94442 | JGI IMG/M metagenome (GOLD analysis project Ga0074045, IMG submission 94442) | Bog forest soil microbial communities from Calvert Island, British Columbia, Canada - Bog Forest MetaG ECP23OM2 | ecosystem: Environmental > Terrestrial > Soil > Wetlands ...
GATCATGAAGAAAAACGGCGGGTTTGTGGAAGTCTATTGTTTTGTTGGCGTCCCCGACGGGATTTGAACCCGTGTTACCGCCGTGAAAGGGCGATGTCCTAGGCCAGGCTAGACGACGGGGACTTTTTTGGGCGAGATGATTGCTGGCAGACGAGATTCATACTAACAGGGCGCTTTTCGCGCGTCAAAACCGGGCGCTCACAAATCTGGTCATCGAACTACACTCGGAACCACAACCGCTCGGAGTTTAGAATAGAATCCATGCCCGATTCGCTTTATCTGAGCCTGTGGTTTCCCAGCTTTGACGAGCCCGAGATCCTGCCGCGAACAGTCAGCGTGCTGCGGCAAATTCCGTTTTCTCCCGCGCGGGGCGGGGTGACTTACCTGGCGATCCAGCCGGTTTCGTGGAGCGAGCCTACTATTCTGGAGCGCCGCTTTCGCCCTGGAGTTGCGCCGGAGGAAGCCGTGGCCGAGGTCGCCGAGTTTTTGCATGACGATTACGCCTACATTTTTGAAGCGTATTGGGATTTGTGGACGCCTCCCGAGGGAGCGGAGAAATGGGTGCTAGAGCCCACGCTGGTGCGGCTGACCGCTCATGGGTTGGAATTTGAGGAGGGCGCAGCGGAATCGACCGGGCATATTCAAATTGACTTCGGGTTGGATACTTCGTTTCTGCATGAGGAAGTCTCATTGACCTCCGAAGCAGAACCGAACATCCGCAGCAACGTGCAGAAACTGGTGGAGTTTACTGCCTTGGTCGAAAAAAATGCGGGGGCTACTGGTAGGCTGCTCTGGTCGGAGTCAGAGGAGAATCTGGCGCAGAAGCTCATTAACCGGCTGCAGCGTATCAACTGATCCCAGACATCTCAGTTGGATAATCCCCAACCATTGTCATCCTGAGCGAAGCGAAAGGACCTGCTTCTTTGCTGTGGCAATTCCAACTTGCCGCGCTAGATTTTCAAACTGCGACAGTAGCCACCTGGCCCCAATGCGGTATGGACGCGCAGGGCCGCAGTGATAATTTGCCCGCTGATCAGCATGGAGTCCGTCTCTGTTTTTCTCAGCGATCTCCCCGCGAATTATCTCTGCGGCCTCTGCGTTAATCACTTGGTTCTTCCCCCGTCAATTTGCAACTTCTCGCTGGCCGCGGCCTGAGCCGCGGCAAGTCGCGCGGTGAGCACACGAAATGGAGAGCACGAGACATAATCCATTCCGACTTTGTGGCAGAACTCCACCGACGATGGTTCGCCGCCGTGCTCGCCGCAAATGCCCACCTCCAGATTGGGACGGGTCTTGCGCCCGCGTTCGATGCCGATTCGCACCAGTTCGCCAACGCCTTCCTGGTCGATCGCGGCGAACGGATCCTGCTTCAGAATCCCCTCCGCCAGATACGACGTTAGGATCTTGTTGACATCATCGCGTGAGAAGCCGAACGTGGTCTGGGTCAGGTCGTTCGTGCCAAACGAGAAGAATTCCGCTTCCTTGGCAATCTCGCCCGCAACTAGGCAGGCGCGGGGCAACTCAATCATGGTGCCCACCAGGTAATGCACGTGTTTTCCCTTTTCTTTGAACACTTCTTCCGCCACGCGCCGGACAACCGCCGCCTGGTTCGCCATCTCTTTCACAGTTGAGACTAGCGGGATCATCACTTCCGCGTGGGTCTTGATGCCTTGCTTCTCCACGGCCACGGCCGCTTCAAAAATGGCTCGCGCCTGCATCTCCGTGATCTCCGGATAGGTGATCCCCAAGCGGCATCCCCGCAGCCCCAGCATCGGATTGAATTCATGCAACTCTTCCACACGCGCCAGCAGCTCGGGCAGAACTTTCTTCAGATCGGCGACGCCTTTCGCTCCGTACTCGCGGTACTCCTCGACCAGAGCTTTTTTCTCTTTAGTCCCAGCACTGGGCAGGCTGGCAATGGCAACCATCAACTGCTCGCGCTTCGGAAGAAATTCGTGCAGCGGCGGATCCAGCGTACGGATCGTCACCGGCAATCCGTCCATGGCCTTGAAGAGACCCTCGAAATCTTTTCTTTGATAGGGCAGGAGTCTCTTGAGCGCGGCGCGCCGGTCTTTCTCGTTGCCGGCGAGAATCATGGCGCGCATGTGCGGGATTCGGTCATGGGCGAAGAACATGTGCTCGGTGCGGCACAACCCGATGCCCTCGGCGCCAAAAGAGCGCGCCTGGATCGCATCGCGGGGAATGTCGGCGTTGGCGCGCACGCCGATTTTGCGGAATGGCTCCGCCCAGCCCATCAGTTTCTGCAGGTCCACATCGTCGGCCGAGGGCTCCAGCGTGTTCAGCTTCCCCTTGATTACGCGGCCGCTGGTGCCGTCGAGCGAGATCCAATCTCCTTCTTTAAATGTCTGCCCCTTGACGCGCATTTCCCGGGCGCGCTCGTCGACTTGAACGTCGCCCGCACCGGCAACGCAGCATTTGCCCATGCCACGCGTGACCACCGCGGCGTGACTGGTCATGCCACCGCGCGAAGTTAAAATGCCGGCGGCTACTTCCATGCCCTGAATATCTTCGGGTGTAGTTTCCGCGCGCACCAGAATCACCGGATTTTTCTTAGCGCCATGTCCAGCCTTGACCACCGCTTCTTCCGCGGTAAAGACTATCTGTCCTACCGCGGCGCCCGGGGACGCCGGCAATCCGGTCGCCAGCACTTCCACTTTTGTGCTCTTCTCATCCAGCCCTGGGACGAGAAAGTCATAGAGCTGGTTCGGTTCGACACGGAAAATCGCTTCTTCCTTGGTGATCAATCCTTCTTCGACCATCTGAATCGCCACTCGCACCGCAGCTCGCCCGGTACGCTTGCCGTTGCGGGTTTGCAGCATGTAAAGCTTGCCGTCCTGGATGGTGAATTCGAAATCCTGCATGTCACGGTAGTGCTTCTCCAGGCGCGTGGTAATTTCGCGAAGCTGGTTGTAGACCTCGGGCATGATCTTCTGCAGTTCGAGGATCGGAACCGGCGTGCGCACGCCCGAAACCACATCTTCGCCCTGCGCGTTCATCAGAAATTCTCCGTAGAACTCCTTCGCCCCGGTAGCCGGGTTGCGCGTGAAACCGACGCCCGTGCCGCTGGTGTCGCCGAGATTTCCGTACACCATGGCTTGCACGTTGACGGCGGTGCCGAGCATGTCATCGATGTTGTTGATGCGGCGATAGTGCTTGGCGCGATCGTTCTGCCATGAGCGGAAGACGGCGTCGCGCGCCATGACCAACTGCTCGTGGGGGTCCTGCGGAAAGTCGCGCTTGGCGTGCTTTTTGACGGCTTTCTTGTATTCGACGATGACCTCTTCCAGGGCCTTGGCGTCGAGTTCGGTGTCGAGCTTGGCCTTCTTCTGCTTCTTCTTGGCGTCGAAGATCTCGTCGAAAACCGATTTCTCGATGTCGAGGACCACGTTGCCGAACATCTGAATCAGGCGGCGATACGAGTCGTAGGCGAAACGCGGATTGTTGCTGCGCTTCGCGAGCGCTTCAACGCTGGTGTCGTTCAGACCGAGGTTGAGAATTGTATCCATCATTCCGGGCATGGAAAACTTCGCCCCGGAACGCACACTGACGAGCAGCGGGTTCTCGCCCTTGCCCAACTTCTGGCCCTGGAGACTTTCGAGCTTGGACAGCGCTTCTTCCATCTGGCGGTCTACGTCTTTCGACACCGCGTTGTTCCGCATGTATTCGCGGCAGGCCTCCGTCTGGATGGTGAAGCCGGGAGGCACGGGCAGGCTGGCGTTGGTCATCTCGGCCAGTCCGGCGCCTTTGCCGCCGAGAACGTCCTTCATTTTGCCATTGCCATCGGCCTTGCCGCCGCCGAAGAAGTAGACGTACTTTGTCGCTGTCGGCTTCGTTTCCGTGGGTTTCGCTGCGACGGTTTCGGTATCGGGGAGAGTCGTCGTTGCCATATGGAGTCCTCTTTTTCTATTTCGTAGATTCCTTGCCTTCGGTCACGATCTCGGAGAAATCGGCGATAGTGGAGAATTCCTTCACCACGGTCTGGAGCAGAGCTAGGCGATTGGCGCGAAGATTGTCATCGTCCACCATGACCATGACCTTATCGAAAAATTTGTCGATCGCGGGACGCAACTTTGCGATCTCGAGCAACGCTCCTTCATAGTCGCGCGACGCGCACAGCTTTTCGACGGTCGCTGCCGTCCGCGGGATGAGCGCGGCGAGCTCTTTTTCGGATTCCTCGCGGAGTCCCGCCAGATCGACGCGTATCGCAATAATGTTAGTCTTCTCAACTGCCTGGCGCAGAATATTCTTCATACGCTTGAACGCACTGGAAATGGACTCGAAGTCGGCCGAGCCGCGCATTTTGGCGACGGCTTCGGCGCGCGCGGCGGCGTCCACGACATCATCGGAATCGACCGCCAGCACGGCGCTAACCACGTCATAAGCGTAGCCGCGCGCGTCCTTCAGGTAGAACTCAAGACGCTCGCGGAAAAAGCTGCGCACCGAATCAGCGTAGGCGCCGTTCGCGAACTTCTTTTCCGCCTCGGAGCCTTTGTAGCGAGCGCGTGCATCGGCCATGATTTCGGAAAGAGGCAACGGCAGGTTGTGCTCGGCAATCGTTTTCACAATTCCATTGGCCTGGCGGCGCAATGCAAAGGGATCTTTGGATCCGCTGGGAATTAGACCGAGAGCAAACATGCCGGCAATGGAGTCGGCCTTATCGGCAATGGAGAGAACGGCGCCCTCGACGGTCGCGGGCGCGCTATCTTCCATCGACTCGGGTTTGTAGTGATCGTAGATGGCGCGTGAGACTGCCAACTGCACCTCGGGATTCATCTCCTCGTCGAGTTGCTGCACGCGGGCGTCGGAGTAAAGTCCGCCGACGATTCCCTGGAGTTCGGTGAATTCCTTCACCAGTTCCGTGGTGAGATCGGTTTTTGCCAGGAGCGCGGCTTTGTGAATCACTCCGGGGCGAATCGATATGCCGCTCTGCTTCACGGTCTCGGCAAGCGAACTGGCTAGGTGCTGCACGCGCATCGTCTTGTCGTAGTAGCTGCCCAGATCTTTCTGGAACGTGACGTTGCGGAGCAAATCGACACGCTGGCGCAGCGTCTGCTTCTGGTCCGTCTGCCAGAAAAAGCGGGCATCGTTGAAACGGGCGCGCAGTACGCGTTCGTTGCCGTGGCGGATCAATCCATCGGAGTCAGTCTCGGTGTTGAGCACGGCCAAAAAATGTGGCAGTAGCTTTCCGTTGGCATCTTCGATGGCGAAATATTTCTGGTGATCGCGCATCACCGTGACCAGCACCTCTTCTGGCAGGTCAAGAAATTCAGGATCGAAGCTGCCGAGAATGACGGAAGGAAATTCGGTCAGATTGACTACGGTCGCAACCAGCGGCCGGTCTTCGCGCCAGCGCGCTCCGGAGATGGTGCGCGTAGCCGCGTCGAGCGCCTTGCGGATTACTTGCTCGCGCTCGGCGGCGCCCAAAACTTTCGCGCCGCGCAGGGCTTCCACATAGGCATTGGGATTGGAAATAACTACAGGTCGGCTGCCGCCAATGATGCGGTGCCCCCGCGATTTGTTACCAGCTGGAATGCCGAACAGTTCCAGCGGCACGACCTCGCCATCCAGCATTGCCACCAGCCAGCGCACGGGACGCACGAATAATTCTCCGCGCTTGCGCCAGTACATGTTCTTGGGCCAGTAAAGCGTAGAAATTTCTTTGGGAAGAGTCTCGGCCAGAATCTCGGCGGCGCCGCGTCCTTTTCGCGTTACTGTCGCGGCCAGGTATTCTCCCTTGGGAGTGGCGACTTTCTCCAGCTTGCTCACATCCATGCCCACTTTTTTGGCAAAAGCATGAGCGGCCGGAGTGGGCTGGCCATCCTTGTATGCGACCTGGGCTGAAGGTCCGTTTACCTTCTCGGTGACGTCGGGCTGAGAATCGGGAATGCCCGACGCCAGAACGGCCAGACGGCGCGGCGTGTCGAGATGCGCGATCACTCCGCCGGGGTCGAGTCGCTCGCGCTGGAGCAGGGCGCTCACGCGCTCCTGCAGTTCGTGCGAGGCAGCGTCGATCATCCGCGCCGGAATCTCTTCGCATCCGATTTCTAGCAAGAAGTCAGGCATTCGACAATCTCATCCATGTTCTCAAATGCACTGCAAAGTAAATGTGAGCCTCATCACAGGCGAACTATGTCGATCAGCGCGGGCTAGAATCTTTACCACAGGGGACACAGTTGTCCACAGGGGAACCCTCATCCCACCGGGGCCAGCTTGCCTTTCTTTTCTTTTGCTCCGGGCTTTGGACCTGAGTCATCGCTTCCCCTTTTTTTTTCTGCCGCGTATTGCTGATCCATCCAGGCTTTGGCTATGGCCACGGCTAACGCGCGCACCCTCGCAATTACTCCGACTCTCTCGGTCACCGAAATCGCGCCTCGGGCATCCAGAATGTTGAAGTAGTGTGAGCACTTCAGGCACAGATCGTAGGCGCCCAGCAGCGGGAAACGCGACCGCTCGCGCGCGATGCCGTCATCTTCCGCTTTAGCTTTATCCTTACCTAGCGCGGCGTAGCGGTCGATTAATTTCTTGCACTCAGCCTCGCAGAGTTCGAAATGCTTCCACGCGCTTGGCACATCGGCCGCTTCAAAGTTGTATACCGAGAATTGCTGCTCGTCGGCCAGGCGCACTTCCCCGTACTTCACTTCCCTGCCGGTTTCCGGGTCGCGAGCCCAAACGATGTCGTAGATCGAATCCACGTCTTGCAGAAAGGCGCAGAGACGCTCCAGTCCATAGGTCAGTTCCACGGAGATGGGATCAAGGTCGACGCCGCCGCATTGCTGGAAATAGGTGAACTGCGTGACCTCAAGGCCGTCGAGCATCACCTGCCATCCGATGCCCCAAGCGCCGAGCGTTGGCGACTCCCAGTTATCTTCTTCGAACTTGATGTCGTGCTGGCGCAAGTCGATGCCGATTGCGCCGAGCGATTCAAGGTAGAGTTCCTGGATGTTCTCTGGCGGCGGCTTTAGGATGACCTGCAACTGCAGGTGCTTGAACAGACGATTGGGATTCTCTCCGTAGCGCCCGTCGGCCGGACGCCGCGACGGTTGCACATACGCGACCTTATAAGGATTCGGCCCGAGGACGCGCAGGAATGTTTCTGGGGCCATGGTTCCCGCGCCCACTTCAACGTCGTAGGGCTGCTGGATGACGGCTCCGCGTTCAGCATAAAAAGCCTGGAGCTTTAAGATGAGTTCCTGGAAGGTCAGCGAATTAGGCTTGGATGAGTTCACGTGACTGGTAAGCTTCTAGCTCTTAACGTCTCATTCGCAGGTCAGCGTCTTATCTTCATTTACGGATTTTGTCGTCCCGAATCTACCGATTTTGTCATCCCGAGCGGAGCGAGAGATCTGCAGTTCGCCGCAAAATGCAGATCCCTCGCTTCGCTCGGGATGACAATTCATAAAAAGTGCTAGCCGATCTTCTCCAGCATTCCTGCCGTCACCAACTTCTTCTCGATGTGGCGCTCCAGAATCTGGAGAAGAAACTTGCGTAGGTCTTGTCCCACCGCTTTCGGCCAGTCAATCCCGGCAAATTCGGAAACGCGCGACCGCAGCATCTGCGCCGCGATCCTTCGCGATTCCGGCGACAGCTCCGATGACGCGATCCGCTTATCGTCGAAGCAGACCAACCCGTCAGCCAGCGCGTGGTAAAACGCCCGTGCGCCGTCCAGCCCCCGTCCGCAGACCACGCACTCCGTAAACTCCGGCAGGAACCCCATGAGCCGCGTCATCCACAGCTCAAAGTAAGTCAGCGGCATCCACAACTTCTCGCCACGCAACTCCTGCAGAACCGCCAGACTCAAGCGAAACACTGCATCGCTGGCCTCACGGTCGGGCATCAACTCATCGAGCAACTCGGCTACATGCGCCAAAGCCGCGGCTCGCGGATAACTCACCTCCCGAGCTAGCGGCGACTCGATCACTTCGCAAGAATCGAGCCGCGCCAACTCCTGCCGCTCACGATCGTCGTAAAAGACTCTCACATAGGTGAGAGGCTCTAGAGCGCCTCCGAAGCGGCGTCTCGATTTCATGGCCGCGCGCGCCACGCCTTTCACCTTGCCTTCCAGTCGGGTAAAGAGCGTGACCAGCAGGTCGGACTCACGCAGCGGATACGTGCGCAGAACGATTGCTTCCGACTCCTTCAACGCCATGGAAGGTGTACAGGTTAATGAATGATTGTAATGGAGAGGGCAGGCTTTTGGCTCTTAGCTTTTAGCTCTTGGCCTGAAACCTTGCGCTCTCGTCGCTTCCAGCTAAAGGCTAAGGGCTAACGGCTAAGAGCCGATTTCTACCGCCCAAAGTACTTCGCGTTGCGCTCGGTGTATTCTTTCCACTTTTCCGGCAGGTCGTCGAGCGCGAAGATGGCCGAGACGGGGCACACTGGCACGCAAGCGCCGCAGTCGATGCATTCCACGGGATCGATGTACAACATTTCTTCCGTCGCGAACTTGTCGGAGTCCTTCTTGGGATGAATGCAATCCACCGGACAGGAATCAACACAGGCTGTGTCTTTGGTTCCGATGCAGGGCTCGGCAATTACATAGGCCATAGAATCTCATGCTCCTCAGCGCATGGTGTGATGGAAGTCACATTCTAGCAAGAACGCCGGGAGAAGTCAGGTCTTAGGCGTCAGGGGTAGTGCTGCTTTCACGCTATGACCCCACTACCACCTTTCGGCCAAGCGCCGGGAACTGTATAATTCCGTTATCATTAAGAGAGTTCCAGTCGCTCACCAGATATTCGTTTAGGGGTAAATGCCGAATGGCGAATGGAAATCCGGAACCCGAAGACAAAAAGTTAATTTTGAAGAAACCCGCCCTGAAGCCTTACGTGAAGCCCACCTTCCGCGTCGAACGAGTATTTGAGACCCAGGCGTTGACCTGCGGAAAAATCAACACCCAAAACCAGTGTCATATCAACCGCAAGACTTCCTGACGGAGGACTTCCTGAACTCGTCCACGCCATCCAACACTAGCCTGCTCTCAAGAGCCATCTCCAACGCAACCGAACAATTCAGGAAACGCACGGCTCTTCACTGGAGCCCGCTCTGCGTCAACTTTACCGCGCAGTACAGGTCGGTGCCGGCCGCTCCGCAGGTGGTGGCAGTGCCGCTCGTCTCCAGAGTCGAGAAGTAAATACTCTCCGCCTGGGCAGTTCCGCTGGCATTGTTGTCGATAGCGAAGCCCGTTGTACCGCCTTGGTAGCCCGATGCGCTAGCCGTGGGCGTGTCGCTGGAGCTCTTCAGTTGGGTGGTGACGTTCCACATCTGAACCACGTTCGCTCCGGTGGTCGCGCCGCTGTAGTCTCCCATGCCGACGAAAATTCGGTCTGTAGTCCCATCAAAAAACTCGGTAATCGGCGAACACAACCCGGTTTTACCGCCCGGATTTACATTCTTGTTCGCAGGCATAGCCGGAGTTGTATTCGCCACACCCGTGCTGGGGTTGAAACTAATCGCAAAGAGATCCTGCGCGGTGGTAGTCGTCGTGTCAGTGCCGCAACTATAGAGCGTAGACGCAGCGTTCTTCGGCCCGTAGTTGTAATAGTTGTTATCGAAAGCTCCATAGCCCAGGTACACATCTACACCGGTTCCGACGGCACCCAAGGGAACAAAAGTACCAGAGCCCGCCGCCAGGGTTACGGGCAACTGGATCACGGAAGTGTGGGCGGTTGCCTCCGCGTCATCCGTGGAAAATATATATAGGTAACCGTTAAAAGCGTCCAGCACCGGCGCCGAAGCGTCGTAGCCACCCACTGCGTAGGTGTATGACGCTGGATTCGCCGCCGTGAAACCCGCGGCACCCACGGTATAGGCGTACACCTTCTTCGAATCGGTAACGAAAACCTCGTTCAGCAAAGAGTCGTAAACGGGGCCGCTCATATATGCCCCCGCTCCGCCATTCACCGTAACGCAATATTCCACTGCGGGAACGGCATGGAAGATGCCTGAAATACGGTAGAGAATTCCGTTATTGGCGCTAACGTAGGCGGAATTGCTCCCATAGTCAACGTAAATGTCGGAATCGCTGTTGCTGTTCGAACTTGCTGTGCATCCGGCCACGGTTGTGTAGCTGAGGGCCACGTCGCAGGAACTGGGCGACGGAGTACAAGTTCCGCTCGATGAAAATGTGCCGGTCGGCGCGACTGCACCGGTCGTGGCATTTGTACCCTGTCCAGCCATAAAAGTCGTGACGTGGAGAACCACCGGATTTGCATTTTCGAGCCACGCCACCTGGGTCCCATCCAGCGAAAGGACCGGCGAAAGCGCCGAGCCCGACGCTCCGATCGCGTAAGAAAATAGAAACGTGGGAGCATTCCCGCACAATCCAGTGGGATTGCTGCCGGAGTAGAGATTCGTCAAGCCGACCAGATTAGCCTGCGTGCCTACCTTCGGAGCCGCGTTCACCGTGTACACGACAAAGTCGCTGCAACTGGGCGGAGCGCTCGGGTTAAAGGTGTATTTTGCTGGACTTTCTGCCAGCGCCATGCCAGCCGTCGGGCCCAGCGACACCGCCCAGTCGACCTTGGAACCGTTTGCGGTCGGACCTGGGGATTGCGCATTGCCCTCGTTCCCGGAGCCTTGTATGCGCAACTCTTCCGCATCTGCCTCGAATCCGTTTTCGTTCGATCTCGCTCCGTCCAACCCGGTGGGTGACGTTGGCTGAGTCTGCTTGCCATGCTCTCTTATGTAATGCAAAAGAATGTTATTGAGGAAGCGCGGGTCGTTGCGCACCTTCAGCATGTCGTCCACTGCGCCATTGCGGGTGTAGATGACGTGCGGAGTGCTCCAATCCTCCGGCACGCCAAAATTCGGCGTGGATGGGGCACGGATCGGCAAAGCCTCTTGCGCATACATGGCGCCGGTTACCGCCAAAAGCACGGCGACAAAGAAAATGACTGGTTGCGCACACCGGGACACCTGATCCATACGTCGATCCCTCGAAGAAATTGGCAGATTTTCGGCTATTATACGCAACCGGCCTTCCCGCCATCTAGTGACTTGTAATGACCGGCCGCAGGCTAACCGGTCTCGTAAATGGTTACGGGTAGAGCAAGGCTTTACAGCTTGCTTGAAAAACTCAGCCTTTCGGTTGCGCTTACTTGGGGTCGAGGATGCCCCATCCTTGCGCGCTTGTTGCGCAAGAGCCTGCCCTGAGCGAAGCCGAAGGGGTGGGATTCCACGGAAGCGTCCACCAAGATTGTTGCATTTGATTTTGCTTCTGCCTTTGGGTAGCGCAGCGGTTCACCGCTGCGATCAACGCCTTATTTTCAGTGCCGGCTTTAGCCGCTGC
>Ga0074045_10005287_pt1 | contig 11307 bp, 8 predicted proteins | sample BogForMeECP23OM2_FD_94442 | JGI IMG/M metagenome (GOLD analysis project Ga0074045, IMG submission 94442) | Bog forest soil microbial communities from Calvert Island, British Columbia, Canada - Bog Forest MetaG ECP23OM2 | ecosystem: Environmental > Terrestrial > Soil > Wetlands ...
AGCAGCAAAAAAGATGGGCGGCCGCAAGGCCGCCCCAAACTGACTGCTGACTACTGATGGCTGGCAACTGTGCTCTTATGCCGTGGCCGGCCGCTCGCCAGGCTTGGGAGCGCGTCCCGGCTGCAGGTCCGGCTTGATCACATGTTGCACGCCGTCTTCCGGCTTCGACGGCGGCGCCTGCACCGGCGGAAGTTCCTGGCCGTCCACCAGCAGCTTGATCTCGTGGGCATCGAGAACTTCCCGTTCAATCAAAGCCCGGGCAATCCTCTCCAGCGTGTCGCGATTCTCCGACAAGATCTGCTTGGCGGTGTTGTAGCCGCTATTGACCAGCTTGCGCACTTCCTGGTCAATCTTGATCGCCGTGTCTTCGCTGTAATCGCGGTGCTGTGCGATCTCGCGGCCCAGGAAGATCTGCTCTTCCTTCTTGCCGAAGGTCAGCGGACCCAGATCGCTCATGCCCCACTCGCAGACCATCTTGCGCGCCAATTCTGTAGCCCGTTCGATGTCGTTGCCGGCGCCCGTGCTCATGCAGTTCAGGAACAGCTCTTCCGCGATACGCCCGCCCATCAGGATGGCGATCTCAGTCTCCAGATAGTTCTTGTAGTAGTTGTGCCGGTCATCAATCGGCAGCTGCATGGTGACACCGAGCGCCATGCCGCGCGGAATAATCGTGACCTTGTGCAGCGGATCGGAATTCGGCATTTTCGCCGCCACCAGCGCATGCCCGGCCTCATGGTAGGCCGTATTCCTCTTCTCTGCGTCCGAAAGCAGCAGCGACTTGCGCTCCACGCCCATCAGGACTTTATCTTTGGCCAGCTCGAAGTCATACATCAGAACCGCTTTACGGTTCTGCCGTGCCGCCGCTAGGGCCGCCTCGTTGACCATGTTCTCGATATCCGCCCCGGAGAATCCCGGAGTGCCGCGCGCCAGCACGGAAAGATCAACGTCCTCGGCCAGCGGCTTCTTGCGGGTATGCACGCGCAGGATTTCCTCGCGTCCGCGCACGTCCGGACGGCTTACCACCACCCGCCGGTCAAACCGCCCCGGCCGCAGCAGAGCCGGATCGAGCACGTCTGGACGGTTGGTCGCGGCCATCAGAATCACGCCCTCGTTCGACTCGAACCCGTCCATTTCCACCAGCAGTTGATTCAGCGTCTGCTCGCGCTCGTCGTGCCCGCCGCCCAGGCCGGCGCCGCGATGCCGCCCCACTGCGTCAATTTCGTCAATGAAAATAATGCAGGGAGCGTTTTTCTTGCCCTGCTCAAACAGATCGCGCACCCGGCTGGCCCCGACGCCGACAAACATCTCCACAAAATCCGAACCGGAAATCGAGAAAAACGGCACGTTCGCTTCGCCAGCAACCGCCCGCGCCAGCAGTGTTTTGCCCGTTCCCGGAGGCCCTACCAGCAGCACGCCTTTCGGAATGCGCCCGCCCAGCTTCTGGAATTTTTGTGCCTCGCGCAGGAACTCGATGATTTCGCGCAGCTCTTCTTTGGCCTCATCCACGCCCGCCACATCTTTGAACGTGACTTTTTTCTGCTGCATGGAGAGCAGCCGCGCCCGGCTCTTGCCGAACGACAATGCCTTGTTCCCGCCCGTCTGCATCTGGCGCAGCATGAACAGCCACACGGCTCCAATCAGTACAAACGGAATCACCTGGATCAGCCACGCCCAGTTACCGCCATTGATGTCCCGGAAAGTGATGCTGACGCCCTTGCTCTGCAACGTCTTCAACATCTCCGGAGTGAAGTAATTCGCGGGCGCAGTGGTGTGGAAGGCGGAACCATCGGTGTGCTTTCCGCGCACTTCCATCCCATTGACCGTGAGCTCGTGGACTTTGCCCTGGTCGATGTCACTCATGAACTGCGTGACATTGAGTTCTGCATCCTTTTGCCCATCGCGGGCGCTCTTCAGCAGTTGGTACAGCAGCAGTCCTGAGACTACGATCAGCACCCAGAAGAGCACGGTCTTTACAGTTGAGTTCACCTAGAAGACTCCTCGAACACAGGTCACTGCCTACACCTACTCCTACGGCTATATTAGATGCCCATGGCCAACTTTTGATTGGCCAAATCCCTGGTCCTATTCTACCTTTTCTGCACAAAAAAGAAGTGAACCCGCGAATATGACTTAAGTCACGGGGCCACTTAGGCTTGCCGCCGCTACATAGGGCAGGTTGCGGCTGGTCTGCTCGACCGCGCCTAAGCCGTATCCCACCAGGAAAGTCTCATCCACCAGGAAGCCGAAATAGTCGGGCTGCAGCGACACCCGGCGCGCCGCCTGCCGGTCGAGCAGCGTCACCAGCTTCACCGACGCCGCCCCTCGCGCCCGCAGGTCGGCCATCAGGAACTCGCTGGTTACCCCCGAGTGCACAAGCCCCTCAACCAGCAGAATGTGTTGACCGCGAATGTCGGGTTCGTGGCTGAAGAAGATCTCCATCACCTCGTTGGCCGATCCGTCCTTCGTCCGGCGATACTTCGGCTTGATGAACTGGCAAACGATCGGGACTTCCAGCACCCGCACCAGGTCGGCCAGAAACATGAACGCGTTCTCCAGCACGGCCAGCACCTGAACCGCCTGATTTCCGGCGGTTTGCCCCTTGTAGTCGTCGGAGATCTGCCGCCCCAGTTCCTTCACCCGCTTCTGAATCTGCTCGGTCGTGATGACCTGCCGCAGGGGCTCAACTCTCGCGCCGCTCATCGAAGTTTGGTTTCTCCCGCCCTGCCGCTCAATTCTACGCCGTCAGCGTTCCGGCGAGGGGCCGCTCTACGATCCGGATCGCCTCCCGCCCCGGCGCCGCCCGCAGCTTCGCCGGTGCCGGAAATCCCCGCACCCACACAATCTCATTCCCGCTCGCCGCCACCGGCCATGACCGGCGCTCCGGCTGCGCTACGTGCCGCTCCTGCAGCAATTCTTTAACTTTCTTGGGGGATTTGGTATGGGCCGGCCAGAACCGGTCTCCCGGACGCCAGTTCCTCACCGTTAACGGTCCGCGCAAGGATGCCGCATCCAGAACTTCCTCAGGATTATACGCTGCCACCGCATCGGCGGGAATGTGCAGCGCTTCGATTTCGGTGCCGGTTTCGTTGACCACGATTGTTCCTGGAATCGGCAACTCGTATTCGTAGTCCTGCGACGCGAGCGGCTGGCGCAGGTCGGGAGTCAGGAAGACGATCTCATCGGGATCACGCCTCGCCTTCCATCCCAGTGGCAGCGACAACTCCCTGCCCGCGCCGGCGTGTTCAGCGGCAAAGCGCAGAATCTCTTCCACGTGCTTGAACTCCAGCGGAATTCCCGCGTGTGCGCCAACCGCTTTGATCACCCTGCGTTGCACGGCAACCGGTTCGCCCAACAACCACAGCCGGCTGACGGATGCATTCATGACCAGCCAGGGAGCGTTGGCGATTCTTGACCGCAGATCCGCATCCGACGTCACGTGGAAGAGCGGCCCTTTAGGGCCGCGTACAGACGAATCTTCTGGAGCCGGGTGCCCCATCCTTGCCGCGCTTTCTGCGGCAAGGGTGGGAATCCGCACGCTTGGCTCGCTTCCTTTGTCCGGCATTCCGATTTGAACGAGGCCACGAGCGCTCGCCGCGTCCCGCGCCCACTCGGGCTCAGACCAGTGCACCGTCGTGCCCATCCAGCCCGCCACTTCATTTTCCCAATAATCTTCTTCGCCCCGCGCAATCTCAGCCAGCTCCGCCAGACTCTCCGCCACCGCCGGATTGAATTCCTTTTCCAGCAGCGGCACCACCAGCTTGCGCACGCGGTTGCGGGTCAGCGCAGCGTCAGTATTGCTCGAATCTTCGCGCCAGGCTTGCTCGACGTCGTTGAGATACTGCTCCAGCTCACGCCGCCGAATCGCCAGCAGCGGCCGCACAATCTCGCCGCAAATCTCTCCCTCATCGTCTTCCACCGGAATTCGCGGATAAATCCCTCCCAGCCCCCGCATGCCCGCCCCGCGAATCATCCGCATCAGGACGGTCTCGGCCTGATCGTCGAGCGTGTGCCCGGTGGTGATCTTGTCCAATGCGCTGTGGGTGCCCCACTTCTCCCAGGTTTTGGGAGAAGTGGGGACTTTGACTTGTCGGGTGCTCCACCCTTGTCCCTGCGCCTTTTGCAGGGACAGGGTGGGGATTTTGACTCGCGCGGCCTGATCGTGTTTTGAAAGGGCGCGGCCTCCAGCCGCGCCGCGAGCCGTAACCGTCGGATCGGGCTTTAGCCCCTGGGAATCGTCGCGCTTCGGGAGGGGCACGGCTTCAGCGGTGTCGCGTGCGGGAAGCTCCCTGCTCCGACCATCACCGTGGAAGAGCGGCCCTTCAGGGCCGCGTCCCGGGGCAACTTCTGAAACAGAGGGCTTTAGCCCCTGGGATTTGCTTTGGGGTGGCGCAGCGCTTCCAGCGCTGCGATCAGTGCCGCCCTCAAGGATCTGGGCTTTAGCCCCTGAGGGACTTTCCCCTAACAAAAGCCGAAAAAATCCATACCTCAACTCCCGCGCCGCCGCTTCTACGCAGACGCCTTCCTCGCGTGCATGCTCCGCAACATCGTCGCGATCCGAGTGAAACTCGAGATCATAACCGTGCGCGAGATTCGCCACGAATCGCTCATCCGCGTCAGATTCCGCCCCGCGCAGCTTGTGATTGAAATGAACAACGGAAAGGACAATCCCCAGTTCGCCTCGCAACTCCAGCAGAAGCCGCAACAGCGCCACCGAATCAATCCCGCCGGAAACGGCCACGCCAACGCGATCCCCGGCTCTCAGCAATTCCTGCCGCCGAATGTGGCCAAGCACGCGCTCCGCCAGTGAATGCACGGGACAATGGTACAGCACGGCGCATGTGGGGACAGCCGCCCCCGGCTGTCCGGCGGAGCGAAGCTCCGCAGGCGCACAGGCTGGAGCATGAATCACGAACGGGAAGGGCACGGCTTCAGCCGTGCCGCCAGAGCCACGAGAGAGTCGCGGCTTTAGCCGCTGAGGGCAGGCATTCTACACTATCGGGAGAACTGCTCTGTCCCCCGCCGATTGTTCCAACGTGATCCCCACAAACATCGTCAGGCAGACTGGCGAGCAAGCGCCCGGACAGCCGGGGGCGGCTGTCCCCACATTGTCTTTCTCCGTACCTCTGCGCCTCCGTGGTGAAGGCTACACTCCCGCGCTCTTCTCCGCGATCAGCTTCCGGATCTTCTCCACGAACTCCGCCGCCGGCATGTCTTCGGTCTTCTCTTTCCCGCGCGAACGGACGTTCACCTTCCCCGCTTCCGCCTCTTTATCCCCGACGACGAGTAAGAACGGCACTTTCTGCATGGCGTGCTCGCGAATCTTGGCGTTCATCTTCTCATTGCGCGCATCCACTTCCACGCGCACGCCGATCGCCTTCAGCTGCGCTGCGACTTTGTTCGCATACTCCGCGTGCCGCTCGCTGATCGGGATCATCACCGCCTGCACCGGCGACAGCCACACCGGAAACGCGCCGGCGTAGTGTTCGATCAGTACACCGAAGAAGCGCTCCACCGACCCATAGAGCGCGCGATGCACCATGACCGGCTGCTTGCGCGATCCGTCTTCGGCGACGTATTCGAGTCCGAAGCGCTGCGGCAGGTTGAAGTCGAATTGCACGGTCGAGAGCTGCCACAGCCGCCCGATCGCATCCACCAGCTTGATGTCAATTTTCGGCCCATAGAACGCGGCCTCGCCGGGCATCGTCTTGTAGTCAATCTTCTTCTCCTTCAGCACTTTTTCGAGCGACTCGGTGGCGTGGTTCCACTGATCCTCGCTGCCCACAAAATTCTTTCGGTCCTCCGGATTCCAGGTCGAAAGCTCGGTCTGGAACTGGTCGAAGCCGAAATCCTTTAGCACATCCAGGGCAAAATCCAGGCACAGCGCGATCTCGCCTTCGATCTGCTCCGGCGTGCAGAAAATATGCGCGTCATCTTGGGTGAACCCGCGCACCCGCATCAGGCCGTGCATCACTCCCGAACGCTCGTAGCGATACACCGTGCCCAGCTCGCCCAGGCGCACCGGCAGATCGCGATACGACTTCAGCGAGTCTCTGTAGATCAAGATGTGCCCGGGACAGTTCATGGGCTTCAGCCGATATTCAGCGTCGTCGAGTTCCATCGCGTCGAACATGTTTTGCGAGTAATAGCCCTCGTGCCCCGAGGTGTAAAACAGCTGCCGCCGCGCCACATGCGGCGTGCACACCAGTGCGTAGCCGCGCTTCAGGTACTCGGCGCGCATCCAGTCTTCCATCTCCTTGCGGATGATCCCGCCCTTGGGATGCCAGAAAATCAGCCCCGGCCCGGCCAGTTCCTGTATGGAAAACAGGTCGAGCTGCTTGCCCAGCACGCGATGGTCGCGCTTCTTGGCCTCTTCGACCTGCTTCAGATAATTGTCGAGGTCCTTCTTCGAAAAAAACGACGTGCCGTAAATCCGTTGCAGCTGCGGGTTTTTCTCATCCCCCAGCCAGTACGCGCCCGCAATATTGAGCAGCTTGAACGCCTTGATCCTGCCCGTCGACGGGACATGCGGCCCGCGGCAGAAATCGGTGAACTTGCCGGTGCGGTAAATCGAGATCTTTTCATCGGGCTTGGTGAATTGCTCGATGAAATGGCACTTCATGAAATCGCCTTCTCTTTTGAACTCCGCCAGTCCCTGGTCGCGGGGCAGAAATTCGCGCGCATAGGGAATGTTCTGCTCCACCAGTTCCTGCATCTTCTTCTCGATCTTTTCCAGATCTTCCGGCGTGAACGCGGTCGGGCGGTAGAAATCGTAAAAGAATCCGCTCTCGGTCGCGGGCCCGTGGCCCAGCTTGGTCTCCGGGAAAAGCTCGAGCACGGCCGCCGCCAGCAAGTGTGCCGACGAATGCCGGTAAATTTCCAGCGCCTCCGGATCTTTTTCGGTCAGGATGCGAAGGTCGGTGTCTTTCTCGAGCGGCCGGGTCAAGTCGATCAAGGTGGGGCGGGCGCCCTCGCCCGCCTGTTCGCCGTCGGAAGATACCTTGGCCGCCAGCGCCGCCTCGGCCAGACGCGGGCTGATGGACTTCGCAACCTCGAGCGCGGTCGTGCCTTTGGAAACTTCCTTGACGCTCCCGTCCGGGAGCTTCACATGAATGCTGTCTGCCATAGTGTGGGAACCTGCAAGTGAACTGAATCCTTCAGTCTAAAGAACGGCGTGGGGAGGGTCAAACCCAGCCAAGTACTTGCACAAATTAGTCCACCACCGGGAATGTGTCTTAGAATTGCGAAGGCCATCCGCGGCCTGCCCTTGGGAGGAATCATGCCAAACGCGCTAAGAATCCTCATCTGCGCCGTCATCTTTGCGCCCTTTCAATTTATCCATGCCCAAACCATCCTTTGGAAGGGTCACGACTGGAAGATCACAGATGGTGGCATGGCTGGCGTCGCACGGGGTAACCCGGCAAACGTCAGCCTCGACAAGAACGGATACCTGCATCTGTCGATCGTGAACCGGGATGGCAAGTGGACTTCCGCGGAACTGTTCACCACCGACAATTTCGGCTTCGGCACATACCAGTGGGTAGTCGAAGGCGATGTCTACGCCATGGACAAGTCCACGGTGCTCGGACTGTTTACGTACGGGGCGGTGCACAAAATCGGCGTCGACGCCGAGAACGAAATTGACATCGAACTCTCGCAGTGGAACAAGACCTGCAACGGTTGCAATGCCGACTTTACCGTCTATCCTTCGACTGGGAACCGCAAGCCCAAGGGTGTGTCGGCCTGGGAGGACAACTTTCGCGTCATGGGAGAGAACTTAACCACAGCCCGCATGGAATGGGCCTCCGGGCGAATTACTTTCACGCTCATGAAAGGCATTCAGCCGATCGGCACGACTGCGGAGGTGATTAAAACCGAAGTCTACAGCTCAAATGCAACCAACATCCCCCAGGAGGCTTCTCCCGTGGGCATCAACTTGTGGTGCTTCCAGAAAACACCTGCCGCGGACCAATCCGTGATCATTCGTGACTTTCAATTCGCGGCTCAATAGACCTTCGCCATGGATCAACACGGATCTCCACGGATCAGTTAACCGTGAGATTGTGAATCTGTGAAAATCCGCGAAGATCCGTGGCGAGCGCTTTTCAGTACGATTTCCAGAAGAAGTAGACCGTCATCCCCGTACCGACCAGCACCACAAATGTACGCACCCAGGCCTGCGGAAGTTTCTGCGCGTAGTGCGCGCCCAGGTAGCCGCCCGCAATTCCGCCTACGATCATCACAATCCCCTGCTTCCAATACACCGCGCGCCACACGATGAAAGTGACCACTGCGACTCCGTTGATCACAAATCCCATCACGCTTTTTAGCGCATTCATGGCGTGAATGTCGGTCATGCCCAGCGTGGCCAGCATGGCCAGCATCACGATGCCCATGCCGCCGCCGAAATAGCCTCCGTAAACGGCGACAAACAGTTGAAACGCCGTGGCACCGGCCAGGGCCCCGGTCGTGGCCTCGTGCCCCAGCGCGGACTGCCTCCCGCCTGCCAGCTTCCTGCCGAAGGCGAACAGCAATGTGGCCCCCAAGGTCAACCATGGCAGCACGCGCATGAAAGTCTGTGCCGGCGTATTCAGAAGCAGAACCGCGCCTGCCAATCCGCCAGCCACGCTCGCAGTCAGCAGCGGAACAAGCACACGCCGCGGCACGTCCAACCGCTTGCGATATGCTCCGCCGCTGGCCGCCGCCCCCGTCCACAGCGCGATCGTGTTGGTGGCATTGGCCGGAATCGGCGGCACGCCCATAAACAGCAGCGCCGGAAACGAAATGAAGCTGCCGCCGCCGGCCACCGAGTTCAGCGCCCCGCCGAGCGCCGCGGCGAAAGTAAGAAAGAGGATGGTTCCCAGGTTCAAGCAGTAAGGTGTACCAGAAACCGCGCCTTACCGCCAACCGCTGCGCGCGGGGCCGCGGCTCAGTCCGAGCCCGATCGGAGGATTGAGGCTGCGCGAGGCGCAGGCGGATATAATGTGTGTAGATGAAAACCCTGGGGACAGGAGCGTTGATCAGGATTGCCGCATTTACGGTGCTGGCTCTCGTAGCGAGTGCGGCCGCGCAGTCTGCGCCCGCTCCGTCTCAACCGGCTGCGCCCGCCGCGCCAGAGCCACAAGCGCAGACTGCGAATCCTCCGGCTGCGACCACTTCTTCCCCCGCTACCCCGGCGGCACAACCCGCCCCGGCCCCCGAGCAGCCGGCCCAACCTGCCGCTGCGAACCCCAGCGACGACCGCGTCCTGACCATCAAGGTGCCCTCCAACGAAGTCAACGTCGTGTTCGTGGTGACCGACAAGCACGGCAGGCGCATCACCGACCTGAAGCAAGCCGATTTCCGCGTGGTGGATGACAACCGGCCTCCGGATGAGATTCGCAGCTTTAACGCCGAGACCAACCTGCCCCTGCAGGTGGGACTGCTCATTGACGCCAGCAACTCGGTGCGCGACCGGTTCAAATTCGAGCAGGAATCCGCCGTCGAGTTTCTGAACCAAACCGTGCGCCGAGGCCACGATCAAGCCTTTGTGGTGGGTTTTGACGTGACTCCCGAGGTTACGCAGGATTTTACCGACGACACGGAAGCGCTGGCGCACGGGGTGCACGAATTGCGTCCCGGCGGCGGCACGGCGCTCTACGACGCGCTCTATTACGCCTGCCGCGACAAATTGCTGAAAGCGTCCAAGGCCACGCCAGTGCGGCGCGCCATCATTCTGCTCAGCGATGGCGAGGATAACCAAAGCCACGTCACCCGCGAAGAAGCCATCGACATGGCGCAGCGCGCCGAATCGATTGTCTACACCATCAGCACCAACGTGAGCGGCACCAAAGGGCCCGGCGACAAAATCCTGGAGCGCATCGCCGAGGCGACGGGCGGGCGCGCCTTCTTCCCCTTCCAGATTCGCGACGTGTCCGACGACTTCGCCGAAATTCAGGACGAACTGCGCAGCCAGTATGCCATTTCCTACAAGCCAGCCGACTTCAAGGCCGACGGGCATTACCGCACTATTGAAATCGTCGCCAACAACCGGAAAGACCTGCGGGTGCGGTCGCGGCGCGGATACTACGCCCCGGCGCAGTAAAGCCTCACCACCAAGGGCGCAAAGGCGTACGAAGAAGCCCTGAAACTCCGTTCTTCGTGGTACTTTGTGTTCTTCGTGGTTTCAATCGCCTTGAAGCTATGCCCGGATATTCAGGCACACCACTTCCGAAAAAGCTGGGGATCAAGGACGGATTCCGCGTGCAGTTCGTCCAAGCACCGTCTGAAGTGCTCGGCGAATTGAAAGCCGCGCTCACCGCCTGCGAAGCGGTTCGCGATGGACGAACTCCGCTCGACTTCGCCATGGTTTTCACCCCCTCGAAAACCGAATTGACGAAAGAATTCAAACCGATCGCGCGGCAGCTTGCTCCCGCCGGAATGCTCTGGGTGAGCTGGCCCAAGAAAAGTTCCGGGGTGGCAACGGATCTCGACGAAAACGTCGTGCGCGCAATCGGGCTGGCGGCAGGCCTGGTGGACGTGAAAGTCTGTGCCGTCACTGAAGTCTGGTCGGGGCTGAAATTCGTGCGCCGGGTAAAGGATCGCTGAACGCTCGTAGTTCGCTGTTCCAAGATTGTTGATTGCTGATTTTTGATTGTTGAATAAAACCCTTGCTCGCCCTCGTTCCGGTTTTCAATCGACAATCAACCATCAAGAATTAAACAATCGCCGCTGTAGAAAGGCAGAGAGTCCTCCCATGATTCGAGTGGGTCTGATCGGATTTGGTCTGGCTGGACAGGCGTTTCATGCGCCCGTGATTCTGGGCGTTCCGGAGATGGAGCTGGCGTGCATTCTCGAGCGGCACGGCTCGCGGGCCAAGGAAAGATATCCCAAGGTCCGCGTGGCGCGCACCCTGGATGAAATGCTCTCCGACAAGACCATCGGCCTGTGCGTGGTCGCCACGCCCAACGATTCCCATTTTTCCTACACCAAGGCTTGTCTCGAAGCCGGGCGCGACGTGGTCGTGGACAAGCCTTTCACGCCCACGCTGGCCGAAGCCGAGCAACTGGTGCGTCTGGCCGCCGAGCGCGGCCGTTTGGTCACCGTCTATCAGGACCGCCGCTGGGATGGCGTTTTTCGAACCGTGAAGAAGCTCCTGGCTGTGGGCGAGTTGGGCGAAATCGCCGAGTTTGAAGCGCGCTTCGACCGCTTCCGCCTCGAGGCCAAGCCCAACGCCTGGCGGGAGCGCGCCGATTTTCCCGCGGCCGGCGTGCTCTGGGACCTCGGCCCGCACCTGATTGATCAGGCGCTGGTGCTGTTCGGCGAGCCGGA
>Ga0074045_10005288_pt1 | contig 11307 bp, 18 predicted proteins | sample BogForMeECP23OM2_FD_94442 | JGI IMG/M metagenome (GOLD analysis project Ga0074045, IMG submission 94442) | Bog forest soil microbial communities from Calvert Island, British Columbia, Canada - Bog Forest MetaG ECP23OM2 | ecosystem: Environmental > Terrestrial > Soil > Wetlands ...
AGATGGAAACTTCCTTTTCGCATGCGCCATCCGTGCATCCATAGCCAGGATCGCACTCATCGTCCTGGATTCCCAGTATCGCGCCATTGCAGAAGTAATCCTTGACGACCGTGTAATCCACGCAGACATCGGTGTAGTTCGTTCCGTTGAAAATGACTGTGGCGCGGTTATTAATGTCCGGAGCGGACGGGCCGGAGCAGCCGGGAGAGGAGACGTTCACGGGCAGGTTCTGCCGGATGCACTTGCCGCTCTCGCATACCGACCCATCGCCGCATAGGACCGTGACGTTGGACGCGGCGTTGTTCACGCAGGAATATTCTATGAGATCGCCCGCATCCAGGCACGAATCCGTCAGCGTGAGGTTCCCGATCGTGATGGAACCGGGGTTCTCGGTACAGATGACAGGGGCGCATGCGCCTGCATGGGCGACGGTCGCATTCGCCGACAGGGCGTCGCAGTCACTTGAATAGGTCTTCCCATCCGCGCCGCAGACCGAGCCTGAGCAAGCCGTCGCATTGGTCTGGTTGACCGTGGAGATGTTGGTGCTGTTTTGGGTCGGGGTCCTCGAAGCGCATCCGCTAAGAAGGATTATTGCTGCCAAAATGAAGAAGATGGAGCATCTCATGGAGCTTTCTTCAGAATGAAATTAATAAAATGTCGCATTTTCGAACATTTAGCTCCAATAAAAACCATTATAAACATATCTCACAAATATATACTAACACATACATAAATGATATGATGATCATAATTTCGAGGGTGAGGATTTGGAAATGAGAAAACCGTCTGAAACTAGGGGGAACAGTCCGAATATCGCTGTACCAAAAAGTACACCATGGAAAAGGATGGCGCTCGCAGGGTCGCTGGCTCTTTTTGGAGCATGCACGCCAGGTGTCACAATCAATGATATCTATGGGAACCAGGATGCCGCCGTCACGGCGACATGCCAACCGGTCACCGATAACGCTGTCGTGGATCTGCGCCCGAACGGAAATTCCGCCGGATCGAACGTCGCCCAGCTACTTGGCGGAGCCACGATCACTCTCGTTTCGCTGCTCGACCAAAATGGCACGAAGGCAGCGAAACTCGAGCTAGATGCTTGCGGCGGCAAGGCTTCGGCCACGCTGGAAGGGAGCCAAACGTCCGCACTCACGATAAATGGTCAATCCGTCAATGTCACCGTCGTGAGCATCGCGTATGATGCGAGCGGACCGATCGTCCGTGTCCAGGTATACCAAGCGAGCCCCGTGGATTCGGGCGCCAGCGATTAGATTTTTTTCTATATTTTTATCTTTCCTGATTTTATATCGTCGAATCCTGTCCGTTTCCTCTTCTCGGCATAAGCCCAACCCATCAGGAATTCCAGGTTTGTGATATCGGCTGCGTTGTATCTGACCAGCTTATCCAGTGTCTTCGGATCCCTGGTCCTCAGATACGACTGCCAGAGGAGCACCGCGCCATAGCCGTTCATGCCTTTCAAATCGCTCTCGCGCTCCAGGCCGAACTGCAGCTCGATCTTCTTCAGGCCTCCGCGCACATCGAGCGAAGCCAGGAGGAAGCGCAGGTCGATATGGATCGGCGGGACCTTGAGCCCTTGAATGCGGCTTTTCAGGAACGGCACATCGAACATCGAGCCGTTGAACGTCACTATGAGGTCATATTTCGCGAGCTCGCGCTTGAATTCCGGGAGGTTCTTGTCGTAAACGAAGGATTTCACGTCCTTGCCGTCGTATAATCCGGCCACCGTCACATAATCCGTCTGCGGGGAAAGCCCGGTCGTCTCTATGTCCACGTACGCTACCTTCTCGAAATGGGGGAACGCGCGCCACATCTCGTCCCTCGGAAGGTGTTGGGAGAAGAAATAGGCGTCGGAGCAAGTCAGCGCGGCTTTCGAGGACGCGATGCGCGATGACACGTTCTTATGATAAGGGGAGCTCCCGAAGCGCTCGAGGAAATCGTCCCAGCTCAGGATCCCGCTTGTCCAGAGCCTGCGCTCCCTCCGTGGCCCGTAATCGGGAAGATGGATGAACGTGTTCTCGAGCATGAGTGGATTTGGCGCTCAATTCTTATAAGTCTTGTGAGCGGGAACCCCCACTCTTTAGAAGTGTGATAAAAGCGAACCGCAAAACATATATTGACGGATAGCGATGTAAATAACGATGAGAGCATACAAATTCCGTCTGTACCCGAACACACGACAAAGGCAGGAGATGCAGACACATCTCTGGCTCTCTAAAAATCTATGGAATGACATGCTGGAACTGACGAAGCAGACTTACTCCGACTATGAAAAGTTCTCTTCTGTGAACGCCTTGAATGAGCTTGCAAAGAATAGCGGCTTGTATTCCCAGGTATCGCAGGATATTTTCAGGCGGTTGAACAAGTCAATCTATGGGATGGTTGCCCGCAGGAAGAAAGGTCTAGATGCAGGATTCCCACGCTTCAAAAGCATTGACCGAATGAAGTCGATGACTTACCCCCAGTCTGGCTTCTCGCTCAAGAAAAAGAGACTCAAAGTAACGCCATTTGGGGAAATCAACATCAAGAAGCACAGAGAAGTCGAAGGGAAAATCAAGACATTAACCCTGAAGAGAGAAGCAGATAAATGGTACGCGATATTCACCGCTGAAACAAAGCGAGTAATCCCAAAAGAGAACCACGGCAAGCACGTGGGCATAGATATGGGCCTGATGACATTTGCCACTACTTCCGATGGAGATCGGATCAAAAAGCCAAAACACTTCAAGAGATATGCGAATACACTAGCAGAAGTGCAAAGGAATCTATCCAAGAAGAAATTGGGGGGCAATAACAGGAGAAAGGCCAGATTCAAGGTTGCAAGAGTATACTCCAAAATGGCAAATACAAGAAAGGATTGGCTAAACAAGACAGCCAATGATTTACTATCACGATACTCTCTCATAGCATTAGAAGACCTAGATGTGCAAGGAATGGCCGAGGAGCATGGGAACGGGATTTCTGATGCAGGATGGGGCATATTCACGGGTATACTTTCCTACAAGGCGGAAGGTGCTGGTTGCGAGGTGGTATTCGTGAATCCGAAGAATACGTCTAAAGAATGCAGCAGATGTGGAACTTTAGTCACGAAGACGCTCTGGGATAGGCAGCATGATTGCCCTTCTTGTGGGTTGGTCGTGGATAGAGATATCAATGCTGCTAAGAACATACTCAAAAGAGCTACGCAGGGGCACTGCGGAAGTAACGCTTGCGGAGATGGCAGCTATGTCGTCTAGGAAGCAAGAAGCCCACACCAATTATGGGTGGGAGTTGTCACTAACCTACGCACAGATAAAATGATTGAGGAGTTTTGATTATGGTAAGGAAAGGAGGGGCGAGCCGCTCGAGGATGATGAAGTTCCACGCCCAGAAGGCGGAGAAGGCGCGCAGCAAGACCCAGGGGAAATTAGGGCGTTTCTACAGCGGATCGCGAGGCATGAACAAATGGCAGGAGCTCTACGACCTGATGCAGCGCTCCAATGTCATCGTCGAGATCGTGGATGCGCGGGACGTGGACGGGACGAGAGTGCTCACCGCGGAGAGATGGGCGGACAAGAAGAGCCTCCTCATAGTGGCGAACAAAGCCGACCTGCTTCACAAAGATGCGCCGCTGCCGAAAGGCGTGCTGGCGATCAGCGCGAGGGACAAGGACCCCAAGGTCAGGGAAAGGCTCCTTGATGCTATCATGGCGATCGCTCCGATACGGCCGGTCAAGGCGTTGTTCGTGGGATACCCGAACATCGGGAAAAGCTCGCTCATCAACATGCTCGCCAAACGGAGGGCCGCCAAGGTATCCCCGATCGCAGGGACGACCAAGAGCGAGCAATGGGTGAACATAAACGAATCGCTCATGGTGACGGATTACCGAGGCGTCTATCCGGAGATGGAGCCCAGGTCCGAGCTTGTCAGGAAAGGCGCGCTCAACGTCCAGTCCGATGCCGAAGCGTACGCGTACGGGTTCGCGGACAAAATACTCAAAAGCCAGAGGCTGCGCGAGTGGCTGGAGAGGAGATACAACCTCGAGCTCGGCGATGTCAAGACCGGGGAGGGAGTGCTAGCTGCGATAGCGAAGCGTCGCGGGTGGATCATCAAAGGCGGGGAGCTCAACATAGCCGAAGCCGCGAGGAGCCTCGTGCGGGCGATGAAGGAAGCGCCTGAATTGTGAACGATCGCACCAAATACGATGTATTAATAACTAGTTCACACTAGTATATATTGAACAACTATGCACATCTTCAATCAGAAACACATCTTTTTGGCTCCCGACGGAACCGGAAGCGGATTCGGACGGAAGCCTGAACCGGATAAGCACCAGATATCTGCGGCGCCACGGCAATTCACGATCCTGATAGTGGACGACGATGAATCAGAGCTCGGATTGACCGGTAGGAATATCGCTAAGTTGGGCCACAGCACCAAGACTGCCGAAAGCGGAAATAGAGCTCTTGAGATATTCAGGCAGGGTGGGATCGACCTGGTATTATCTGATTTCAACATGATAGGCATGGATGGCGGAGAGTTGCTTGGGGAATTGAAGAAAATCGATCCCGATGTGAAGTTCATCTGCCAGACCGGAGATTTTAACGATGAGAGGATCAGGATGCTTATGGATGCGGGCGCGCTCCGTGTAATGCTTAAACCCGCGGAACGGATAGAGTATAGGCATGCCATATCCGCTGTGCTTGAAAAAACGCCAGCATCCAAGAAAGAGCATGCTACGCTTCTCGTTGTGGAGGACTACAAATCCCTGCGGGATCAATTGGCGGGACTGCTCGAAGATGAAGGATACTCCGTCAAAAGCGCGGGCAACGGCAGGGAAGGCCTGGATATGATCAGGGGATGCGATATCGACCTGGTCCTGAGCGACTATAACATGCCTGTGATGAATGGGCTGGAGATGCTTCGGGAGATGAAGGAGGAGAAACCAGGATTGAAAGTCCTTATCCTGACTGATTTCAGCTCTCGGACTCCGCTTGCGGATGAGATGCGGATGCTTCAGGCAGGAGCCGAAGCAGTGCTGAAAAAGCCCATGGATACAAACCAACTGCTGCAAACAATTGCACAACTGATATAAATGCGGAGAGACATAATTGAATCATGGTCCTCTCATACCGCAAAGGCTCCCGTGCTGAGCACGAATTGATAGACTATTTCTCAGGCAAGGGATTCTGCGTGATCCGGGCGGCAGGCAGCGGCGTGAACTCGTTGTCTCCGGATATCCTAGTCTTCAGACGCGGAGCGCAGATAGGCATTGAAGCCAAGGCACACGAGAAGCAGAACCTCAACATAGACCGCGAGCAGTTCGACAACCTCAAAAGATGGGAGGATATAAGCGGCATCAACTGCTACATAGGCTGGAGGCGCAACCGCGAGCCGTGGTATTTCATCCCGCTTTCGGTCTTCAAGGAGAGCGCGAAATCATACGGCATAAACTGGGAGAACGGGAAGGCGCTCGGGAAAAGGCTTGAGGAGTTCGGATAGCGCAGGCGAAATGATTTTAATCGAAACCACTAATAGAATCTGCTATGGCATTCAACGAATTCCGACCAGATCTTAGGGATCCGGCATCGGCCCAGAATTTCGCTACCGCCCTGAAGGCGAGACTGAATGAGATAGACCCCAAACTCGGCGGGTATATCCAGGGGAACAAATTGGTCGTTCCGCTGATGGACATGCAGCTCGCGACGGTCTCCGTTGCCTTGGCTGCTGACAAGAAGCATGTAGCTACGATCTCAATCACGTTCTGAATTACCGACTATCTTCCAAACCGGAGACCCGATTAAGAATGTTCACCAAATCGAATATTTATCGGCTTTTATGTTCGTTCTAGCGAACATTAATTCGACCCTTACAAGAACTTGCTCATGATGGCCAAGTCCTCGCCCGGAGCGAAATGGCTTTTCAGGATACCCTCTTTTATGAATCCGGCTGATGCGTAGAGCGATTCGGCCTGCGGCAAGGAAAGGGAAAACAGTTTGCGCATACCTCTCTCTTTTGCAATCGCGACGATATCATCCAGTATTCTCCTCCCATATCCTTTGCGCCGTTCTGATGGCTCGACCACGAAGTCCCGGATTTCTGCGACGCCGCTGACATCGGTTATGAGCGAGACTATGCCGAGCATTTTTCCATCTTCAGAATACACCAGGAATTCATCTCGCGCCACCTCTTTCTTATGGCCTTCTACGAGATATCGTTCCGCCCAATGCAGATCATATTGCGGCATCCCACGGCGTTTCCAATAGTCTGCCAGCAATCCTGCAGCTTCTTGGCGTTCCTTTTTGGCGCGCAATGGTTTCAGCATCCGAAAACCCCTCATCATCCTTCTATTATCTCTTTCATCCGATCTATCCTATAATTAGTTATGGGAACGCATTTGTCTATTGACATCGCTCCGTATCTCCTGAAAAGCACGGAGCCGGCATAGGCTATCATCGCCCCGTTGTCGCGGTTGAACTCGTCCGGAGCCACCCCGAACTTCACACTGTCTTCATCGCACATGGATTTCAGCATCTGCTGCAGCCTGCGGTTCTGCGCTACTCCGCCGCAGACGATGAGCTCCTTCTTCCTGCTCAGGAACAGACCCCGCTCGGAAACTTCGCATGTCATAGCGAACGCGGTCTCCATGAGGGAATACGCAACGTCCCGATGCGGATGGGATTTCGCGGCCTTCTCGGCGGCGGTCTGAAGGCCCGAGAAGACCAGGTTCATGCCTTTCACTGAGTAAGGGAGGGGGATGTACTTCCCGCCTTCGGCGAGTTTGGAAAGCGCGGAGCCATGCGCGTTCTCCATCTTGATAGCCCTTCCGAAGCTGTCGAAGAGATTTCCGATCCCCACATCGAGCGTCTCTCCGAGCACGCCGTAATATCCTTCCCCGTCCTGGAGGAGGAGCTGGCTGTTACCCCCTGAGAGATAGAGCACGAGCGGATTCTTCATGCCGCACAGATGCTCGCTTATCTTGACGTGGGCATAGCAATGGTTGACACCGATGATGGGCTTTCCGGATTTGAGTGCGAGGTATTTGGCTTAGGCTACACCTACGGAAAGCGGGGATCCGATGCCTGGCCCTTGCGAGAACGCGATCAGATCCAGGTCTTCCAGCCGGATCCCTGCATCGGAAAGGCTCTTCTTCAATACCTGGGAGAATAGATTCGCATGATGGTCCGCGAGTTTGCGTGGGATCAGCCCTTCGCTGCCTGCATGGTGCATGTCTATGACATTCGAGAGCGCCTCCCCATCACGGACGATGCCGACCGAGAGCGTGTGCGCGGTAGATTCTATCCCAAGCGTTATCATGCATGCGACCCCGCGAAGAGCATCACGGATATGGAAAGCAGGTTGTATAGCAGGTGCACCACGATGCACGGGGTTATGCTCTTTGACTTCTTGAACATCATTCCCAAGACAAGGCCGATCGCCATGACTCCGACGACTTCCAGTATGGAGCCGTAGGCGAAATGCAGAATGCCGAACACGATCGCCGAAACGACGACCCCGAATCGCGGGACGAGTAGACCCCTGAAGAAAAGCTCCTCGCATATGGGAGCGAGAAGCACCGCGAACATGAGCACGTACCACGGGAGGTCGCCAATCTTCTCGTATATCTTGTATTGGTCATCGAATCCGAATGCCATCGACGCGATGCCGACTATGATGAGCAACACGAACATGGCTATGAAACCCGCGATGCTGTAAATCGCCGTGGTGGAGAGCTTCCCGGGGAAGCCGAGCTTCCTCAGCGTGGTGCGCAGATCAGTATCCCAGAGGAAAAAAAGTGCGACCGAGAATAGCCCCAGCTGTATTGCTCCTGTGCCTATGACCAGTGAATTGGAGGAAAGCGCAGAGCAGAACGGGATGCTCACGCTCATGCAGGTTAAAGTTGCGGCGAAAAGGAAGATGGATAATAGCGCGAGCGCCAGGAAGAGACGTTTCATTTCTTCTCGAAATATCCGCACTTGCCGCAGGAGCGCCTGTCTTTGTGCTCAGCCAGCCTCACTCCTACTCCGCATTTGGGGCAGGATTTGCCGGGCTTGTATGGCTTGAATTTCTTCTCCTTCTTCTTCGGTGCGGGTGCTGCTTTCTTCTTGTCATCGGCCATGAATATTCCTCCTTCATTCTTTCTTCTTGGCTGGCGCAGGAGCTTTCTTCTTCTCCTCTTTCTGCATCAGGCCTTCGCGAATCTTGACGTGCTTCGGCTCCACGCTCATGAGGACTTCCTTGCTGGGGTACACATAGGAAAGGACCTTGACGGACCTGGCGCCGAAATGGGATGTGACCTTCCTGATGACCATGAGGTCCGGATTCGCGGCGATCTTGCCTCCGATTGCCTGCTTGAGCTCGGCGCGTTTCGGGGTCGCTGAATCGAACATGACTGTGGCTTCGACCTCTTTGCGGCCGAGCAGCTGGTTTTCCTTAGATGAAAGTATCTCAACGTTCATTTTACCCTCTCCATTTTCTTGCGTCCCATCGCTTCCAGGATCTCCGCTTCCTTACCGGATGCGGCGTTCGCGACAAGCTCCTCGGGGACGTCGATGTCATATGTCTCGTTCGTCCCTTTGTCCATGACCTGCGCGATATTCCCTGAAACAGACAGGATGAGCACTTCCTTGCGCTCTATGATCGGAACTTCCACATCGGCATCTCCCGGAGTCAGAAGGGTCTTCTTCTGCTGGTCGAAAACGCCGATGCCCGTGACCCTCATCTTGGCAGCGCCGTGCTTGCCTGGCTTGGAGGATTCCACCTCGACCACCTTGCACGGGATGTCTTCGATGAGCACGTACTTGCCTACCTTGAGCTCTTTTGCGACTGCGAATACCTTCTCTACCATTCATACACCTGGGGGTATAATTCGAAACAACTATACGTTATAAAACCTTAGGGTTTTTAAACATGGTTATGTTCGTCGATTCCCATGCCCACACATACGACCTGAAGAAGGGATACGTCATCCCGCAGGATATACTCCCTGTCGTTGTAGGGTACTCCAATGGCTCGAACCGCAAGGCCGCGCTCGATGCGAAGGCGCACGGCTGGCCGCTCGTTCTGGGCATAGCCCCGCAGACCGCGATACGCGAGGATTTGTCGCACCTCGATGAATGGGTCTCTTTCATAAGGGAATCGAAACCGAACGCGATCGGGGAAATAGGGCTGGACTACAAATGGGCCAAGGACAAGAATGATATCATGAAAGAGAGGCGCGTGCTCGAACGCATGGTCGCGCTCGCGAAGGAGATGGGCCTCCCCCTGGTCATACATTCGCGGAACAAGCCTGCCGAAGAGGATAAGGATGTTCCTGGAAACGCGGTCGATGATATATTAGATATGATCATACCATCAGGCCTCCCCTTCGTGATGCATTTCTATTCGGGAAGCGCGGAGCAGGCGGAGAGGATTGTGGCTGCCGGAGGCTATATATCGGTAACCCACATGCGCTCCAAGGAACGCCGAAAAGTAATTAATACTGTGCCGCTCGATAGATTGATGGCAGAGACCGATTCGCCGTTCGTGGGCAGGACGCCCGAGGCGGTGAAGGAAGCGGTCTCTTATATAGCGGAAGTGAAAGGCATCGACGCGAAGGCAGCCGAAGAAGCGACCGCCGCGAACGCGAAGAGATTCTTCAGGTTTTGAAAATGTTCGGGCTCGAGAAATTGTTTGGGAAGAAGAAAGCGAACATCGCACTGCTCGTGGACGGGCCGAACATCCTGCGCAAATCATTGAACATAGACCTCGTCGCGGTGAGGAAGGAGCTCGCCAAGTACGGGAACATACGCGTCGCGCGCATCTATCTCGACCAATACGCTTCTGACAAGCTCATCGAAGCCATGGTGAACCAGGGGTTCGAGACCGTGACGACGACCGGCGACGTGGACGTCACGATGGCCATCGAAGGCATGGAATACGTCATAGACTCGGACATAGACATACTTGCTTTCATGACGAGGGATACGGATTATCGGCCGGTCCTCGTGAAAGCCAGGGCCCGAGGCAAGAAGACCATGATAATAGCGACGGATGTCGCGTTCAGCGCGGCATTGCGCAACACCGCGGACACGGTCCTGATATTCAAGGGGCCGGGGAATGTCGAGACGATCGTGAACACGGAATGAACACTTTTTCAACGGCGAACGACGCGATATAAGTCAATTAGAACCGACGCCACTGGCCGGCTTTGGTGCAAACACGCTGTTGAGCGCCGTTAACGAAACGGTTATCGCATTTATTATGCTGGATATATTTCGGCAAAGGGCGGTCATCCGGCCGCATATCTCAGTGGATAATGCGTTTGTTTCGGTTACTCTACTTTCCATGTCCACGTACCCTCTTTCGAATGCGTCCAGCACTTCTAGTGAAACTGCGATTGTTTCATCAGCCTCAATACGCTCCAATTTCTTCGCTATGCTCTCGATTTGGCCCTTCATGATCTTGAACCCGTTTACGAAGGTCTGCGAAAACTCATCGATCCGGTTCACTTCTTCTATAAAAGATGCTATGGAAGCATGATGAGAGGAAATTTCTGAGATTGCGTTGTCTCTTCTTTTGGCAAATCCTTGCCCTGTCGCCTCATCCACCATAGGCATCACCATTTCTGTTTGCACTATCAATATCAATGATGCCCGCTCGCACGCTTGCAATGACGTGGCCTCAAGCGTTTGAAGGGCCCCGAGTTTCCCCCTCACTTCAGTCAACCCAGTTTCGAACATGGATATGGAGCTTGCAGACAGCTCAACGAGCCCTTTGAAGCGTGCGATTGTCGACTTCGGATCCGCTTTGATTGCGGCTGGAGTGCCTGCCTCTTCGCTGCTGCCTTTTAAAATCATAAAAATACTCTAATAGAAACATATTTAAAAACCATCGCTCGGACGGATTGCTCCGCATAATCGCCCCGTATAATGGAGGACGAGGCGATGCCCACTACCAATATAAAACCTATCGTTTTAGATTAACAAATCTTTTTTGAGGTGTATGAATGCCAGAACGCAGACCATTTGATGTGCTTAACGGGGCACTGAACAATACCGTGATTATCGGCATGAAGGGCGGCTATGAATTCCGCGGCGTCATGGTAGCATATGACGTCCACATGAACATAGTGCTCGAGAAAGCCGAGCAGCTCGTGAACGGCGAAGTGAAGAGAGGGGTCGGGACAGTCCTCCTGCGCGGGGACTCGGTCACGTACATTTCGCCATCGTGAAGCGTTCGGGCATCTGCCTGAATTTCTTTTTTCATTCTTAGGGCCTTTAGCTCAGCAGCAGAGCGCTCCCTTGGCATGGGAGAGGCCGGGGGTGCGAG
>Ga0074045_10005289_pt1 | contig 11306 bp, 10 predicted proteins | sample BogForMeECP23OM2_FD_94442 | JGI IMG/M metagenome (GOLD analysis project Ga0074045, IMG submission 94442) | Bog forest soil microbial communities from Calvert Island, British Columbia, Canada - Bog Forest MetaG ECP23OM2 | ecosystem: Environmental > Terrestrial > Soil > Wetlands ...
CTGCTGCATTCCATGCCCGACAAGAATTACTTTTGGGATCGCCTGACGATGGAGTTCCGCCGCGCCATGACCATGCAGAAGAATCTTTCGCTGGTGCTGGTGAAGGCCAAGCCTGGCGCGCACGCTTCCCTGAACGACCAAAAATCAGCGCTGAGCGATGCGGCGAAAGCCATGTCCAAGCGGCTGCGCCCCACGGATTCCATCTACCACCTGGCCGAAGATATTTTTGGCGTCGTGCTTCCGGAAACGGACAGCCTGAACGCCAAGCGTGTCGCGGTGCGGCTGCAGGAAGAGTTGCAGGATGTGCGCGCGAAGTACGGGTTCAGCTTCGATCTTTCCGCGCACAATTATCCGGGCGATGTGAAGAGTTCGCACGAGCTTGAGGACATTGTGAAGTCCATGCTTCCGGAGAATAGGGATTGGGAAGTTCCCACGGAAACCCCGGCCACATAAGGGCCAGGAGCACATGCTGAACCGAACGAGTTCAGTTCAGCGCTTGCTGCAAATCCTGGATGAGATCCGCGGCATCTTCGAGCCCAATCGAGACGCGCACCGTGCCCATTTTGACGCCCGCGCGCTGCAACTCCTCTTGGCTCATGCGGTAGTGCGAACTGTAAATCGGCAGCGAGACCAGCGACTCCGTACCCCCCAGGCTTACCGCCAGCAGAAAAAGCTTCACGCGATCGCAGAACCTGCGCGCTGCCGACAACCCGCCCTTCAGATCAAAGGCCAGCATGGAGCCGAAACCCCTCATCTGCTTCCTGGCGAGAGTGTGGTCGCGGTGAGATTTCAATCCGGGATAATGAACGCGCTCCACTTTCGGATGCCTCTCCAGGAACTTCGCGACGCGCATGGCGTTCTCGCACTGGCGCTCGACGCGCACGCCCAGCGTCTTCATGCCGCGAATCAGCAGGAAGGCCACTTCCGGATCCATGCAACCCCCCAGATAGATCACCATTTGCCGCACGGGAGCGATGTATTTGTGGCTGCCGGAAGCGACGCCGCCAAGAAGATCGGAATGCCCGGAGAGGGCCTTGGTGACACTGTGCACGACGATATCGAATCCCAGCGCCAGGGGTTTCTGAAGGATGGGGGTGGCAAAGGTGCTGTCAACAATGCTGACGAGTTTATGTTTCTTGGCGAAGGCGATGGCTTTGTGGAGATCGACAAGCCGCAGCGTCGGATTTGTCGGCGTCTCGATGTACAGGCACTTGCTCTTCGGCGTGACCAGGGACTCAATGCCTTCGAGCGACGTCTCCGCGTGATGCACCGTGATGCCCATGCGGGGCAAGACGTCGCGCATCAGCCGGTAGGTTCCGCCATAGAGCTGCGCCGTAGAAATGAGTTCATCCCCATGCCGCAACACACTGAGAAGCGAATGCGAGATCGCCGCCATTCCGGAGGAGGTAACGATGGCGGCTTCGGCGCCCTCAAGCGAGGCTATTTTGCGTTCGGCAATGGCGAGCGTGGGATTGGCGTAGCGCGTATAGATATAGGCTTTGCTTTTTCCCTCGGCCCAGCGTTTCATCTCTTTAGTGGAGGAAAAGGTGAAGGTAGAGGAGCGCACAATCTCGGCGCTCACCGGCGCATCCACGCCATGGCGGGGAGGTTCACCGGCATGAATGGCGCGCGTGGCGGCCTTCAAAGGGGACTGCTTATTTTTCTTCATGGCATCGATTATTGGCCTGCGGGGTCCATATCGGCAACCACCAATATGGCGGGGGTTCTGGCTTCGCTTTTCGGTTCAAGAATGTCTGTGAGATCGTAGAACAGGGGGAGAGGCTCAAAATGAATTGGGCAAACATGAATGCGGATCAGGTTTCGCGATGGGCGGAATGGCTTTGGATGGTGCTTTGCGGCGTATGGCTGGTCATGTGGTTCAGCGCGAAAAGCGTGAAGAAGCGCGAGTCCCCGCTGGAACGGGTACAACATCTGATCCCTCTGATCTTGGGATTCTGGCTGTTGTTTGAGAAAAATTGGAAAGGGCTGGATACGCGGGTGGTGCCAGACAATCCGGCGGCATGGTGGCTTGGACTCGCTCTGACGGCAGGCGGCGTGGCAATCGGCATCTGGGCGCGGTTGAGCCTGGGAACAAACTGGAGCGGTGTGGTAACGCTAAAAGATAACCACGAGTTGATTCGCAAGGGGCTTTACCGCTGGATCCGGCACCCCATCTATACGGGTCTCCTGCTGGGTATGATCGGCACGGCTATGATCAGGGGGTACCTGCGCGGTTGGCTGGGATTTTTACTGGTGTTGGCAGCTTATTATTTCAAGGCCAGGCGAGAAGAGGGCTTTCTGCGCCAGGAGTTTGGGGAGGCATTTGAAGAGCACGCCAGGCACACGGGAATGTTCTTTCCAAAGTGGACGTAAGACGTGACGGATGCCGACGACTCGGCTAGGTGAACCCTTAAACGAAAGAGCCCGGCGAGGAAACACTGGGCTCTGCGGCAGAATGCAATTATTCCAGTGAATTTAGGCTTCTTCTTCGACGAGGGCTTCGCCGTGCGCCGCTTTGTGGGCGGCGATGACTTTGTCCGCCAGTTCGCCGGGCACGTAATCGTAGTGAGAAAACTCCATGGAGTAAGAGCCACGCCCCTGCGTCATTGAGGTGAGTCCCGTGGCGTAAGAAAGCATTTCCGCGAAGGGCACCATGGCCTTGACGATCACGTTGTGGCCGCGCGATTCGCTGCCTTCGATGCGGCCGCGGCGCGAGCTGAGATCGCCCATCAGGTCGCCGGAGTACTGATCCGGGGCGTAGACTTCCACGTGCATGATGGGTTCGAGGAGAGACGGCCGAGCCTGCTTCATGGCTTCCTTGAAGGCCAGCGAGCCGGCGATTCTGAACGCCATGTCCGAGGAATCGACGTCGTGGTATTTGCCGTCGTAAAGCGTGGCGCGGAAATCGGTCACGGGAAAACCGGCAAGAAAGCCGCGGGCAGCGGCTTCGCGGATGCCGCGTTCGACGGAAGGAATCCAGTTATTCGGAATCGCGCCGCCGAAAACATCGTCGACGAACTCGATGCCCTTGTTGCGCTCGGTGGGCTCGAACTTGACGCGGCAGACACCAAACTGGCCGTGCCCGCCGGACTGTTTCTTGTGTTTGCCCTCGGCGTCGACTTTGCCGCGGATGGTTTCACGATAAGGAACCTTTGGCGGCTTGAGTGTGAGATTCACGTTGTAGCGCTTCTGCAGCTTGGCCACAACAACCTCAACGTGCTGCTGGCCGTTTCCGGCGAGGAGAAATTCCTTGGTTTGCGGATCGCGGGAGAAACGCAGCGCGGCGTCTTCCTCCATGATTTTATGAATGGCCACGCCAATCTTGTCTTCGTCGGCGCGGGACTTTGGTTCGACCGCGAAGGTGATGGAAGGCTCCGGCAACTTCGCAGGTTGATAGTAGATGGCAGCGTTTTTATCGCCGAGGGAATCGCCGGTGACGGTTTCCTTGAGTTTGGCGATGGCGCCGATATCGCCGGCGTGAAGCTCCTGAATTTCGGTGAGCTGTTTCCCTTGCACCTCCATGGTGTGCTGAAACCGCTCCGGGATACTGCGATTGAAATTGAGAAGCGTGGCGTCGTTCTTGAGGACACCGCTTTTCACCTTGAAATAGTTGATGCGCCCGGCGAAAGGATCGGCAAGAGTCTTGAAAACGAAGAGGGACAGGGGCTGCGTGTCGTCGTACTTCCGCTCGATGCGGTCGCCCTTGCCAGCCGGTTCCGTGAAGCCGACCTGCGCGTGCTCGTCCGGATGCGGGAAAACATCCGCGAGAAAGGTCAGCAGGCTGGCATTGCCGATGTTCCGCGTGGAGGAGATCATCAGAACGGGAATAATCTTTTCCGCGACGATGGCTTTGCGCACCGCGGGGATGAGGTCCTGAATGGGTATGGTGCCTTCGCGGAAGAATTCCTCCATCATTTCGTCGTCGCCTTCGGCAATCATTTCGACGAGCTTTTCGTGGGCTTCCTTGGCCTCGTCCATGAGCGCGTCGGGAATATTTTCGATGGTAGCCTTGCCATCGCCATCGGGCGTATAGACGTGGGCCTTCATGGCCACCAGATCGATCACGCCTCGAAAACCTTTTTCCGAGCCGACAGGCATCTGCAGAGCCACGACACTCCGGCCAAAGAGCTCCACCAGGGATTCCATGCAGCGCTCAAAGCTGGAAAGCTCGCGATCCATCCAGGTAAGCACAAATGCGCGCGGGATGTCGTACTCGGCGCAATAATCCCAGACTTTTTCGGTCGTGACCTGAGCGCCGACGTGGGCGTCCACGGTGATCAGGGCGGCGTCAGCGGCGACGAGGGCAGCTTTGGTTTCGGTGATGAACGTGGAATAGCCGGGGAGATCGAGGAAATTGATCTTGACGGTACTGCCCGCGGAGAGAGGGCTTGGCCATTCGGCGTGAGCGAGGCCCGGTTGGATGGAGATTTTGCGCGCGATTTCTTCTTCGTCCCAGTCCGTGGTGGTGGTGCCTTCCGCAACTTTGCCAAAGCGCTGGGTCGCTCCGGCGGTAAAAAGTAACGACGACACCAGTTGCGTCTTGCCGGTGCCGCCGTGGCCTACAATGCCAACGTTTCTGATGTCCTTGGTGGGATAGATTTTCATGACAGACCTCCGCGTAGGTGTGGCCAACTGAGGTCACCGGGCGACGGTCCGCCGACGAAACAGCAGGCGCGGGCCTGCGCCTGGCGAGGTTGTTGGTTTGAAGGAGAGCGAGGCCCTGCCTGGGTCCCGGAAAGCGGGGCGAAGGAAAAACGCTAAGTCCCTGGTCCGCTCTTCTTAACGAGGAAATGCTAGCACATGGCATGGGCAGGGGCAACGGAGCGGGAGGTTGCTGCGGGGCAGCTCACCATGACCTGGCGTGAAACTCATTCGATGAAGAATTGGCATCGGTGCCTACACATGGTGCTTCCGATGCATCAGTGACACGGTTCTGAGTGACAACGCCTAGTCTCGACAACTATGCTGTTACGTTAGGTAACCAAACAACAGTCCGTGAGGCCTAATGGACCGAACGGCGGATTTGAACTCAGCTCTGAGCTTCGTAATTGGCCGGATTGGGGAACAAGCAACGCTATCGGCCGAGCCCCTCAGCCAGGAACAGCGTATGTTGCTCAACTACCTGCCTTCCTCAACGGCAGAAGGCTGGGTCTCAGATGTGAATCCTGTTCCAAGAAACCTAGACTACGAGCAGGTCTGTGCGCTAGGAAAAGCCGCGTACATTAGCGACCGTCAAGTAAATCCAGCATCGCTCGATTGGGAGTTTGCATTCGCTGTCTTCACACTCAACCGGCACCCTATGTGGGGTCTCCTGCAACAGGTAGGCCTGAAACACCGCAGACCATTGCGGGACCAACTTCTTCTTATTGTCACTGCTTTGCTGCCTGTAATGGCCCTGATTCTCCTTCCATGGAACACGCCTCGGACATCCTTCCGATTTGTAGGAATCGGTTCCGGATGCGTTGCAATCATGCTCTTAATCTTCTTCGCCTCGCGCCGAATCGAAGAACGGCAGTTGGAGAAGGAGATTGAGAGATGCAGGATTGCCTCTCACTTTATAGGCACAGTGGCAGGCTGAGTGTCGAGATGTCGCGATTGCTCTCGAAGAGCCACTTGAGGACAAATTCAGGCCTGTGATTCAACTGCCTGGTTAGACTCGCCGGAAACTGCCTAATTCTTCGGGGCGAGATGGCATCACAAAGAGCTGATCACGCGCTGGGACTTCCCTGCCATCTATTTGCTTCCGGATTGTGGCGGAGGGTCGAAGAGCGCTTTCAAGGTTAGCTTGGAGGACTTAGGCACTTCGACGGTGCGCGAATAATCCGGGCGGCTGTGAGACTTAAGCACGAAGAGGTGCGGGCCGGCGGGAAGTTTCAAGGTCGCAGGCGTATTGCCGACAAATTTTCCGTCGAGGAAGATTTCAGCGGCATCGGGCTCGGAAGTCACGGTGATCTGGCCAGAACCCTCGGGCGAAGACGTTGAGGTGGGAAACGGGACCGTGGTTTCAGAACTTGCCGGGGTCACCGAGGCTGGCGGACCCGCAGTCTCCTGGGAATCGGGGAGGTGGCCTGACAACTCGGCTGTGGTGGCTGGGGGAACGGAAAGGGCGGGATAGAAACGGTGAAGGACAGCGAGCAGGTCGGCGGAGCTTAGAGCAAAACCGATTCCGGTGACATTTTTTTTGATGAGTTTCAGCGTGTTGAGGCCGATGACTTCGCCTCGGGAATTGAGCAGCGGGCCGCCGGAATTGCCGGGGTTGATGGGAGCGTCGGTCTGGACCCAGGTGCCGGGCCCTGCGGAGGCGAATTTGCCGACAGCGCTGACGATGCCCTTGGTGACGCTGAACAGCATGGCGTCGCCGGGGCTGCCAATCGCCAGCACCGTGTCTCCCTGGCGGATGAAGGAAAGATCGGCAAGAGGAAGAATGGGAAAGACGAAGTCCGATGAAGGGGGCGCGACTTTGACGAGGGCGATGTCGAGGTCCGCGTCAATGTAAACGACCTTGGCCTGAAGCTGCACACCGCTCGGCAGCAGTGCGAGTAGCGAAGCCCCGCCGCGGGCGACGTGGGCGTTCGTGGCGACGATGCCGGTGTCGGTCACAAAGAATCCGGAGCCAAGCATGTCCAGGGATTTCAGGCAGACAATCGCGGGCTTAACGCGGCGGACAATTTCCTCCATGGACAGCTCTGGGCGCACGAATGCAATCGCCGCTGAGTCTGGAGCAGCGACGCTGCCCGTAAACGTGGAAGCCACGGGATTGAGATCCGCGTGAAAATGGTCAGACTTGAACAGCCAATACTGGCCGTGATTGTGGCCGTGGAGATCGATCCACTCCATGGGTCCGTCCGTAAGCTGGATCTCCCGCGTAGCGTAACCCGCCAGCGACACGCGCGCGACGAGAGGATGTTCCAGGCGCTGGCCCAGCGTGGTGTGGGCGCGATGGAAATAGCCGCCTGGGAAGGACTTTTCAAAGGGCGTGGTGCCGACAACGACGCCGTTAAGTTCAACGCTAGCGCCGGAAGGATTGCTGGTGATTTTGAGGGACTCGGCAGAAGAAGAGGCCACGAAGCAAAGAAGCAGGGAGGCAATGACAATGAAGCGGCGAAGGGAGGGTTGGGGCATAGGGGGGCTCCCTGATGGGGAGTATACCACGGTGCAAGGCCACGACAAGTAATATGCGGAGGCAAGCAGCCGAATCCTGAGTCCACCGTCACAACAGTGCAATGGCGTAACACCTCACTCAGGCGGCCGCGTTTTCTGATAGCCCGAGCAGTTCAGGACAGGGAGGCGCGGGTATTTGGGGAAACGCGGATCGGATTGCGAAAGCTGGCACAGCAGGAACAGTGAGCCCTTGGCGGACTCGACGGGGCGCCCGTGGACGCAGGTGGCGCACAGACCGAGAGAGTTCTCGCGGGTCGAGGAAGCCATTGAGAAAAGATAGCCCAAGGTGAGCCCGCGCGGGAAGTCCGGCGGCAAATGCAGAAGAGTTCAGTTGGGTTTGGGCGATTCAGTAGCGGGAGGCTCCGCTGGTGGCGCCGGGGCCGCTGGCGGAGGCGGCGGGTTCGGCTTGCCGAATCGCGCTTCGTCGATCGAAACGTTCACGTATACTCTGTCAGCGGTAATCTTATGAGCGTTTTCCGTGCCAGGCTCTTCGTACTCAATCAGGAATGGGTACTTCAGACCCTTGACTTCGCGAAAGTCACGAAAGAACGTGACCCAAGGAATGTCCTTGCCGTCAATCTGGCGGCTGCCTTGGCACTCTAAAACGAGATGCGAGGTGGCGTCGAAAAAGAAATAGCTGATGTCGCCGTTGCGGTTGGTGAGCTTGATTTTGTAAGCGGGTTTCCCCTCGACATCCTCCTTGCCGGCTAACTCGATTTGATTCCCCTTGGATTTGTAATCCACGAAGGGACCGTCAAAATCGGCTTCCTCGAAAATGTTGCGCAGATCAGCTTCGGTCATGGGCTGGACGGAAGGGTTGGGCACGAAGGGATTGTAGGTCCAGCCGCTGGACTTGCCATCGTAGGTGCGGATGACGACCCCGCCGCTGAGATTGAACTCCATGTGCATTTTCAGGGTCCGGGCGCGCTCGACGACAAAGGGGCCTTCCGCCCCGGGACCGAAGGAGATGGTGCCGGTGACACGCTCGGATTGCACGGCTTTGATCTTGTCCAGGCCACCGCGCGCGGCGAGATATTGGGCGAGAATGTCGTCGGCGGATTGTGCCGCCGCGGGAAGAGCAAGAAAAAGAGACACAAAGAGAAACACGAGCTTGCGCATGGTGGATTCCGTGTGTGCGGCGGGGCGGGGACGCGGCATCACAAGAATGTTAGATGCAGAATCTGCGAGGGTCAACACGCAGCGCAATTTGTTCATGTTCTATTACATGCGTTTTGGTCTCTCTGCAGGCTGATTAGGCGTTGTATGGCATGGCGGCCAATCTTAATCGGCAGCAACCGCGCTCGATTAGACGGCGGTGACAAACGTGGCGTCCCGGGCGACGTAACCATAGGCCATGCGCGGGGTGCTGAAGGCGAAGCCCGGGTTGCCGCGTTTATCGAGCAGAATCACGCCGCCCGTGCCTTTGCCACGTTTGGCGAGGAGTTGCACGGCGGCTCGTGCAGCGCGATCCGGATTCGAAGCGGCGGGACGCAAAAAGTCGCTGGCCGACTTGGCAAGCACTACTTTCATGATGGCTTCGCCGTAGCCGGTGGAGGAGACTCCCCCGGTTTCGGCGTCGGCATAGCAACCGCAGCCAATGAGTGGCGAATCACCGACGCGGCCGGGAAGTTTGCAGCACGTCCCGCCGGTGGACGTGGCGGCGAAGAGTCGGCCGTGTGCATCCAGGGCGACAGCTCCAACCGTGCCTTGCTCGTGGCCCCGGTGATGCCTGGCGGCGTGCGAATCTTTGCTGCAGCGAAGCCATGCTTCGTGCTCGGCGGGAGAGACGAGCTCCTGTGGATCGCAAAGCGCGATGCCGTGTTGCGCCGCAAAGCGCGATGCGCCTTCGGAGATCAGCATCATGTGCGGACACTTTTCGAGGACGGCGCGGGCCAGGCGGATGGGATTCCTGACGCGGTGCAAACCGGCGACGGATCCCGCGCGAAGAGTGGTCCCATCCATGACGATCGCATCGCATTCGACCTGACCGTCCAGATTGAGATGCGAGCCATAGCCGGCGTCGAAGACGGGATCGTCCTCAAGAACGATGATGGCGGCTTCGATGGCGTCGAGGGCGTGGCCGCCTCCGGAAAGGACCGCCCAGCCGGCCTCCAGGGCGCGGCGGCACCCAACCTTGCAGGCCTCGACGGCTTCATCGGGGATGTCCCAGGCGCCACCGTGAACGATGAGAGATGGATGCATAAACAGTGAGGATTGCAGAGGCGAGAAAAATTGTCCAGTTGCCCGCTACACGACCGATTGTCATGTCATTGCGAGGGACTCGTGCAACGTCCCTCCGCAGCGTGCGGACTCGCAATCAGCCAATCACCCGCTATCGCAGGCCGATAAGAAAGGAACGCATCTCACGCAGCACGTCCGCTTCGTTTGACAAGTAGACGTAGTGATGCGCACCTCGCAGCCAGACCACACGCGCTGTTGGGACGCCGTTTTCAAACGCCTTCGCCTGGCGTTCTGTCAAAGCTGTCAACGCTGCGGAATAGGCGTTGGCCGCCTCAGACACCTTGGGGTCGGTGCTGTTATCGACCCAGCTCCCTTGGCCGTGGGGAATCCCAAAAATCACGAGCGCCGGCACAGGAATTTTGGTGAACTTCTTCATGCCTTGCATAAGCGTCGCGTAGCCCGGAAAGTCGCGCTGCTTTCCAAGCCGTCCGTCCGCAGTGGAATCCCATTGCTGGCAGAGCTCCGCCTCGGGATAGGCGAATCCAAGAACCCGCTGATAATACTCTTTTAGCGCACCATAGCTGGCCAAATCCGATTCACCTGGCGATGGAGGTTGAGGCCCGCTGATCTCTTGAAACTCCTTCATCGTCGTTCCCTTGCCGCTATCAAACGCATAGGGGTACCCGGCTTCGAGGTAAATCAGTCCCGCGACGCGACTGGGGTACCTGCTGGCAACTGAGCTCAATTCTTCTCCGGCGATGGAATGTCCGACGAGCACCGGCCTGTTGAGTTTGAGCGCGTCCATGACGGCAAGCACATCGTCGCCGAGGCGGTCGGCCCCATACTCCGAGGCGGAATAGCCGGATTCTCCGAAGCCGCGCCGCGTAATGCCGTAAGCATGGAAACTGGCCGTTAACTTCGGCGCGAATTCATCAAATACATGCGCTGTGTCTCCCCCTCCGGCTAGGAGCACGAGGGGCCGGCCAGAACCACCCCAATCGAGCACCTCCAGCCGGACGTTATTGTCCACGGTTACGAATCGTGTGCTGTGTGGGGATGAGTCTTTCCAGACGGGTTGCTGTGAATAGAGAGGAACTACGAGTAAGACGAGCAAGGTAAAACCGGTTCGCCGAACCAATCGGTGCATAGATGTGCCCATGTCTCCAATTACGTCTTACAAGCCTGCAATGTTCCCTAATCGCTTGGCGCACCTACAGTTCCAGGATCTGAAAAACGATGGGCAGGGAAATCCAAAATCACAGATCGTAGCCGGGGCGGGAGTCTGTCGCGAACCGGCGATATGTTCCAACAGATCCTCTACGGGAGCCGTGGCGCAAAAGAAAAAGGCCCCGATCCGCAGAACGGGGTCTTCTCTAAAATAATCCCGGCGGCGACCTGCGTTCCCACACAGTTACCCGTGCAGTATCATCGGCCCGGCGAGGCTTAGCTTCCCTGTTCGCAACAGTGCCGTGGCTAAAGGAATTTGCTGAAGACTTCAACGTCCAGTTCGACGTCGCGAAGGATGGAGCGCAGGAGACCTGGCCCGATCGTCTCACGGGAATGCACCGGTACGGATGTGACTCTTCCATCGGGGTGCTTGAGAAAGGTATGACTGCCGCGGACGCGCTGCACTTCGAAACCTGCCCGTTCCAAAGCTCTTACGACTTCCTTGCCGCTCACGCGGGGCAGCCGGGTCATACTGTGATCTGCTGAATCCCAACGAGGTCCAGTTCCTGGAGGTCACCATTCGCCTCTTCCAAGCAAAGCTCAATGACCTCGCGCACACGCTTCATCAGAGTATCCAGGTTCTTTGCCTGCGTGTGGCAACCTCGCAACGAGGGGACTGTGGCGACGTAATATCCGGCCTCATCGCGCTCGATCAGCACAGTATATTTTCTTCTGGCTTTCATGGCAGCCTTGGAAAAAGCTTATCACGAATGAGAGAAATTGGCCGCAAGATGCAA
>Ga0074045_10005290_pt1 | contig 11304 bp, 11 predicted proteins | sample BogForMeECP23OM2_FD_94442 | JGI IMG/M metagenome (GOLD analysis project Ga0074045, IMG submission 94442) | Bog forest soil microbial communities from Calvert Island, British Columbia, Canada - Bog Forest MetaG ECP23OM2 | ecosystem: Environmental > Terrestrial > Soil > Wetlands ...
CGCGCGGCGTGACGGTCTGCGAAAACGGCAGCACATCCTGCGTCACCACGCTGTAGCCGCCCACGAAGGCGTGCTGGCCGATGCGGCAGAACTGGTGCACCCCAGTGAAGGCCTCCACAATCGCCCAGTCCCCGATGGTCACGTGCCCCGCCATGGTCACCGCGTTGCCCAGGATGCAGTGGCTGCCGATGTTGGCGTCGTGCGCGATGTGCGCGTAGGCCATGACCAGGTTGTCGTCGCCGATGCGAGTCACCAGTCCGCCGCCCTCGGTGCCGCGGTGGATAGTGACGAATTCACGGATGCGGTTGCGATTGCCGATGCGCGTCTCGGCGCGCTCGCCGCGGTACTTCATGTCCTGCGACGCCACGCCGACGGTCGCATAGGGGTAGAAGAGGTTGTCCTCGCCGATCCACGTCGGCCCCTCCAGATACAGGTTCGCCATCAGCCGGGTGCGGGCCCCGATCTCCACCTCCGCGCCGACGATGCAGTACGGCCCAATCTCCGCGTCGGGATGGATGCGCGCGGCCGGGTCGACGATGGCCGTGGGGTGAATCGCCATCGCGCGCCACTCCTACGGGCCGGGCGTGGGCGCGGCTGGCTGGGAGGGCCGGTCGGAGACGACGCACATCACGGTGGCCTCGGCCACGATCACGCCGTCGACGGTCGCCACGCCCTGCGCTTTGACCGCCGTGGCCTTTTTCTTGAGGATCTTCATGTCGATGCGCAGCGTGTCGCCGGGGAGCACGGGCTTGCGGAACTTGGCCTCCTCGATCGAGGCGAACAGCACCAGCTTGCTCTTGCGGTCGGGCACGTCGTAGAGCACCCGGATGCCCGCCACCTGCGCCATGGCCTCGACGATCAGCACACCGGGCATGACCGGGAAGTCGGGGAAGTGGCCGGCGAAGAAGGGCTCGTTGGCCGAGACGTTCTTGATGCCGACAATGCGGTCCGGCTCCATTTCCACGATCCGGTCCACCAGCAGAAATGGAAACCGGTGCGGCAGGATATCCCGGATCTCGATATTTTCGAGGACTGCCATGGCGAAAGCGTTATTCTAGCAGGGACCAGGAGCGGGAGACGAATCATGAACCCGGTGCAGGCGTGGATCGAGGCCCGGCGGGAGGAGCTGATCGCCCTCCTGCGCGAGTTCGTGGAGTGCGAATCGCCCAGCGACGACGCGGCCGCGGTGAACCGCTTTCAGGAACTGCTCGCCAGCCGGCTGGGCGGTTTCGCCCGGGCGCGCTTCTATCCCAGTGCGCTCGGTGGCCGGGGCCGCAATCTGCGCCTCGAATTCGACCTGCCGGGGCCGCGCCGCAAGCGCCCCGGTCACATTCTCGCCGTCGGCCACGCCGACACCGTGTGGCGCCTGGGCACGTTGCACGAGATGCCCTTCCGCCGCGCCGAAGGCCGCCTGTGGGGCCCCGGCGTGCTCGATATGAAGGGCGGGTTGGTGCTGTTCATCTATGCTCTGAAGGCGCTCCAGGCGCTCGAGCTGCCGCTGGAGCGCAAGATCTGCCTATGGGTGGTGAGCGACGAAGAGGCCGGCAGCACGGGTTCGCGCGCCCGTACCGAGGCCCTGGCGCGAGCCGCGCGCGCGGTGCTGGTTCTCGAGCCCTCAACCGGCCTCGAGGGCAAGCTGAAGACGGCCCGCAAGGGTGTCGGCATCTATCATCTGGCCGTCAGCGGCCGCGCCGCTCACGCCGGAGTGGACTTCGCCGCGGGCGCCAGCGCGATCGTCGAACTGGCGCGGCAGATCGGCGTACTTGCCCCTTTCACCGATTTGAAGAAGGGCATCACCGTGAACCCCGGCGTTATCTCGGGCGGGTCGCGCACCAACGTCGTCGCAGCCGCGGCCGGCGCCGAGGTGGACGTGCGCGTGGCGCGCAGGAGTGACGCCGCGCGCCTCGACCGCCGCTTCCGCGCCCTGGCGCCCTTCGACGCGCGCTGCACGCTCGAAATCACCGGCGGTTTGAACCGTCCGCCGATGGAGCGCACGGCACGAGGGGCCGCGTTATTCCGCGCGGCGCGCTCCATCGCCCGGCGGGAATTGGGCATGGAACTCGAGGAAAGCTCGAGCGGCGGCGGCTCCGACGGCAACTTCACCGCCGCGATGGGCGTTCCCACGCTGGACGGCATCGGCGCTGTCGGCGAGGGCCTCCACGCGCCGCACGAATCGCTGCTCGAGGCCTGCCTCGCGCCCCGCGCCGCGCTGCTGGCCCTGCTCGTGCGCCATCTGGGACAATAACAGGTCGGGGCCATTTTTCGGCCCCTTCATCGGATGGTTGCAACGGGCACTTATTACGGAATTGTCGCTGCGGTCGTGGGCCTTGCGCTGTGGCTGTTGGTGTCACCGTGGGCCGCCCTGCCTGTGTTCTTTCTCGGCCTCTTTTGCCTGTGGTTCTTCCGCGATCCCGAGCGCGCCATTCCGCGCGGTCCGGTCGCCGTTTCGCCGGCTGATGGCAAGATCGTATGCCTGCGCCACAAGCCTGAATCGGCCCAGGTGTGCATCTTCATGAGCCTTCTCGATGTGCATGTCAACCGCACTCCCATCGGCGGCAAGGTGGTGGACGTGACCTATAGGCCGGGCCGCTTCATGGCCGCCAGCCGCGACGAAGCTTCGTACGCCAACGAGCGCAACACTCTCACCGTGGAATCGCGCGATGGCGTGCGCGTCACCTTCTCGCAGATCGCCGGCCTGCTCGCGCGGCGCATCGTCTGCCGCGTCAAGCCCGGCGATTACGTCACCACCGGCGAGCGCATCGGCCTGATCCAGTTCGGTTCGCGCGTGGACGTCGACCTGGGCCCCGAATGGAGGGTCGAGGTGAGGGAGGGCCAGAGAGTCAAGGCTGGAGCCACGGTGCTGGCGCGCCGTTCGACGGCCGAGGGTTAGGATCATGCTGCCACGCCTAAATCTGCGCGAGCGCCTGGTCGATCCGAAATCGCCCGAGCGCCGTCCCCGCCGTGCCGCCTACGCCCTGCCGACCCTCTTCACGGCCGGCAACCTGTATCTCGGTTTTCTGGCGATCCTCCAGTCGATCGAAGGCGCGCTCTACGCCTCCGGCGGCCATTACGGTTTCAATTCGCACTTCGAACTGGCCGCAAAGGCCATCGGAGTCGCGGTCTTCCTGGACGGCCTCGACGGCCGCATTGCCCGGATGACGAATACGGCCAGCGAATTCGGCCGCGAACTCGACTCACTGGCCGACGTCATCAGCTTCGGCATCGCCCCGGCGGTGCTGGGCTTCGTGTGGGGCTTCCTGTTTCTGGACGTTTCGACGCCCGAGCCACTGCGCCGCTACATCGTCGAGGCCGGCTACTTCCTGGTCTTCGCCTTCGTGTTGTGCGGCGCGGCGCGACTGGCGCGTTTCAATGTCACCGAGAATCCGGTGCCGCGCAATCCGGGCCGCCCCGACCGCAAATATTTCGTCGGCCTGCCCATTCCGGCGGCCGCGGCGATGGTGGCGGCGCTGGTCTACTTTTTCGGTTCCGAGCCGTTGATGTTCTGGCCGCTGGTTTGCGCCTGGCTGTCGGTGCTCGCCCTGCTCTCCTTCCTGATGATCTGCTTGTGGCGCTATCGCAGCTTCAAGGACCTCAACCTGTTGCGCCCCCGCTCTCCGCTCACCGTCGTCGTTCTGGGGATCGCGATTTACGCCATCTGGAACTTCTCCAAGACCTTCTTACTGCTGCTCGCCACGGCCTATGTTTCCAGCGGCATCCTGGTACGTTTTGCCGGCATCCTGCGGCGGCGGCTGTTCCCGCGCCGGCCCGCGCCCGACCCCGGCCCCGGTGCAAACTGAGAATGAGCGGACTGGAACAGTCAACAACGATGATTCGCGCCAGGTGGCTGTTGATCGGCGGCGAAACCCTCCTCGGCCAGGAGATCCGGCAACTGGTCGAGGAGCGCAAGCTGCCCATCGACCTCGTCCTGGCCTCGGCCGGGCCGCAGGAACGCGTCCTGACTGCCAGCGAGGGCGAATTGGGGGTGATCCCTCCGCTCGACGACGTCTCCGTCGAGGAGGCCCCCGTGCTGATCCTCGCCGGCGCCGCCGAAACGCACCGCGAAGCCCGGCGCCTGGCGCTCGCCGCCCGGCGCCCTCCAGCGCTGATCGACGCCACCGGCGCGTTAGAGAATCTGGCCGAAGCCCGCGTCTGCGCCCCGGTGCTCGATCTCCCGCCGCTCGGCTGCGCCAGCCAGGTCCACGTCCCCGCCCATCCGCTGGCGGTGGCGCTAGCCCGGCTGTTGGCGGCTTTTCAAGAGCCGCGGGTGGCGCGCTCCGTAGTCACGGTCTTCGAACCCGTGAGCGAGCGCGGCCGCGCCGGCCTCGACGAGCTGCATCAGCAGACCGTCAGCCTGTTGAACCTCAAGGCCCTGCCCAAGGAGATCTTCGACGCCCAGGTGGCCTTCAACCTGCTGCCGCGCTATGGCCAGGACGCGCCGCTGGCGCTGGCCGCGGTGGAGCGCCGCATCGACCAGCACCTGGCGTCCTTGCTGGGGCCGCTGGGCCTGGGCCGGCCTTCACTGCGCCTGCTGCACGCGCCGGTCTTCCACGGCTACGCGCTGAATGTCTGGCTGGAATTCAACTCTCCCGTCGCCGCCGACGACGTCGCCCGCGCTCTGGCGGCGGCCGCTTTCGACGTGCGCGGTCCGGACCAGGAGCCCGGCTCAAACACCGCCACCGCCGGCGAGAGCGGCATCACGGCCAGCGACCTGGCGCCCGACCGCGCCGCCGCGCACGCCTTCTGGCTGTGGCTGGCCTTCGACAACCTGCGCGCCCACGCCGACAATGTGCTGCTCACCGCGGCGCTGCTCAGCCGCCCATTGTCGAAGGGAGAAGTATCGAAGGGAGACGCACCGAAGGGCAAGGGAGAGGCGCGGAAATGAATGCTGCCTCAGTGAGACGAAAACTCTGCACGGCCTCGCCGGCCCCGTTTATGGCCCTGTTGCTGGCCAGCCTCGCCGGCTGCGGGTACCATGCCGGCGGCCAGGGCGACATGCTGCCCAAGACCTTGCACACCATCGCCTTGCCCGCGTTCACCAACGCCACGACGAAATACAAGCTCACCGGCCTGTTGCCGCAGGAGATCGGACGCGAGTTCACGGCCCGCACCCGTTACCAGGTAGTCTCCGACCCCAACAACGCCGACGCCGTCCTGGAGGGCGTGGTCAAGGGCTATTACGGCGCCCCCACGGTTTACGACCCCGCCACCGGGCGTTCCTCGGGCGTACTGCTCAGCGTGTGGCTGAACCTCACCCTGCGCGAGCGCGCCACGAAAAAGGTGCTGTGGTCGCGCACCAACATGGAGGTCCGGGAACGCTACGAAATCACTACCGACCAGCGTTCCTACATCGACGAGAGCGACGCCGCGCTGGCCCGCCTGAGCCGCAGCGTTGCCCAGCAGGTCGTCAGTTCGATCCTGGAGGCGTGGTAGCCTCGCCGTGACGCCCGAGCAGTTCATCCGCTCGCTGCAGCTTCAGCCGCCCCGGCCGGTCTACCTCTTCCTGGGCCCCGAGATCCACCGTCGCCGGCAGTGCCGCGAGGCGCTCCTTGACAAGGTTCTACCGCCCGAAGAGCGCTCCAGCGGGCTGACGCGCCACGACCTCGACACCCTGCCGCTGAGCGAAGTCTTGGACGACGCCCGCTCGATGTCGCTGTTCGCCGGCAACCGCGTCATCTGGGTGGGCGCGGCTGAATCCGCCCTGCCGCGCGGCCGTGCCGCCGCCGCCGAAGCGGACGCCGGGGAAAGCGACGCCCCGGGCGCCGCCAAGGGTGATGCCGCCCTGCTGGCCGCCTATTGCAACGACCCAACCCCCGGCGTGGTCCTGGTCTTCGACTGCTCGCGTTACGATTTTGAAGGCGAGGACAAGGCCCGCTGCGAACGCGTCGCCAAGTTCTACGCCGCCATCCCCGCCAGCGTCGAGTTCCATCACAGCACCGCCCTCGAGGCGCGGGCCTTTGCCCAGCAGCGTGCCGCCGAACTGGGCCTGCGCATCGGCCCGCCCCAGCTCGACCGGCTGGTCGAGGCCACTGCCGCCGACCTCGCGCGCCTGGTGAACGAACTCGACAAGCTGGCCCTCTACGCCCCGCCCGGCGGCGAAATCAGCGCCCAGGACATCGCGGCCCTGGTGCCGAACCTCTCCGAAACGACGATTTTCGCCCTGGTCAACGCCCTGGCCCGGCGCGACCGCCTGGAATCGCTGCGCCTGCTGGACACGCTCATCCGCGAGGGCGAATACCTGCCCCTGGCTCTGACCTTCCTCGGCACGCTGCTGCGCCTGGCCCTGGCCGCCCGCGAACAGCAATTGCGTTCCGTCCAGGACGTCCAGACTTACTTCCAGCGCCAGGGGATCGCGATGTGGCGCACCCGCGCCGAGCAGGTTTACAACGCCAGCCTGAAGTTCCCCCGCGAAACGCTCGAGCAGGCCATCTCGCTGGTCTTCCGGGCGGACCGCGACCTCAAGGGCAACCGCCCCGACGATCGCATTATCTTGGAGGATTTCGTGCTGCGCCTCACTTGATGTAAGGCGCTGAATTGGAAAGCTTTACGCCGAGGCTGGCGCGAGTGTGAGGGCCTTCAGGTGCTTGTGGACGCGGGCCTTGTAGCGCGCCGCCGTGTTGTCCTTGATGATGCCCCAGCGGGCCGCCCGGTCGACGATCGAAAACGTCTCCGGCAGCAGTGCCGCAGCCGCCTGCGCGTCTTTCCTTTCAAGCGTCTTGCGCATGGTCCGGACCGCCAGCCGCATCCGGCTCCGCCGCATCCGGTTCACCTTCGTCCGCCGCTCGGTGATCCGGATCCGCTTCAACGAGGAAAAATGATTCGCCATTGCTAGTCGTTACGCACCTTAACCCAAAGTGTTACAGCCTTTAGGGTATCGCATCCGCTGGCGGTCCGTCAAAACCGCTCCGCATATAAAAAGCAGGGCTTGCGGCCGGCACGGTCCGCAAGCCCCGAATGGCTGAAACGGCCGCAGTGGCCGCTTCCCGAAAATCCCCGGTGGTGGGAGGTCACCCTGGTTCCGCCGGGTGGATTTCCGTGTTTCCCTCGTCTAAAACTAACAATGGAGCCCGTGACGTTTGGGTTACTTGTAATGCGAACGAAGCCGGCGCCGCGCCCGCCCGGCAGCGCTCACGAGCGCCCGATCCGCCGCGCCCGCAGAAACGAATGCACCCCGAAGCCCAGCATCAGCGCCGCCAGCAGCACGGCCAGCCCGAACTTGATCGAGTTGGCCGGATCCCCGTCCAGTTCGTGGTACCCGCGGCGCACCGGCCCGATCGATACCAGCAGCGCCAGCATAAAGAAAACAAAGCCCAAGATTTCGTTCCACAGAACGTGCAGCGGCTTGATCACGCCCGGCATGAACGAGCGGATAAACGCCTTGGCGATGCGCTCTGCGGATTGTCTGGTGGGCCACGCGCGGGGCATGAAAGTGCCGGCAATTCATGGTACCAAGCCGAGGGAACCCCTAATGCTCCCGCTGCGTCGTCCGATAGTAGGAGCGTGCACATGCGAGTTGGCCGGACAGCCGGAATCAAGTCCACGGGAAGGACGGCCAAATTCAAGCCGGGCGCGTGCGGCCCGATGCTATTCTGAAGGTGGCGGAAGGGGAATCGCCTTGGACGAACGTCTCAAGCAGTTGATGCAGGAATTGGGCAACGCCATCAACGACTCGCTCTCGGATTCGGAACGGATTGCCGAGGCCATTGGCGAGATCCGGAAGGCCGGCTATGACGTCTTCCTGATCCTGGAGGCCACCATCGGCTTCAACAAGCGCTCCTCCCACGGCGAAGCTGCGGAGGACGACCAGGCCGAAACGCATATCGAAGTCACCGAGGAGCAACCCTCGCGCGCCCGCCGCGGCGAAACCGGCATCCGCCTGAAATTCACCACCCAGGACCAGAAATTCCTGCGCGCCCTGAAAATCTCGGTGGAGGAAGATTCGTCGCCCGAGTAGGCCGCAGTGCGCGGTCGCACGCGGTCATGCTCATTCCTGGAAGAAATTGCCCATGCCGCGGAAGCGCGCGTAGCGGTCCGCGACCAACTGTTCGCCTGATAGATCCTTCAGCTCGTCCAGCGTGCGCACCAGTTCCTGGCGCAGATTCTCCGCCGCCAGGTCGGGGTTTTCCTGCGCCCCGCCGGGCGGTTCAGCGACGATCCGGTCGATCAGACCGAGTTTGCTCAAGTCGGGCGCCGTCAGCCGCAGCGCCGAGGCCGCCTGCGCGCCCATCGAGGCGTCCCGATAGATGATCGCCGCGCAGCTTTCCGGCGAAATCACGCTGTAGATCGCATTTTCCAGCATCAACACCCGGTTGCCGATGCCCAGCGCCAGCGCCCCGCCGCTGCCGCCTTCGCCGATCACCGCCACCACGATCGGCGTCTGCAGCCGCGCCATCTCGCGCAGGTTAAACGCGATCGCCTCGGCCTGCCCGCGCTCCTCCGCGTCGATGCCCGGATAGGCCCCCGGCGTATCCAGGAACGTGATCACCGGACGGCCGAATTTGGCCGCCAGTTCCATCACCCGCAGCGCCTTGCGATACCCTTCCGGCTTGGGCATGCCGAAGTTGCGCAACAGCTTCTGCTTGGTGTCGCGGCCCTTCTGCTGGCCCACCAGCATCACCGCCCGGCCGCTCACATGGCCGTAGCCGCAGACGATCGCCGCGTCGTCGCCGAAGCGCCGGTCGCCGTGAATTTCGGTGAAATCCGAGGCCAAGCGCTGGACGTAGTCCAGCGTATGCGGGCGCTTGGGGTGCCGCGCCAGCTTGACGCTCTGCCAGGCCGGATTGACGGGCTCCGCTCCCTGTGGTTGCGCCGGCTCGGCCTGCGGTTCGCTCATCGGAGAAAGCTCCTCCACGCTGTCCGGCTCAAACTCGGAAATCTCGGGATCGAGATCCTCGAAGGGCTGCGGGCTGGACTCGTCTGGCATGTCTTCCTCCCGCGGCCGCGCACCGCCGCCGGCCGCGGATCCATCTACGAGGCTAACACTTCAACCGACTCCGGTCCGCAGATCCGCTCCACCTCGGCCCGGAATTCGCGGTCCGGCCTCACCCGTGCGGCCACGTCCAGCAAAACCACAAAATCGCGCGTCTTTTCAAGTTTGAGCCGCACCCCCGTCTCGCCCGGCTTGCGTTCGAACAGTCCCCGCAACTCGCTCGCCCGGTCGGGCCGCTGGCCCACCCGCACGCGGATCGCGATCAGGCTCGGCAGTTCCACCCGCGCCTGTTCCAGCGGCACGATCTCCTGGACGTTCAGTTTCACCGAACCGTCCTCCTCGGGCATCGCCTTGCCGCGCACGAGTATCGCCCGGTCTTCTGCGATCTCCTGCTCCAGCGCCGCGTAGCGCCCGGCGAAGATCAGCACTTCAGTCGATCCGGTCCAGTCCTCCAGTTGCGCCACCGCCCACTGCTTCTGTTCCTTGTTGCGCCGCCGCGTGATGCCGGTCAACAGTCCGCACAGCGTCACCTCCGCGCCCCGATCGACGCCCTCCAGGCTGTCGCTCGAGTGCGTCGCCAGCTCGCCCACCTTCCACCGGTGTTCGTCCAGCGGATGGCCGGTGACGTAGAAGCCGATCGTCTCCTTCTCCCCGCGCAGCTTGGCGCGCGCGTCCCATTCGGGCAGGCGTGGATACTCCCGCGCCGGCGCCGCGCCCGCGCCCGTCTCCAGCAGGTCGCCGAACAGCCCCGCCTGCCCGCTGTCGCGATCCTTGCGCGCCCGCTGGCCGGATTCCATGCTTTCATCGATCACCGCCATCTTTTGCGCCCGGCTGCCCGGCAGGCTGTCCATCGCGCCGGCCTTGATCAGGCTCTCCATCACGCGCCGGTTGAGCGCCGTCAGGTCCACGCGTTCGCAGAAGTCGTCCAGCGAAACGAACGCACCGCCCTGCTGGCGCGCCTGGACTATCGTCTGCACCGCGCCTGCGCCCACGTTTTTCACCGCCCCCAGGCCGAAGCGGATCGCCCCTGCGGCGGGCGTGAAGTTCAGGTCGGAGGCGTTCACGTCGGGCGGCAGGATCGCAATGCCCAGGTCGCGGCACTCGTTGATGTACTTCACCACCTTGTCGGTGTTGCCCGTCTCCGAGGTCAGCAGCGCGGCCATGAATTCCACCGCGTAATGCGCCTTCAGGTAGCCCGTCAGGTAGGCCAGGTAGCCGTACGCCGCGGAGTGCGACTTGTTGAACCCGTAGCCCGCGAACTCGGCCATCAGGTCGAACAGCTTCTCGGCTTTGCGCGGCGGGTGGCCCAGCGCAGCCGCCCCGCTCAGGAAGCGCTGGCGCTGCTTGTCCATCTCGGCGGCGTTTTTCTTGCCCATCGCCTTGCGCAGGACGTCGGCCTCGGCCAGGCGGTAGCCGGCCACGCGCTGCGCGATCTGCATCACCTGCTCCTGGTACAGGATGATGCCGTAGGTCTCCTCGAGAATCGGCTTCAATTCGGGCAGATCGTAGGTCGGCTGCCGCCGGCCGTGCTTGCGGTCGATGAAATCGTTGACCACGCCGCCCTTGATCGGCCCCGGCCGGTACAGCGCGTTCAGCGCAATCAGGTCCTCGATGCGCTCCGGTTGGTAGCGCCGCAGCACGTCCTTCATGCCCGTGGACTCGAACTGGAACACACCGCTGGTCAGGCCCTGCGAAAAGATCCGGCGGTAGGTGTCCGGATCGTCCAGCGGCAGTTCGTCCGGGTCCAGCTCCACTCCGCGCATCTGCTTGATCAGCGCCAGCGCATCGTTGATGATGGTCAGCGTCGTCAGGCCCAGGAAATCCATCTTCAGCAGGCCGAGCTTTTCCAGCCATTGCATGTCGTACTGGGTGACGATTTCGTCCTTGTTTGTCTTGTACAGCGGAACCAGATCCTTCAGCGGCTGCGGCGAAATCACGACGCCCGCCGCGTGCACGCTGCAGTTCCGCGCCATGCCCTCCAGCCGCACCGCGACATCGAGCATCTCCCTGACCCGTTCATCGCCCGCTGCGGCGGCTTTCAGCGCGGGCTCCTGCTCCAGCGCGTCCTGCAGCTTGATGTTGAGTTGATTGGGGATCAGCTTGGTCAGCTTTTCGGTTTCGGAGAAGCTCATCTCCAGCGCGCGCCCGACGTCCTTCAGCGCCTGCTTGGCTCCCAGAGTGCCAAAAGTGATGATTTGCGCCACCTGCTCACGGCCGTATTTTTCGGTGACGTACTGGATCACCTCGCCGCGCCGATTAGTGCAGAAATCGACGTCGATGTCGGGCAGGCTGATGCGCTCGGGGTTGAGGAAGCGCTCGAAGATCAGCCCGTACTGCAGCGGATCAATGTTGGTGATGCCCATCGCGTAGGCCACCAG
>Ga0074045_10005291_pt1 | contig 11301 bp, 13 predicted proteins | sample BogForMeECP23OM2_FD_94442 | JGI IMG/M metagenome (GOLD analysis project Ga0074045, IMG submission 94442) | Bog forest soil microbial communities from Calvert Island, British Columbia, Canada - Bog Forest MetaG ECP23OM2 | ecosystem: Environmental > Terrestrial > Soil > Wetlands ...
AACAGTATAAAATTTCTACGGTTAATACCGCGTTTGCCGTGGTCGGGGGATGATGCATTTCCCACACCCACTTTCCAAGGCATTGATATAGAATGGTTTAGCCGTTTCTTTGGCGACCGCGCAATGGCATTCCTCGTGCATTACCAAAGGACAGGTCCGGTGGAGAGACTTTTAGCAGGACCGACATAGATTTCAGAAAAGAGCAATATTTGGGCAAGGAGCCCTCAAACGCCTATGAATCGCACGTCATTGAAATTGAGATTGACCCTAATGCTGGCGGTGACACTGGCCGCAACGCTCGGATGCACAACCAAGAATTACGTGCGTCAACAGACCACGCCGCTGATCAACAAGACCAATGAACTCGACGACCTGACGGCGAAGAATTCCAGAGACATCAAGGACGTCGATCAGCGCGCCCAGGCCGGAATCCAGGCCGTCCAGGCCAAGGCCGCCGAAGTGGACCAGAAGGCTCTGGCTGCGGGAAGCGAAGCCGACAAGGCGCAACTGTCGGCGAACAGCGCCACCCAGCGTGTCGATGTCCTGACCAACGCTGTCGTCAACCTTGACAACTATCGCCCGGTGGTGGAGACGGCCGTGCATTTCGGATTCAACAAAGACAATCTGACCAAGGAAGCCCGTGAAGCCATCGATCAGCTTGCCGCCAGCGTCGCCGGTACGAAGGGATACATCATCACCGTCGAGGGCGGGGCCGACTCGGTGGGCAGCTCGGAGTACAACTACGATCTGAGCCAACGCCGCGCCCAGGCTGTGATTCAGTATCTGGCTTCGGAAAAGAGCGTTCCGGCCTACAAGATCTATCAGATCGGCTTGGGCAAGGATAAGCCGGTTGAGTCGAATAAGACTGCCGACGGCCGCGCCAAGAATCGCCGCGTGGATATCCGCCTGATGACCAATACTGGGGCTGGAACGACACCGGCGCAGGCGCCTGCCAGCAACCCGACTCCGACGGCGAGTGCGACACCACCGTCTTTATAAGTTTCTCCCTCCTCCCCGGAGGATTTTGCCAAACCAGGCCGTCCCTCGTGGGCGGCCTGATTTTTTTTGGCCGTCAGATTTCGTACACGACCGGATCATGAGAAGCTCCTGCCCGCAAATAATTCTGCCCGCAAATAATTCTTGACAAAGAGCGGCCGCGATTCTATAAGGGCTAGTTGTCTAGACAACTGGAGGATAGGTTGAACCTCCCTGTGCTCGATCGCCGCAGCGCTGTGCCGCTTTACTATCAGATTCAGCAGCACCTGCTCGGCCAGATTCGCTCCGGCAAACTCAAGTCTGGAGCCCCCATCCCTTCGGAACAGGAGATCTCTACTCGTTTGCGGATCAGTCGCATGACGGCGCGCCAAGCCCTGAAGTCCTTGTGCGACCTGGGAGTCACCTATAGCCAGAGAGGGAAGGGCACATTCGTTTCCGGAATCAAACTGGAAAAGGACTTTCGCCATGTGCTCTCCTTCAGCCAGGAAACGCAGGCGGGAGGCTCCCGGCCGGCATCCAAGCTGCTTTCCTTTGAAGTCATTCCCGCAGACGATGACGTCACGGACGCACTTCGCCTTTCACCCGGGGAGCAAGTGATCAGCCTGCGCCGGGTGCGGATGGCCGGCTCTTCAGCGATGGGAATTGAATGGAGCCGTATTCCGCAGAGGCTGTGTCCAGACCTGCTGCAGACATTCAAACCTGCCACATCTCTCTACCAGACTCTACTGGAACACTACGGGATCGAGATTGCGGTAGCTGACGAGGTCGTAGAGGTGGGCCTGGCAGGCCCTGACGAATTGCGACTGCTGAAGATCAATAAGGGCAACCCAATTTTTCTTTTTACACGGACTTCGTACATTCAGAACGGTCAACCGGTCGAATACGTCAAGTCGACATATCGAGGCGACCGGTACCGACTGGTGAGCCGTTCGACACCACCGGAACGAAGCATCAGAAGGGTGAACTAAACACGCAGGAGAACGGTTGTAATGATAGCGGCCTGGCTAAGCAGACAGGCTGCCCTGGGTTCGGGCGATGTCAACTTACACCCTCCCCCACTTTAAGGCTCATTCCCACGTACGTTGAAAGGAGTGAGTGAGTGAAAACCGGACAACCCAAAGCGGCGCGCGACCTTCGTCATCTGCGCACCGAGCAACCGAATGACGGCGCAACGAATCTTGACCAGAAGTCAGCGATCGAGATCGCCCGCCTGATCAACGCTGAAGACGCGACGGTAGCTGCCGCGGTAGCGCGCGCCTTGCCGCAGATCGCGCGCGCCATCGACCTGGTGGCCGCCGCCCTCCGCCAGGGCGGGCGCCTGATCTATGTCGGCGCCGGCACCAGTGGCCGCATCGGAGCCCTCGATGCTGCCGAATGTGCGCCCACCTTCGACCTGGAACCACGCACCGTGCAGTTCATCATTGCCGGAGGTCCGAAAGCCCTTGCTACCCCCTCCGAATCCCGCGAAGATGACACTGAACTGGGACGCGCCGAGATGGCTCGACGCAAGCCCGGCAAGAAAGATGTCGTGATCGGCATCGCATCCAGCGGACGCACTCCTTTTACCGTAGCCGCCATCGAATACGCGCGCCGCCGCGGCGCAAGAACCATCGCCCTCACGTGCAACCGCAACTCACTGCTGGAGCGGGCGGCCGGCTTTGCCATCGTCACCGACGTTGGCCCTGAGGTTCTTGCCGGATCGTCTCGCATGAAAGCTGGCACGGCGCACAAGATGGTCCTGAACATAATTTCCACCGGCGCGATGACGCGGTTGGGCTATGTCTATGGCAACCTGATGGTCAAGGTATCGCCGAGGAATGAAAAACTGGTGCAGCGAGTGGTTGGAATCCTGGAGCGCGCCACCGGAGCCGACCGTGAAACCGCCCGGCGCGCGCTGGAAGCTTCGGGCAATCGCACTCCGGTTGCCGTTGTGATGCTGGCTGCCGGCGTCTCCCGCGCCAAGGCCGCCGCCGCCCTGAAGAGATCCCGAGGTCACGTACGCCAGGCTATCGCAATGGCAAGCCCGAAGTGAGTGGGGCGCGGATGCTTCGATCACAACGGGAAGGAATCAACATCGCCGGGAGGGCTGGTCCGCCCTAAACGGGATCCCACCAGTTGTTACCCAGCGTTTAGGCGCGACCAGTTGCTGAAAACAGACGATCATTGCGAGCTGCTTCGGCCTCGCTCCAAAGCGATACAATAAAGGCGTGCGCATACGCTTCCTGATGGTTTGCTTTGTCCTGCTGGCGGCTCTTTCGCTGGCGCAGGATTCGCCAGACAAGGCGGCGCCGGAGAAGACCGCCTCGGATAAGCCTGCCTCGCAGAGTCGAGAGGCACCGGATACGGATGAGGGAAGTTCCAGCCACGACACCAGAGTCGACACCAGCCCGCCCAAGGACGACGCCAAGAACCATCCCTACAGCAAAGCTGCGGTCGCTGACCTCGACGTTGCCGACGAGAGCGATACCTCAGGCGTCCAGGAATTCCATCCCTGGAACCCGATGAAGGCGCTGAAAGACATTGAGGTCGGCGACTACTATTTCAAGCGCAAAAACTACAAAGCCGCGCTCGATCGCTACAAGGAAGCTCTGTATTACAAGGACAACGACGCCATCGCCAGCTTCCGTCTCGCCGAGTGCCAGGAGAAAGTCGGAAATAAAGCAGAAGCCAGGAAATACTACGAACAGTACCTGAAGATTCTGCCCCAAGGCCCGTTTGCCAAGGATGCGCATGCTTCGCTGGACCGGCTTGCGAAAGCGCAGTGAGTTCTGCGTAGCGGCATCCACCCCAGGCTGTCCGGCGGGGCGAAACCCCGCTCTTGAGGGCAAGGAACGACGAACGGGAAATAACGAACGAAAACCCTGTGCGAGCTCCGCTCGTCTGGACAGCCGAGGCGGCTGTCCCTACGTGAATCTTTCTTACTTCTCCACCTGTGAAAAATCCCCGGTGGTCGCGTTCACTGCCACACGCAATTTGGCGGTATCTTGATTCGTTCCATAGATCACGTGCCACTGAATGCTGTTCGTCCGCCGGTTCCAGTCCAGCACGTAAAGAACTGGCGTGTCGGGCTCCTGCTCCAGCAGTTTGGCACCGCCGTGCTCCTGGGCGACGGCAAAGGCCTTGTCGGTATCCACCTTCAGGGCCTGGACGTTGAAAACCTGGGTGCTGGAATTGTTTGGGCTGTAGGTGTCGTCGACGCCGTGAGAAATATCGCCGTTTTCCCAGGTATAGGGCTTGGTGGCGTGTTGTGACGGCGAAGCGAATCCGACGCGCCACTGTCCCGCCTTGCCGTCGTGGCCCTTAAAGTCTGCGCTAGCGGATGACTCCACGCGGTAGGGCTGAACGTCTCCCGCCCAGCCGCGGGCGGAGACGTAGCATTTAAAGAACGCGCTGCTTCCGGTGATCGCCTCCGGAGCTTTTGGCTGGGGCTTCTCCGCCGCTGCTGGCTTACTCGGCTCCGAAGAGCACCCGGACATCAATCCCGCTGCTAGAATTGCCACAATTAGTTTTTTCATTAGCGATTTCCTGATCAGACCTTTTGTTTGCCAGTCATTGTACTGAACCAGCGCTATGAATTCCTATCTCGAACGTTTGCGGCAGGAACTCGAAGATGCAACAGCGGCTGCCAGCCCCAGCACCCTGGCGCAGGCCCCTGCCGGAAAGTGGAATGCTGCTCAGATCCTGGAACACCTCTTCCTCACCTACAAGAACACCAACCGCGGAATGGCAAAGTGCCTGGAACAAGGTGTTCCGTTGGCAACGCGCGCTACGTTGAAGCATCGCGTGGCCACCCTCCTGGTCGTGAAACTGGGGTACCTCCCGGAAGGCCGCCAGGCCCCGGAACGTGCTACTCCGCGGGGTATGCCGACGGAAGAGGTTCTGCGCTCCATCGCGCCTGAACTGCAAAAAATGAACTCGGACCTCGAAGCCTGCGAGCGCCGGTTTGGCGCCCGCACGAAAATTATGGACCACCCGTTCCTGGGACCTTTGACGGCGGAAGAGTGGCGCAGGTTCCACTGGATCCACGGGCGGCATCACGCGCGGCAGATCCGGGAGCGGATGGGGAAACCCTGAAAGATAACTTGTCTCACTGTTTGTCTTTGTCTTTCTCAGTATCTTTCTCTTTGTCTTTGTCGGCGTCTTTCTCTTTATCTTTGTCTTTCTCTACGATTCCGGCCTTGCGCGCCTCTTCCTGCACCTGGTCGAATTCCTGCTTGGCGGCATCCAGCGCCTTCTGCTTGGCGTCCAGATCGGTTTTATACTGCGCGTCGTTCTTATCCCACTCGGCCGAGTTACGCAGACGGTTGCCCGCGTCGCTATAGAACGCGGCCGCGCGCAGACGATATTCGCGCTGATCGAGATCCAGCTCGTGGTTCAGGGAATCGATTTTCTCCTGCTGTTTGTCGAGCTTCTTCTTCCAATCGTCCGCCGCCTTCTGCTTTTCCGCTTCGGCCTTGGCGGGATCGACTGCCGCCGCTTTTGCGGCTGGATCGGCGTTAGCATTCCCGGATCCGGGCGCGGCATTCGCGTCTGCTGCCGGCGCCGGTCCGACCACGCTCAGTTTGTCGGTGGTGGGAAGATTGTCGTTGTCATAGTGGCGGCTGGTCGCACTCGGCTCGGCTTTGTTCTTGCGAACCGCCCGCGCGTAATCCCCCAGAGATTGAGCGGCCGCGCCGCTAACCGCCAAAAGGAGCAGAGTGCCGATTGCCAAATGTTTCATGTGCTTCATGTGATCATCCTTTCGCAAGCCGCAATTCCAGTCGCGACCTGCCATCGCTAATATCAAGAACTCGTGGTGGCCGCCCGTGCGCCCCCCAGAAAACTGACAATCGTCCGGTCCAACTGCGCTGCTTCGCGGGCGATGCTGTCCGCCAACTGGCGCGCCAGTTCCGGGTCCCGGCTGCAGGCCAGTTGCTGCGCGTATCCCGCGATCGTCGTCAGGGAATTGCGCAGTCCGAGCGCCAGTTCCGAGGAGATTTCCTGATGCATCTTTTGATCGTGCCGGATGCGCTCCATGTCGCTCCTGTCCGTCAGCACAACCGCCGTTCCCATCAGACTCGCGTCTTCGCCAAGAACCGGAGAGGCGGTTATTTCGAGGACATGGTTTTCCCCATCCCGCGTGGTGTGATTCAGCACCAGCCCTCGAACCGCCGACTTTCCCGCCAGAGCGGGAGCCAGAGCTTGTTCAACGCTCGCTTCCGAATCGGAGTCCGCACTCGGGATTTCCGCGCGTAGCGTCGACGTCCGGAACAGATCGGTGACATGGAGTCCCACCGGCGAGGCGAATCCCAGCAGGTGGCGCGCGGCGGCGTTTGTTTGCCGCACCAGACCGCTGGTATTAAAAAACAGAACGCCACAGGGAAGGTCCGAGAGTACGGTTGAACTCAGCGTGTCTGAAGCTTTGGCTTTCCTGCGATCCGCGAGTTGCTGGGTGGCGAGCTCATGCTTCTGCTGTTTCAGTTGCTGAATGACGGAGTGATAGGCGTGCACGGGCAATCCCTCCGCCCCCATCGGAACGTGATCCAGCGATTCTTGGTCCTGCACGAGGTTCTTCCGCAGGCTCCGCATCACGAATATGCTCATCACGAAAGCTGTGAGGGCAGCAAACATGAGCAGACCCATGCGCAGAGCGACCGGATTCATCAGCAGCCTCACAGCGCCCTCCAATACCAGTGCAGGAGCCGGTCCCCAAACAGGAACGACAAGAGCGCCATGCTGCCCAGAAACACGCCGTAGGGCATCTGGTAATAGCGGAGCGCCAGAAGCGCGGAATGCCAAGTGCGCTGTCGGGCTTTGATCCGAGCCTCGTCCCAGGAAATGCTGGGCGTCCTGGTCGAAGAAATGCGCGATAAGTTGGCGGGTGCTAAGTTGCGACGCCTGCGCTTCAGCCAGACCGCGAGCACCGTACTCAATCCAAAAAGCGATCCCGCCAGCGACGAAGCAAAAATGGTTAAGACGGTGAGCTTTGTTCCGACGAACGAGCCGATCAACGCCATCAGTTTGACATCGCCGAAGCCCATCCCTTCTTCGCCACGGACGCGCAGGTAAATAGCCGCTGCTCCGTATAGAAACGAGGCGCCGACCGCGGCTCCCAGCAGCGAGTCTGCCAGGGACCACAATCGCCACGAAATGTCGCTGCTCATTACCGGCGACACCAGGCCCGGCATGATTCGGGAAGCCAGGTCATTCACCGGAACCAGGAGGCTGAACCCAATCCCCAGAGCGAGCCCGGGCAAAGTCATCGCGTCAGGAAGCAGCTTGGTTTCGGCATCGGTAAAGATCAAGCCCAGCAGCAGGTATCCGAGCACGACGCACTTTAGCGCCGCGAGCGTCAAACCGAAATGCGCGTAGCAACCGAGAAAGAGCAAGCCCGTGAGTAACTCGACCACCAGGTAGCGCGGCGAAATGGGCTGCTTGCAGGAGCGGCACTTTCCTCGAAGAATCAGCCAGCTCAGTACGGGCAGGTTATGGTAAAGCGGGATTAGATTTCCGCAGTGCGGACACGCGGAGCGTGGCGCAACCACTGACTTGCCGAGCGGCAGCCGGTAAATACACACGTTCAGGAAGCTGCCAAAGCACAGCCCCAGAGCGAAGATCGCAGCTGCAAGAATTGGTTCCACGTTGGCTAAGTGCCCAGTCTGATTGGACTTGGATGATTATAAGCCGCTCGGGCTGGGCCTTCTAAGCACGAAGGTCACTGTACTTCTGAGGCCTGCAAGTTATTGTGAACAAGGAGGAAACAACTGCTCAAGCTACCCGGCTGATTTCGTGCTGCAGGGGCAAGAAGATCAAGAACACTGTGCCGGTCGCGCCCCCGTCTGCCCGGCTCCGCACCCGAATCGAGCCGCCGTGCTTCTGCACAATGCCGCGCGAGACCCACAATCCAAGGCCGGTTCCGGCGTCCTTCTTCGTGGTGTAGAAAGGTTCGAAGATCAGACGGAGATTGCTGCGGGGAATTCCGCTGCCGTTGTCGGCTACGGAGATGCGGACTCCCTCGCTGCCGCTTGACCAGTCGCGACCTGCCGCTACACGGACCTGCAGCGAACCTCCGTCCGCCATGGCATCCACCGAATTCACCAGAAGGTTGGCCAGCAACTGCCGCAACTCGCCGGAATAGCCACTGATCCAGCAACTGCCGCAGTAACGTCGCGTCACGTGGATATGCTTTCCGTCCAGTTTGCGAGAATACAACTGCAGAACCTCATCCAAGATGGCGGCAGGATCCATCAAAGCCGGAGAACTGATGTCGCGGACAAATCCCAAAGTCTGTTGCGCTAACTTGGCTACCTGGCCTACTTCCTGCTCCGCCATCGTCAGGTAGTCAACGGCGTGACTGGGGTCATGGCGCGCCAGATAGAGCAGGTTGGTGAGGGCCTCGAGGGGATTGTTGATTTCATGCGCGATCGAAGCGGCGAGGCGTCCCGTGGTGGCAAGCTTTTCGCTGCGGCGGACGGCTTCTTCGGACTGCTTTTCGGCGGAAATATCACGGGCAATGACCGACGCTCCCACGATTTCGCCGCGCCCATTGCGAAGCGACGACGCCGACAGTTGTACCGGCCAGCGCGTGCCGTCCTTCCGCATGCGCTCGGTCCGGTAGGAAGCTACGTCCCCGCCGCGATTGAGTATCTGAAGGTTGCGCTCCATCTCGTCGCGGCGTTCTGGCGGTGCCAGTCGCGCCACCTCCGACCCGACTGCCTCCTCGGCGGTGTAGCCGTAGAGAAGTTCGGCGGCGCAATTCCAACTGGTGATGGTGCCGTCCGGACGGTGACTGTAGATTGCATCAGCAGAATATTCCACAATGGCAGCCATCTCGCGAGTGGTGCGATCGGCGCGCGATTCCGCCAACGTTTTCTGCCGCGCCATACTCCCGGCGAACACCGAGATGGCAAGGAAAACCGTCAGCCGCTCAAAGTCGGCGCCGGAGTGGATACTGAAGCTGAAGTAAGGCGGAACGGCAAAGAAATCCAGGCAAGCGGTCGAAACCAGCGAACAGAAAACCGCGGGGCCGAAACCCAGGAAACGGGCGGTGAAAAGCACCGCCGCCAGCAGGAGGACAAAGAGATGGCGGTGCAGCAGCGGCGCAAAAGTCCAGAGGCTGAGGGCTACCCACACCGCGAGCATGGCTCCTCCGTACAGCACCGGAGCCGAAGGCCGATTGCTTGCGATCCACCTCCTCAGATTGGCCTCAATTCCCGGCATTGTTTGGAATGCTGCAGGTCCCCGCCACCGACGTGCGGATGTTCAACAAGAATACGCAAAAATGTTTTTAGTGTTCCAGGAAAACTCTAGCAGCAGCACGAGCGCACGGCAACCGCAGAACGCAGCCAGAATTACGAACTGCTCTCTCTTACTGAGGAGGCGCCAGCTTCCGGCGACTGGAGTCCGGACCTTGATCCGCCAGCGTCACCGTCAATGGCGACCGCAAGGTGAAGTTCAACACGGTCTCCGAGGGCAGTTGAATCTGCTGGCCCTTACCTGCAGCCTGCACGCCGCCACCGACGCCTCCGCCCGCTGCGGCCCCGACGCCAGCGCCCTTGCCGCCGCCAATGATGCCGCCGAGGATGGCGCCAAGCACCGCGCCCCCTCCCACTTTCTCCGCCGTATTGGTCGAGCGATTCTTGCCCTGGCGCCGGTATGGGTCGGCGTCAATGCCGTACAACCTGCCGCTGACTGAGATCGAGTCCAGTTGCAGAACCAAGAGCGATTGTCCGGCAAATTTTCCTGCGCTCTTGACGTCCTCGATGTGTCCCTTGACGTCGTAACCGGAGGGTACAGCATCTCCGTCCGCCGGCAAAGGTGCGTCCAGGGTCGCGCGGAAAGTCTGCCCGGGCTGCGCTTTCTCGGAATCAATGGGATCAATCAGTCGAACCGCCATGGACGTTCCAGACGGTACTGTCACTTTTTTCGCTGGCGGAGGTGGGGGCGGCGCGGGTTGTGCTGTCGGGGTCGGTGGTTCCTCCGCCGCTGGCTCTACTGCGGGTGGTGGAGCATTTGCCGCCATCTCCACGGAGTCTGACTCCCTCCGATAACGGGTTGTGCTGGGTCGTGGTTTGGCTGCGAGAGGTTTAGCCGCGGAGCTTTCGGGCGCAGGCGGCACTGTCTTGCCCATTTGATTGGAGACGGCCACGGTTGCCTTCGCTGCGGTGTGCAGATTGTTCACGACTTCCTTGATCCCCGGGGTAGCAGACGCATAGCGGGACGCTGCTTCCCGCTGCGTTTCATTCTCGACCGTGCCGGAAATGGTGACCACGCCACCCGAGGTCTGTACCGTGATCGGCTTTCCGTGCAAGCCGGAATCCTCGTTGAGCTTGGATTGAATCTGGCTGGTCAATTGGCTGTCATCTGGCGCTTTTGTGCACGCCAAGCCGACGGCCAGGACACCGGCCAATAGAATCACCGAAGGACGTCTACCTGCCCTGATCCCCATAAGCACTCCTGATCTCTTGATCTCTTGATCGACGAGAGGCGAGCATGTCCAGTTTAGATGCACGCGAGCGGCGGTGGAGAGGGAAAATCGGGAAGCGAATCCGACCCGACAAGCGCCCGGGGAACACACGCTATTCCCCGCAAATTGGCAAGTCAGTCCTTGTGGAGAAACTTGTAGTCGAGGATGGAAGCCGCCAGCACGTACGCGTCCTCGACATTGTCAAGCGCGTCCTTGGTGCGAATCAGTCTTCCCTGGCAGAGTACGCTGCTGTTCTTCTGGCCAGAGATTTCTTCCGGCATCTCAAAGATCAGTTCCACCAGCGCATTCGCAGGCAGTTGCTGCGGGCCATGGAACATTACGCCCGACTGGCTGATGTTCTGGATCAGGCCTTCATACCAGGTATGGAGATTTTTTCCACGATACCGAACCGGAAGGTTCGACCGCAGGCGCCGTGCCCGGGGCATCCACGTCGGTTGCTTTTGACCGGAGCGGCGCCGGACGGTCGTGGTCTCCGCCGCTGGTGCGTCAACCCGACTTCCACGACGCATGGTCTTCCAGTCGTACTGGTAAGCGGAGGCGCACACCAGGCAGACTTGGTAGTACTCCCCATTGGCCGCTCGGCGCGGCCAGGAAAACTCGTGCGAACAGCGTCCCAGCATAAGAACATCCATGAGTCTTTGCGCCATGATGTCGAGTCGTGCCCCCTACCAATCGGACACCTCCATCTTCCGACGGCTTCGCCGTTCTGGGTAGGTTACTTTCGTGCATCGCGGCTCAGGCCTTATGCTTTTCCATATGGAACGGACCAAACCGTCGCGCATGGGCTTCCTCCTCGCCGGAGGCAAGAGTTCCCGCATGGGCACGAATATAGACAAAGC
>Ga0074045_10005292_pt1 | contig 11300 bp, 7 predicted proteins | sample BogForMeECP23OM2_FD_94442 | JGI IMG/M metagenome (GOLD analysis project Ga0074045, IMG submission 94442) | Bog forest soil microbial communities from Calvert Island, British Columbia, Canada - Bog Forest MetaG ECP23OM2 | ecosystem: Environmental > Terrestrial > Soil > Wetlands ...
CCTCGCCATGGCTTTCGCGCTGGTGCGGGGGTTTGCGCGCGCGGAATCGCCGACGGTCGGCAACTTTTGGGTCGATCTGACGCGGGCGACGCTCTATGTGTTGCTGCCGTTGGCGATCGTCGTCGCGCTCGCTCTCGTTGCGCTCGGAAGCCCGCAGACGCTCGCCGGCTCCTTCGAAGCGACGACGCTGGAGGGCGCCAAGCAGGTCATTTCCATCGGTCCGGTTGCGAGCCAGGAGGCGATCAAGGAGCTAGGCACCAATGGCGGCGGGTTTTTCAACGCCAATTCCGCGCATCCCTATGAGGGCCCCAACGCCTTCACCACTATGTTGGAGATTTGGGCCATCCTTGTCGTGCCTTTCGCCTCGGTGTTCGCCTTCGGACACGCGATCCTTGATTTCCGTCAGGGGCGCGCCATCGCGATTGCCATGGGCATCGTGCTCGTCACCGGCGTCGCGGTCGCCTATTGGGCGGAAGCCGGCGGCAACCCGCTGCTGACCGACTTGGGCGTCGACCCCACTCCAGGGAATCTCGAAGGCAAGGAAATCCGCTTCGGCACGGCCATGAGCGCTTTTTTCGCCGCCGCGACCACAGGCACTAGCACCGGCGCGGTGAACGCGATGCATGACTCGTTCATGCCGCTCGGCGGTCTCGTGCCTTTGTTCAACATGCTGCTCGGCTGCATCTCGCCCGGCGGCGTCGGCGCGGGTCTCTATGGCTTTCTCGTGCTCGCCGTCATCGCGGTGTTCGTCGCCGGGCTCATGGTCGGGCGCACGCCGGAATATCTCGGCAAGAAGATCGAAACGCGCGAGATGAAGCTCGCTATGCTGGCGGTGCTGATCTATCCGCTCACGGTGCTCGGCTTTTCGGCCGCCTCCGTGCTGGTGAAGTCGGCTCTCGATAGCGTGGGCAACTCGGGCCCGCACGGGCTCACCGAAATCCTCTACGCCTTCGCTTCGACCAACGCCAACAATGGCTCGGCCTTTGCAGGACTGAGCGGCAATACCCCCTGGTACAATACGACGCTCGGTCTCGCGATGTTCCTCGGGCGCTTCGCCTATGTGATCCCGGTGTTGGCGCTTGCAGGCTCGTTCGCCGCGAAGAAGAAGGCGGCCGCCTCGGTTGGCACGTTCCCGACGCATGGACCCTTGTTCGTCGGACTGCTGCTCGGCGTCATCGTCATCCTCTATCTGCTGCAATATTTCCCGGCTCTCGCGCTCGGCCCGATCGTCGAGCACTTCCTGCTGCAAGCCGGCAAAACCTTCTGAACGGAGATTCCTCCATGTCTCACAAAGTCGTCGCTCCCGGCCTCTTCGATGCGGCCATCCTCAAACGCGCCACGATAGACGCGTTCCGTAAACTCGATCCCCGCCGGCTCGCGCGCAATCCAGTGATCTTCGTCACCGAAGCGGTGTCGGTCGTGGTGACGATCCTGTTCCTTCGCGATCTCGTCGCGCACAATGGCGTGGCGTGGTTCTCGGGGCAGATCGCCGCCTGGCTCTGGTTCACCGTGCTCTTCGCCAATTTCGCCGAGGCGGTGGCGGAGGGGCGTGGCAAGGCGCAGGCCGACGCATTGCGCAGGACGCGAAGCGACACTCATGCAAAGCGGCTAATCGACCCCAATAACCAGAGTGGCATGAGCAGCGTCATCGAGGGCGTTTCCGCGCTCGATCTAAAGGTCGGCGATATGGTCCTCGTCGAGGCCGGCGATCTCATCCCCGGGGATGGCGAAATCGTCGAAGGCGTAGCCTCCGTCAACGAATCCGCCATCACAGGCGAGTCGGCGCCCGTCATTCGCGAAGCTGGCGGCGACCGTTCGGCGGTCACGGGCGGCACCACGGTTCTCTCGGATTGGATCAGAGTGAAGATCACGGCTGCGCCCGGCTCGACGTTCATCGATCGCATGATCGCGCTGGTCGAAGGCGCCGAGCGTCAGAAGACGCCGAATGAACTCGCGCTGTCGATCCTATTGTCGGGCCTCACCATCATCTTCCTCATCGTCTGCGTGACGCTGTGGTCGCTTGCTGGCTATTCGGGAACCGTTCTGTCGGTGACGGTGCTGATCGCCCTGCTGGTCTGTCTCATTCCGACGACCATCGGCGGCTTGCTGTCGGCCATCGGCATCGCCGGCATGGATCGTCTGATCCGCTTCAACGTCATCGCCACATCGGGGCGAGCGGTGGAGGCGGCGGGCGACGTCGACACCTTGCTGCTCGATAAGACCGGCACGATCACCTTCGGCAACCGCATGGCCCATGAGTTCATCCCCGTCGGGGGCGTGCCGGAACACGCCCTTGCCGAAGCCGTCTTGTTGGCTTCGCTCGCCGACGAGACGCCCGAGGGTCGTTCGATCGTCGCGCTGGCGAAGAGCCGGTATGGATTGGCGGCGCCGGTTCTGGGCGCGGAAGCCAGGATCGTCCCGTTCTCCGCTCATACGCGCATCTCAGGCGTCGATCTGCCGGGTCGGTCCGTGCGCAAGGGCGCCGTGGACGCGATCCTGGCGAAGTTGGAGGCGAATTTTGGCGCTTCTCGCGAGGATCGGCGTGGCGCCGCGCAGGCCGCGGCTATTGCTGGCTTCGGCGTTCTTGAACACGCGGCCGTGGCCAAGCATCTCGCTCCAGAGGATTTCGCGCGCGCCGTCGAACGCATCTCTCGCGCGGGCGGCACGCCGCTCGCGGTGTCGGAGCACGGCCGACTGCTGGGAGTCGTGCATCTCAAGGATATCGTCAAACCCGACATCAAGGACAGATTCGCGGCTCTACGCGCCATGGGCATCAAGACGGTGATGGTGACCGGCGACAATCCGATCACGGCGGCGGCGATCGCTTCCGAGGCTGGCGTCGATGATTTCATCGCGCAGGCGACCCCGGAAGATAAGCTGAGCTATATCCGCAAGGAGCAGCAAGGCGGCCGCCTCATCGCCATGTGCGGCGACGGCACCAACGATGCGCCCGCGCTGGCGCAGGCGGACGTCGGAGTCGCCATGCAGACGGGAACGCAAGCGGCACGCGAAGCCGGCAATATGGTCGATCTCGACTCCGATCCGACCAAACTGATCGAAATCGTCGCCATCGGCAAGCAACTGCTGATGACGCGCGGATCGCTCACGACCTTCTCGATCGCCAATGACGTCGCCAAATACTTCGCAATCATCCCGGCGCTGTTCGTCGTGACCTATCCGGAGCTTGGGGCGATCAACATCATGAAGCTGGCGTCGCCGCAGTCGGCGATCCTGTCGGCCGTGATCTTCAACGCGCTGATCATCATCGCGCTGATCCCCTTGGCGTTAAGAGGCGTCGCCTATCGCCCGGTCGGCGCGGCCGCCCTGCTGCGCCGCAATCTGGCGATCTATGGGCTCGGTGGCATCATCGTCCCATTCATCGGCATCAAACTCATCGACATCGTCGTCGCCGCTTTGCACTTGGCTTAAGGAGCTCGTCATGTTGGCCCAACTCCGCCCCGCAATCGTAATGATCGTCCTGTTCACCGGTTTGACCGGCCTTGCGTACCCCTTGGCGATCACCGCCATCGCTAAACTGGCTATGTCCCACAACGCCAATGGGAGCGTCATCGAGCGCGACGGAACGGTTGTCGGTTCGTCCTTGATTGGACAGAACTTCACCTCCGATCGCTATTTCCATGGGCGCCCCTCGGCGACGAGCGCGCCCGATCCGGCGGACGCCACGAAAACGATCGACGCGCCTTACAACGCGGCGAATTCTTCGGGCTCCAATCTCGGGCCCACCTCGAAGAAACTCGTTGATCGCGTAAATGCCAGCATTGAGGCGGAGTTCGCGGCGGGACGGCTGGACGTTGTGGCAGCCGACGCCGTCACGACATCCGCCTCAGGCCTCGATCCGCACATCTCGCCGCAATTCGCGCTGGCGCAAGTTCCCGCGGTCGCCAAAGCGCGCGGCCTAAACGAGGGGCGCGTCCGCAAACTGGTGGACGCCAACGTCGAGCAACGCTTCGCCGGAATCATCGGAGAGCCGCGCGTCAATGTCCTACACCTCAATCTGGCGTTGGATGCTTTGCGTTAAGCCAGGAACTGACGCCGAACCAGGACGCGCGCCTTAGCCGCGCGGGTCCTGGGGTTATCGATAGTAGTCTCGGATACTATCCAAAACTCGAGGGTGTCATGAACGAACTTTCTTTGCTCAATCTGCTCCTCGTAGCAGTGTCGATGCTTTGCGTCCTGCGTCTCTTTGTCTTTATGTTCTTGGGTGACGCCCAATCCGGTCCGGGGATTGGTCGGCTTCTGCGCAGACAGAATGTGCCGCCTGAGACAGACGCAAAGAGACGGAAAGGCGTATGTGAAAGTCGAAGATGGCGGCACTGATCGGTCGCGAAGGGGGCCACCCACCCCCGATCGTGGAGGGTGTCGAACCATGAGTGTCGTCGGCTGGATCGAAATTCTTTTGGCTTTGGCGCTGGTTCTCGGCGCAGCTTGGCCGATCGGAGCCTTCATGGCCGACGTATTCGAGGGTCGGCAAAATTTCCTTTCCCCAGTGGTTGAGCCGCTCGAACGAAGTTTCTATCGTCTTTCGCGAGTCGACACTCGAGAGGAACAGGACTGGCTTTGTTATACGTTATCCATGATCGGTTTTACCGGCGGATGTTTTGTAACCCTCTACCTAATGCAAAGACTTCAAGCTGTCCTTCCGCTCAACCCCTTAGGCCGAGACGCTCTAGCTCCGGATCTCGCCTTCAACACGGCGATCAGCTTCGTCACCAACGCCAATTGGCAGGCCTATGCCGGCGAGACGACGATGAGCCATTTCACCCAAATGGCCGGCCTCACCACCCATAATTTCCTCGATACTGCAGTCGCCATGGCCTTGGCTGTCGGATTGACCCGAGCATTCGCGCGCGGCGAGTCCCAAACTATCGGCAATTTCTGGGTGGATATGACCCGCGCAGCTCTTTACGTCTTGCTGCCGATTTCCATCCTGGTCGCGCTGACTCTTGTGGCGTTAGGCGTGCCGCAGACCTTGCAAGGGGAGCTTGCCGCTACGACCCTCGAGGGCGCTCGGCAGACCATCGCCATCGGTCCAGTGGCCAGCCAGGAGGCGATCAAGCTGCTTGGAACGAACGGCGGCGGATTTTTCAACGCCAATTCGGCCCATCCATTCGAAAACCCCAACGCATGGTCGAACATGCTCGAGTGCTGGAGCCAGCTCGTTCTTCCTGTGGCGTTCGTCTTCTTTTTTGGTCGGATGGTGGGCGACGTTCGCCAGGGACGTAGCCTGCTTGCCGCGATGGCGGTCATCTTTCTCCTTGGTCTCGCAATCCTTTATCGCGTGGAGGCTAATGGCAACCCGCTGTTGACCGATATTGGCGTCGACCCATCCGACGGCAATATGGAAGGGAAGGAGGTACGTTTCAGTCAGGCGGGTGCGGCTCTGTTCGCGGTTGCGACGACGGGAACCGGAACTGGCGCCGCCAATGCGACCTTCGACTCGCTCACTCCGATCGGCGGCCTGGTTCCGATGTTCAATCTGCTGACCGGGTGCGTCGCTCCGGGCGGCGTCGGAACCGGGCTCTACACAATACTTCTTCTCGCCATTCTATCCGTCTTCATTGCCGGGCTCATGGTCGGCCGCACCCCAGAGTATCTCGGTAAGAAAATCGAAGCGCGAGAGATGAAATTCGCCATGTTCTCGTTGCTCCTGACCCCTGCGCTCGTGCTCGTCTTCGCTGCCGGAGCCGTTAGCTTGAAGATCGCTCTCGACAGTCTTGGCAATGCGGGTCCGCATGGGCTGAGCGAGATCCTCTATGCTTATGCTTCGACTGCCGCCGATAACGGCTCCGCGTTCGGAGGTCTCTCCGTGAACACGCCATGGTTCAACACGACGACCGGCATCGTCTTGCTCTTGGGCCGCATCGCCGGCGTCATACCGATCATGGCCATCGCTGGTTCGGTCGCCCAAAAGAAAAAGATTCGAGCGTCGGCCGGCACGTTTCCGACCCACGGGCCGCTCTTCGTCGTCCTTCTACTCGCCGTCGTGCTGATCGTCACGTTGTTACAGTTCTTTCCCGTCATCATGCTTGGCCCCTTGGTCGAACATGTGCTCATGATGGCCGGTCGGACATTTTAACATTGTCGCGCTGCGTCTTGCCTCACCTTATCGCGGGCGTAGGCGCGCGCCGATTGATCTTGTTCGAGCGCCGTGGATCGCCGTAATTTCTGGAATGGCCTGATCCGCAGACAATTCGGTTCGCGGCAGCCAAGCGATCTCGAAGGATCGCTGGAGGACCTAAGACTTGGCGCAGCCAGCGAAAGATTTTGATCGCCGCCCCGATCCGGACGCGTTGCTGGCGCTGACGGATAAGGAATCGGGCGGCAAACTGCGCGTATATTTGGGCGCAGCGCCCGGCGTCGGCAAGACATACGCCATGTTGGCGAAGGCGCGGGCCTTGAAGTTGGACGGCGTGGATGTCGTTGTTGGTCTCGTCGAAACACATGGGAGGCGAGAGACCGAAGCCTTGGTGGAAGGTATGGAGATTCTGCCGCGCCGCAAGATCGAATATCGGGGCAGGATCATCGAGGAATTCGACATCGACGCAGCGTTGGCGCGCAAACCGAAGCTCATCGTCGTCGACGAGCTCGCACACACCAATGCACCAGACAGCCGACATCCCAAGCGCTGGCAGGATGTCCACGAGCTTCTCGGCGTCGGGGTGGACGTCTGGACGGCGCTCAACATCCAACATCTCGAGAGTTTGGCGGATGTCGTTTCGCGAATTACCGGCGTCACCGTGCGCGAGACGGTGCCAGACCGCGTCTTGCAGGAGGCGGCCGACGTCGTTCTCGTCGACATCACCCCGGACGAACTTCTCCAGAGGCTAAAGGAGGGCAAGGTCTACGTCCCGGAGACTGCCAGGCGGGCGACGCAAAATTTCTTCACGCCCAGAAACCTCACCGCTCTGCGAGAACTTGCGTTGCGTCGCACCGCGGATCGCGTCGATGATCAAATGGTCATTTACCTGCGGCAAAGCGCCATCGAAGGGCCGTGGGCGACCTCGGAACGCTTGCTGGTTTGCGTTGGCGGCGTTGCTTCGGCGGAGCCGGTCGTGCGCGTGGCCGCCCGTCTGGCGACGAGCCTCAACGCTTCTTGGATCGCGCTTTACATAGAGCCGCGGGGTCGTGAGGAAATCGACCCAGTGCGCGCCAAGCATGTCGACGAGGCCTTGAGGCTCGCAGAACGCTTAGGGGGCCGAGTCGAGCGCCTCTCCGGTCAAGACCTCGCCGGAGAAGTGTTGCGCTTTGCACGACGCGAAAACATCACTCAAATCGTTGTCGGGCGCTCGCGCGCAGGACTCCTTGCCCGACTCCTACGGCGATCCCTGACCGAAGATATCGTCCGGCGGTCGAACGATATAGCGGTCTATGTGGTGACGGAAGATCAATCGAAGACGCCCGTCGAGCAGTGGTCTTGGCCGCGGCTAACCCTCGCAGAAGCGTGGATCAGCATGGGCGCCGCGCTCGTGTCGGTGGCGATCGCCGTCGGCCTGGCGCACGTACTGGAATCCTGGCTGCGCTTGCCCAATCTGTCGATGATGTTTCTCGTCCCCGTGATCTTCTGCGCGGTGCGGTTTGGACTGTGGGCAGCGATCGTCGCATCGATGTTATCGTTTTTTGCGTTCGATTTCTTTTTCGTCGATCCGCGCTACGAATTCACGATTGGAGAACCGCATGAGTTCTTTTCGCTCACCGTCTTTCTCATCGTCGCAGTCATAACGGCGATGCTCGCGAGTAGGGCTCGTGAGCATTCACTCAGCATGGGTACACGGGCGCAAGCCGCTCAGTCCATGTTTGAGTTCTCGCGTAAACTTTCTGGCGCGGCCAATCTCGACGACGTTCTCTGGGCCGCCGCCGTCCACGCGCAGAAGGCTCTCGGCGCGCGAAGCATCATATTGCTGAGGCCAGATGACGGAGAATTGAACATTTGCGCCGCATGGCCGCCTGTTGACGAGTTGAACGTCGGGGAGGCCGGCGCCGCCCGGTGGGCGCTGGACAAGGGTGAACCGGCCGGCTGGAGAACTGGAACATTGCCAAATGTGCGGTTTCAGTTTCGACCGCTCGTAACACCGCGCGGTGTGGTTGGCGTGTGTGGGATCGAGCCAAAGGTCGCCAAAGACCCGCTGTCGCCGCAAGATGAGGGCATGCTGACGTCCATTCTCGAACAAACAGCGATCGCGATCGATCGCTCGTTGCTGGTCGGCGATTCGGTGAAGGCGGCGGCCTTGGAGGAAAACGAGAAGCTGCGCACGATGTTGCTTGCTTCGCTTTCCCATGATTTGCGAACGCCGCTCGCCTCGATCACCGGCGCCGTCACCAGCTTGCTGCAACTTGGAGACAAGATACCTCCGCCGGACAGGCGCGACCTTCTCGTCTCCATCGATGAGGAGGCGGGGCGGCTCAGCCGTTTCGTCGCCAATCTGCTCGATATGTCACGTATCGAATCGGGGGCGCTGGCGCCGCGGCGTGAACTGGTTGATGTCGCTGAGGTGGTGCGCGGCGCTATCGAACGATGTCGCAAAGTGTTTCCCCGGAAGGAGATCGCCGTCAGCGTAGCCCGGGATCTGCCGCCCATTCGCGGCGACTCCAATCTTCTCGGGCAAGTGCTGTTTAATCTTCTCGACAACGCCCATAAATATGCGGGCGATTCGGGCACGATCATCCACGCGAGGCGTGAAGGGCCGGACGTTCTCATCACAGTGACCGATGAAGGGCCTGGCGTAAAACCTGCCGACCTCGAACGCATCTTCGAAAAATTCTATCGGGGCGGTCGACCCGACGGCCGCAAGGCGGGAACCGGGCTCGGCCTGTCCATTTGTCGCGGACTCGTCGAAGCGATGGGAGGAACGATCATTGCGCAAAGCCCGGCGATTCGAAGGCGCGGCACGCGCATCGTCCTACGCTTCCCGGTTCCGGAGCAGCCGCGAGGGGGCGTAACGGCATGAGCGTAACTCGGGTGCTCGTCGTCGACGACGAGCCACACATCCACAGATTTCTGCGTCCCGCACTGACGGCATGCGGTTACGAAGTCCAGATGGCCGAGACCGGCAGAGACGCCTTGAGGCTTATCGCCACCGCCAAGCCCGATGTGGTTGTCCTGGACCTCGGACTCCCGGACATGGACGGCAAAGAGGTCTTGCGGGAAGCCCGCAGCTTCACGAAAATTCCGATCCTCATTCTGTCAGCGCGAGACCAAGAAATGGAAAAAATCCTGGCGCTCGACGCGGGCGCAGACGATTACGTCGAAAAGCCATTCGCGATCGGAGAACTCATGGCCAGACTGCGCGCCGCTTTGCGCCATTCCGCACCGACGCGAATCGAAAGGGGAGGGCTCTGCATCGATTTCGAAAAACGTCTGGTGACGAAAAGCGGCGTCGCGGTGAAATTGACGCCAAAGGAATACGATATTTTGGCGATGCTCGCGAGCCATGCCGGGCGGCTCTTGACCCATAAAAAATTGCTCACCGCCGTGTGGGGGCCTGCTCATGAGGGGGACACGCAATATCTGCGCGTCTTTATCGGGCAGCTTCGGAACAAAATCGAGGAGGACTCCTCGGCGCCTCGACTGGTTTTGACCGAACCTGGCATGGGCTACCGGTTTTCGGGTGGCGACCAGGGTTAAGTTTGATCTCGACCAAGATAATGACTTCGTTGACGGCCCGGCAGTGGATCAGTTCGAAAGTCTTTTCCGCCCTTTAGCTTGGGCGACTATTGCCCATACGGGCGCAACCAGACCAAACGATCGGGCCCCTTGAGGAAATTCGTAAGCCGATCCATGGCGACACGCCAAAGCGAAGCCAAGCGTGAACATGGAACAGCGGTCCTCAAAAGCATATGTGACGAGCATTGCCGTTACCGCGATCAGGCATAAGCGTGAGTTTATTGACCATTAGGCAGTCCGCTTTTTACAGAGGCTCACGGGCTTAAATTTTAGGAGAGCGTGCTCCCATCCAAACCTCGGCATCCCCTGCCGCCCTTACAAAATCCTTATGCCAAAGGCATGAATTGCGAATGGATGTTTTATGCCCGCTTGACGCACTATTAAAGTGTGGAGGCTTTTGCAAACCCTTGAAGGATGCGATGAAGAGCGGTTTGTTGTCCCGTCAACAAGAAATGACGAGTCGGACGACGCCGACTAAACGGATGTGGCTATCTGATTTGATTGCATGCTTCCTTGCGGTCTTGACGGTTGCGACACTCCTGCTCATCGCCAACTTCGGGTTGGGCGTAGGGGAGATGGCGCCGTAATGGAAGAGGTCAGCATGGGAAAAGTCATTCCAATACGAAGCGCGAGCACCGAGGCGTTGAACTTTGTTGTAGGTCGCGAGAAATTCGGTCGATGGATCGTCACCGAAGTGCATGGCCTTTATGGCGGCATTTTCGCAATCTGCGATGCGGCGGTTCGCTTCGTTGCATTCGAGCTGGGCGGTAGACCGGGAAGCCTTTCTATCAGCAAGGCGCCGCTCGAGCTGTTTGCCAAATATCGGCGCGCGGCTTGAGGCCCGAGGGACCCAAAATCTAGCTTGAGGCAGCAAGACAAAACACAATCGCGACACGGTAACCCGCGTCGACCTGCCGGCCGCATTTTGGTCCCGCGCGACTTTGCGCAGGATAAACTCAAGCTCCTCGAGGATCCGCCGTTCGAGTCTTGAATGCCACACGAGCGCGGATGATGGCGACAGGCTGCGCCAGTATAATAGGAGCCGGAGAGCACGCAGATGACGAGAGGCGAAAACTTGATCGCCGACGATGACGCCGCGATCCGCACGGTCGTGGCGCAGGCGCTGTCGCGCGCGGGGTACGAGGTGCGCACGACCGGGACCGCGGCGACGCTCTGGCGCTGGGTGCAGTCGGGCGAGGGCAATCTCGTCGTGACCGACGTCGTGATGCCCGACGAGAACGCCTTTGAGCTCCCCCCGCGCATCAAGAAGCTCCGGCCCGAGCTCCCCATCGTCGTGATGAGCGCGCAGAACACGTTTATGACCGCGATCCGCGCCTCGGAGCGCGGCGCCTATGACTATCTGCCGAAACCCTTCGACCTGAAGGAGCTCGTCGGCATCGTCGGCCGCGCGCTCGCCGAGCCCAAGAAACACGGCGACGGCGCGAACGAGGAGATCGAGGGCATGCCGCCCGTCGGGCGCTCCCAGGCGATGCAGGAAATCTACCGCTCGCTGGCGCGGTTGATGCAGACGGATCTGACCGTGCTGATCCACGGCGAATCCGGCACGGGCAAGGAGCTCGTCGCCCGGGCTCTGCATGACTACGGCAAGCGCAAGAAG
>Ga0074045_10005294_pt1 | contig 11297 bp, 13 predicted proteins | sample BogForMeECP23OM2_FD_94442 | JGI IMG/M metagenome (GOLD analysis project Ga0074045, IMG submission 94442) | Bog forest soil microbial communities from Calvert Island, British Columbia, Canada - Bog Forest MetaG ECP23OM2 | ecosystem: Environmental > Terrestrial > Soil > Wetlands ...
GGGTGGAGTGCCGCAGCCGATTGTGAGCCGCTCCCAAGGGGACACCGGAGTTGCCAGCCGGTGATGAGAGAACTGGCCGATGTTACCTGGTCCACGGGCCTCCAAGGAAAGCGGGCGGTAGGAAATCCAGATGCTTTCGCGGCAGATCAAAGCCTGGCATGGGGTGTTGAGAACTCGGCTCTCAATTGTTTCTCAGCTTCGGCCTTAGCAACGGCGCTAATATTCTTCTGAGCAAAAGTGACCAGGACTGGTTCGACTGATCCGCATTTAGCTTGTAAGACGAATCGTGTGGCGAGGTGGGAATCTTCCGCAGCAAGAGAGCACCGGCTAGGACTCAGGGACGTCTATGCTTCGCCGCGTTCTTTTTCCACGGCTTCGGCTGCCGAATATTTGCGATCCCGATGGGGTTCGGTGCGGGGCAAACCCGTGTTCAATTCACACGCTTCTCCAATGGCTGCACCACACGTGGTGCAAGGCACAGACAATACCTGCTTTGCGGTGAGATCTTTGGTCTTCACAATCGCATAATGCAGCACTCTACAGCTAGAAGATGCTCAATATTGCTCACTCTAAATCCCCAAGTGCAGGTTTTAACCTCGTGGGAGGCGCTCTTTAGTTCTGCGAATTGTGAGCAAAAGTGACCATCTTTCGCGGTTTCAATTGTGGCAAGGTTTACGGAGGTGTACTTCTGCTCCGAGAAAGGTTCTCATGACATCCCCAGTCGCATTGGCTAAGAAGGGGCGCGACCTCGACCCAAAGAGCTTCCTTGCCGCTATCGGCGTGGGTAAGAAGGACGTGGTGTTTCCCAAGAAACAAGCAGTCTTCGCGCAGGGTGATGCGGCAGACTCAGTGTTCTACATCCAGGGAGGCAAAGTCCGACTCACGGTCGTATCCAAGATTGGCAAGGAAGCAACCCTGGGCATATTGAGCGAGGGGGAGTTTTTCGGAGAAGGCAGCCTGGCTGGACAAGCTTTGCGCATGGGGTCCGCGACTGCCATGACGGACTGCGAACTTCTGCGTATCGACAAGAAAGCCATGATGCAAGCGCTGCATCGGGAACACGAATTTTCCGACATGTTCGTGGCCTATTTGCTGGCGCGGAACATCCGCTACGAAGAGGACCTAGTCGATCAGCTCTTCAACTCTAGTGAAAAAAGACTCGCTCGGGCTCTGCTCTTGCTTGCTCATTTCGGCAAGGAAGGGGTGCCCGAAACGGTAATCCCCAAGATCAGCCAGGAGACCCTGGCAGATATGATCGGCACAACCCGTTCCCGGGTTAGTTTCTTCATGAACCGGTTCAGACAATTAGGCTTCGTCGACTACGGCGAAGATGGACTGCAAGTCCATAGTTCGCTGCTAAGTGTTGTTCTTCACGACTAGCTGCTGCTGCCCACCGATCCTGAAGCGGACCCGTAAATCCGGCAACGGCGCGAACGGTCTATCTCGCTGCTCTCGATTGCCGCTCGCGCTTGCATGAACCGAATAACAATCTGAGCCACACGCATCGAGCCAAATTAAATTGCCAAAACTGTGCAGTGTAGACCAGTCTAACCATTCTTAAGGAGCCTATGCTGGATGTATCGAGAAAACGACCAGTTGTAGTTAAAGGCGCTTACAGGCCTTTTGGAAGAAACAATCGAATATGACCGATATCACCAATCATCCGATACGACAACTGCGTAAAGCTCCGCAACCGCCATTGTCACACCGCGGTGCACCCCCTGACTCGGATCGAGCCAAGAAGCCTCGGCTTGCCGAGCCCTCTGCCAGCGGCCAGCAACTGAGTCCCGGAGATCGGGTCGAGGGTTTGGGCGACTTCGGTAAGCCAACCGGAGAATTCGGCACAGTTGAGCAAACGAACGAAGATGACGCAGTCGTCAGATGGGATTATGACGGTCGCATCAGAATGCACCAACCGTGGCTCAAGAAGGTCCAGGCCGATCCGGCAACAAAGTTGAAGTGAGCAATTTAGACCAGCTATCTTTCCCTCCATTGAGCGATCGTCGCAGTTGATAGAAATAACTGCTGATAGATCTGGCCCAAATCGGGACATCGCGAAGGAGCATCATCATGGCAACCACAACTATGAACATCGCAGAAGGCAAGAATGGACGGAGCAGCGCAAGCGCATTTTGCAGGAAATTGCCCTGGTTACCGGTGCCCAGACCATCGGCGAAGGAATCGACCTGCAACTGAGAAACGTTCAGGTTTCCGATCTCGGCCTCGCCCGCAAGATCACCGTCGACAAGAACCACACGGTGGTCGAAGGGAGGACAAAGGATCGCCGTCTCTCCCTTGAGCCTGAGTCCTGCGCCCAAGCAAGTGTTTACACTTCGCCTGCGCAATCCGCGTAGACCCAGACGCCAAGAGAAAATGGCGCAGCCTAAGGTGTGCAGTTGCGCCATGTTGGGAGCAAACCTACGCGGCGACCTTTAGGTCCGCAGAGTACTTCGCAAAGGAAACACTGGCCTCCAAAGGTGGACGCGCACAAGGATTTAGCGTAGTGTTGAGAGTGAGTGATCACTTCTTTTCCTCTTTCAGGTCCTCTGAGCTAAGTCAGTTCATCTGAAGTAAGCTCCCCTTAGTTTCGCAGCATCCATGAGGTTCCAATGATCAGTACCAAGACTCAACCATCTCAGCCAACAAGTGTCGCTGGAAAAAACTCTACCAGCAACGTCAGGACGATGGTAAACACTACCCCACCACAAGACAGGATAAGAAACCGGGCCTATCAGTTGTATGAAAGCCGCGGTCGTGAACCCGGCCGCGACGAACAGGACTGGTTCCGCGCCGAGCAAGAGATCCTCAAACGGGAGGTGTAAGGCGATCTCACTAAGGCAGCGGCTCTGGCACCTGTTGTACCTTCCAGCCCGGAATGCCTTCGTGATCGTTCTACGCATTTTCCTTTGGGCGGGAACGGCTGCCTTTAAGCATTGTAACGTGGCGGCCGCAACCCTGCTCTAATAGATAACGATGCACGTGCTTGCGATCATCCTGCTTGTTTCGAAAAAGAGCGCCCTGCGATGGCTGATCCATCTCGGCGGACCCAGCCTGATTTTGCTCGGCCTCGTTGACAACTCAGTCATCCCTCTGCCAGGCAGCACCGACATCGTCACCATTCTGTTGGCAGCCCACCATTCCGACTTGTGGGTCTACTACACAATCATGGCGACTGCAGGAGCTATTTTCGGGGGCTATCTTACCTACCGCATGGCTCGCAAAGGCGGCAAAGAAACTCTGGAAAAGAGGTTCTCGAAGAAGACGACCAATAAGGTATACGCGATGTTTGAAAGTTGGGGCTTCGCGGCAATTGCGATCCCCGCTCTTCTTCCGCCGCCGTTTCCCATCGTGCCCATGCTTTTGGCCGCTGGCGCCATGCAGTACCCCACCAGGAAGTTTCTGACCGCCCTTGCCGTGGGGCGCGGCATTCGCTTCGCCATCCTGGGCTATCTCGGGGCGCACTACGGGCGGCACATCGTAAAGTTTTTCGCTCTGTACTACTGGGATGTGCTTTTCGTTCTGATCGCGTTCACAGTGCTGGGTGGATTGTTCGGCTTGATCCAGTACAGACGCGGACAGAAATCCAGAGGCCCTGAAAGTCCCCGCCCAGCGTCTCAGGTCATCCACTCGCATTGAAGGTAAGCTCTCTGATCGCGAGGTCGAGAAGCTGCTGTCCAGTCTTCAAGTCAGATCCTTTGATGTCAACCGGGAGCGGCCGTAGGAACCGAGGCCATTGTGCAATCCGTCAGGTTCTGCGTGGATTCTGAGGACTGTGAGCCGCCGTGGTGGCGCGCAGAACCAGTACTACGTAAACCGCATGCCTCACGCTGCCTTGCACGACCTGCTCCGGTAACTGAGATGAAGACAGCTCAATCCGAGACCGTTTCACGGCCTCGGATTGAGTGATCAATGCTTGTCCAGTTATTTCGCTTCTGCGACCCGTGCCTGTTGTCCTGCTTCGGAGACAGCCTTCAAGAACGCATCCGCGCTCTTCGGAGTTGAGGCCTTGCCCGAAAGGATGTTGCGGAATGCCATGTGCTTGCCATAGATGGCGCGCGTAGAGTCGTTATCCTGTTCCACAACTGCACCTTCCAGCGTCAGTCCTGCGAACACGCCTTTGGAGCGCGAGTAGGTCAACGATTCCGTATTCATCTTCCAGTCGGTTCCGGCGGAGGCGTGACGGCCAACCGGGCCTGCTGCTACCGATCCCTCCCCGGTGAGTGCGAATTTGCTGGAAAGCAAATGCTGCAATCCCTGGTCGTTCATTACCAACATAACCAGGTCTACATCTTCGACGCCTATCTGCAAGCCCCAACTTCCACCACCGATGGACACAAACGCTGGTGCGCTCCAACCGCTCGATGTGCGGCAGGTGGCAACTCCACGTCCATGCTTGCCGCCAAAGATGAAGCCGCCTTTGATCAGGTTGGGAACCACCACCATGCACTTCGCACCGCTCAGTACTTCTTCCGGGATCCCCTTGTCGGGGGTCGCCATGATGGCGTGCAAAACATCGACCGACGACTGTAGGCGATCCACCGAGTCTTCGCGAGCAGAGCCTGCCCAGGCGAAGGTTGCAAACAGACCGACGAAAGCCATTAACACCACTGACATTACTTTTTTCATGAGTTGTCCTTTAGGAACGCGGAACTAAGAGGGAAAAACTTCAGATGCGCTGCCTTAGCTCAGGAGACCTGAAAGAGAGAGAAGAGTTGCTCGCCTCATTCACGATGATGGCGCAGTCGCAAAGGATTTGCTGGTCTGAATTGCTCACTTTCAGAGTGCAAGGCTTTCATGGGATTACTTCCTCAGTGATTCGCCTGGCACACAGGCGCTAGCTTTCAACCTCGGGGGCGGCCCACGTCTCGCGTTTTTCGAGACATGGGCTTTTCCCGCAGACGTGGCCAGAACGCATCTGTGATTCAGATGCGACCGAGAACGAGCAGAACCACGACAACGAAGAGGACTAACCCTAGGCCGCCGCTCGGGAAATAACCACAGTCTCGGCTGTGCGACCATCGTGGCAGCACACCAAGAAGCGCCAAAATCAAAACAACGATCAATATAGTTCCAAGCATTCTTGACTCCTTCTCTCCTGCTTCGGACAGACAGGAGTGTTCCCTTTGTAGTCTCTCGCTCGCGTGCCGTGCCTTGACCCTATGCCGATAAAGTTGCGCCGAATTGCAGCTCCTCGCGAAACTGCAAGACGAACTGGATTGCCCAACCAAGCGGGTTCATCGGTCCTGGTCTCTCCGGCGCTCGCAACTTCCGTTGTTATCCAGCCAATTCAACAGTGCTCGAATGCTGCTACGCGCCAGGGCGATCGCGCAATCCGCAGCTCCGTAATAGATATTGAGGGTGTCGCCGTCGGGTTCAATCGTGTATCCACAGGGGAACACAACATCGTCAACGTCTCCGTGCCGTTCGTACTCTGCCTCTGGGCCAAAGATCCAGGAGTCTCCACGCGACAAGCACTTCTCTGGATTCTCAAGATCGAACAGGGCGAGTCCTAGTCGGTACAAACAGCCGGAGGGCGTGTGCCGTACTCCGTGGTAGAGCACAAGCCATCCTCTGGAAGTCTCGATAGGTGGCGGCGACAGACCAATCTTGTTGGCGTCCCACCATGCACCTCGTCGTGCTTCCAACATGAGCCGATGCCGGCCCCAATAACGCAGGTCGGGAGAGTAGGAGATCCACATATGCGAGCCAAGTGGCGTCATCGGGCGATGAATCAGCGCCCAATACCCGTCAATTCTGCGAGGCAGAAGCGCTGAGTCTTTGTCGTCGGGTGGCATGATCACACCGAAACGCTCAAATATCCTAAAGTCTTTAGTTAGAGCCAGAGAGACTCCCGGACCTCCGCGCGAATACGACGTGTAGGTCACCGCGTACTGCTGTAGCTCGGGCACGAACGTGATGCGAGGATCCTCAATGCCCCAAATTTCTTCTGGATACTCCTTTGGACTGGGCATCAATGTCGGTTCGCTGTCAATCTGCCATCCATCTACTCCGTTTTGCGAGCGAGCCGCGCACAGATGAGACAGCCCGCGTCGGTCTTCGACCCGGCACAGCAGCAGGGTCGATCCGTCCTGTAGCCGTGTCGCACCCGCATTGAACACGCTGTTGATGGGATAGGGCCAGTGGTTGCCAGTTAAGATCGGGTTCGCGGGATGCCGGTGAAGTAGTGGCTCTTGGCTGGTACTAATCAGACTCATAGGTGGTTGTGTGGTGCTCAAGACGAAATTCCAGTTCTTTCCGATTCCTGCAACGAGCGCATTTCTAGAAGGGCCATCAGAAATGAAAGAGTTGATTCCGAACCTTGATTCTCGTTGGCACGATCGGGATGGAGACCATCCCGACAGCCGCCAGTAACGGAATCGTACAAAGGAAGTTGCAGATCGTTATCGCCCAAGAACCAGTTGAAAGCCGACCAAGCTTGCTTGCGCCAACCGTCATCTCCGTTCACGCGGTAGGCCTGTAGACAGGCGGAAACCGCACCCGCTGCTTCAATCGGTTGCTGATCGAAGCGGGCCTTTTCCTCACCCTGGCGATAGAAGCCTTGCGATCCGATCGGCACAAAGTGGCCGTTGACTTCGCAACGCTGCGTTTGCATCAGCCATTCCAGTGATTCCAGGCCGGCGGAGATCATACCATCGTCGGAGCACGCCGAGCCCACCAGCAACATGGCTTGAGGCAGGCGCGCATTCCCATAGGCCAGAACGTCCTCGAACCATTTCCAATCCGGGGTTCGAATGGACTTGTACATGTCGAGCAACCGCCGCGAAAGAGAGGATCTGACTCCTTGTACGTCGCGATCGCCTGGATAGGAGCCGAGATACTCTTGAATTCCGAGCAAGGCGTAGGCGCAGGCGCGAGGGCTGTGAAACTCGACGATGGGCGGAAGCGAAAACTCGAGCAGACGGCCGGCAGCGCCTTTCAATCCGGGGTCCTTGGAACGGCCAAGCACAGTCCCCAGTGCCCATAACGCACGGCCGTGGGAGTCTTCCGACCCTTGCGCCTCATTCCAACGACGGTCATAACCGAAGAAATTCCGGAACCGATGATTCTCTTGGTTGAAGGCGTGCTCCAAAAACGCCAGATAGCGAAGAGCGGACGCCGGAGTGGTTGAGCCGAGTTTTCCCGCTTGTTCGCTCCCCGCTTCCTCAAGCAGCACCGTAAGAACAAGGGCGCGCGCATTGTCGTCAGTGGTGTAGCCTTCGCAATACTTCGGGACAGTAAAAATCGCGTGCTGCAACATTCCCGTGTCGTCAGTTAACTGCTCGAAGTGATTCAGGTTGAGTGCGGGTAGTTTGTTGAGCGGCTTTTCGATAGCGCGGGACGAGAACTGAACGCGTGGACTTACCATGCGCTCGCTGCGCGCTCGCACAAAACTCGCCATATAGCCCTGCGCCGCCTTTTTCCAGACAGTGTCCCGCGCGAACAGGTAAGCGCGTTTCCGCATGGCGTGGCGAATGGCGGGCGTATCGAGAAGTTCGATGGTTTTTCGAGCAATGGCGTCGGGATCCTGGAAAGGGACCAGCGCGCCCCGGCGATCGTCGAGTAATTCGATCGCGTGCCAGTAGGGTGTCGAGATGACTGCTTTGCCCGCCCCCAATGCGTAGGCGAGCGTGCCGGAGACTACCTGCTCTTCGTAGCGGTAAGGGGTGATATAGATGTCGGCCGCACCGATGAACTCAACCATTTCCTCGGGGCTGACGAAACGGTTGTGGAAGATAACGTTCGACTCTACCCCCACTTGCTTCGCCAGGGCCTGTAAATGCTCTCGATAGTGATCGCCCTCTCGTCGCAGAATATGTGGATGCGTGGCACCCGCCACCATGTAAGCGACGTTCTTGTGTTTCGCCAGAATTGCCGGCAGCGCCTGGATCACGTTTTCGATTCCCTTATTCGGCGAGATCAGCCCAAACGTAAGGAGTACAGCCTTTCCTTCCACGTTGAAACGATCCTTGTAGAAATTGGGGTCCAGAAATGGCAGGTCTGGAACGCCATGAGGAACCATGTCGATCTTGCTGCCAGGTACCTTGAAAATTTCCTGAAGAAACTGCGATGACAGCTCGCTCATCACAATCAGGCGATCCGACAGTTCCGCAATCTGCTCCATCACCAAACGTTGGTCAGGATTCGGTTCGCGAAGGACCGTATGGAGCGTAGTAACCACGGGCATCTTGAGTCCGCGCAGAAAGTGCAGGATGTGGCTGCCAGCGGGCCCGCCGAAGATTCCATACTCATGCTGCAGGCAGACCATGTCGATATTGTTGAAGTTCAGGAACTCAGCTGCGGCTTGGTACGACTCCAAGTCGTCCTGGTCGAGCGACCAGCGCACGCGGGACGGATAGTCATATCCTTCGGCAGTATCGTTGATGGGCAGCGCGAGCAGTCGAGCAGTCCCACATTCAGAGGAAATCGCACTGCAGAGGTCGGTGGTGAACGTAGCAATCCCACACTGACGCGGAAGGTAGTTGCCAACAACAGCGATCCGGCTGGGCGGCCCTGCGTGTGCTCGCGGCCGAGCGGGCGCCACGGGCAACTGACGACGCGAACTCACGAGTTCCAAGGTTCCGGCTGCTGGAACCGTTCCTATTACGGGCATCATGTCCTGAATTGTTGCCGCGAACGGCGTTCTCCCAACGTTAGTATCGTTCTGTTAGGTGAAGGAGACTGGTCAAAATTGACCAGACTGCAGTCGAGAGTGTAGCAGTCGAGAGTGTAGAAGGTGTCCATTGTGGAACTATTCCTACGAATGACGCCAACTCGGGCCTGACCGATAATTCCGCTTAAATTGTGGCTGAACGGCGCTCGAACATTTCCTAGTTTCAATCCGAGAAAATGGTGAAAAACGGCAGCTATGGCGTACGGCCCGATTCTTGCGCGGGAGAGCCTGCACCAGATGATGAACCTCCGCAAACTCAAACGACTCAAATGGTCATGCGCCAAGAAAGGGCAGGAGCGCTTAGGCTTTCTGCGGGCCAGACTTCTCATCTTTTTTGTGCGCGGAACATTTGCTCATGATGGCGGACTGAAGCCGGCCGCGGAGATCGTCCGGCAACTCGTAGAGCTCGGAATTGCGGTAGATCTCGATGGTCTTGCGGGTTGTGTCGCAGACGACGTAGCAGTTGTGGCACCACGCCAAGTGATCCTCGAGTTCGGACTTGGTCCGATCATCCAGCGCGCCATCGAGGTAGTTGGTTAGTTCGTTTAGAAATTCAGCACACTTCACTTGTCGCCGTCTCCACTTGCCCGTTTCTGAAAGTAGCGGCTGAGCCGATCGCGCAACTGCAAGCGCGCGCGCAGCAAACGCGACTTTACCGCCGGTATGCTCAACTCCAATGCCTGGGCCGTTTCTTCCGTGGAAAGGCCCTCAACATCGCGTAGCACGAACACCGTCCGAAAGCCGGGCGGCAATCCCTGAATGGTGCGGGTCAAAATGTCCCGCAACTCCGCCTGGTTGTACATCTGTTCTGGATTGGGGCTCCAATCCGCAACCTCGCGGGGAAGCGAGTCATCTTCGGTTTTGACTTCTTCATCCAGAGAGACCATGCGTTCCGGCCGTCTCCGGCGCAACCTCATCAGCGCTTCGTTGACCGCAATCCGTACCAGCCAGGTATAAAACTTGGATTGCTCCTGGAACTGCGCCAGATTTCCATACGCCTTGAGGAACGCGTCCTGTACAACATCTTCCGCGTCCTCGCGGTTCTGCGTAATGTGCTGCGCGATGCGGAAAACATTCCGATCATAACGCCGCACCAGCTCTTCAAACGCGCTGTCGTCGCCGCGCTTGGCGCGCCGGACCAGCTCCATTTCTTCGCTGACCGGTGGCTGTATGTTTGGTTGGATGGCACTCATTCGTAACTTGATGCAGATTTATTCGGGAAGCGCAGCCCAGGCCCCGCAGCTATTGTACCGGCTTGACAGATTTTGTGCTGGCCGCTTTCAGGATTCCTTTGCCACCCCGCCCCCGAGCTGCCTCAAATGACGCCGGTCGGCACCGGTCGGACAGGTACCAAGGTGCCTTAAGAGGCGTTCCAAGCGGCCATATAATGAGGGCTAGAAGGACATAGATCAGGGCCAGAAGGTAAGGTAACACGCCTTCAAATCAGGCTTTCTGCCGTGGAGCGCGAATGTCGGATTGCAGTTGGATGGAACCTCTTGTGGAACGCGTAGTGGCCGAAGTCCTCGACAGCCATGCCGCCCAAGTGCGCAGCGAAATTGTCCGCCGCGTCATGGAGGAAGTGGCGGCTCAACCCTCAGCCGCGGTTGCCCCTTCGAGGTCGGTCCCCGAGGATCTTGCCCGCGCGATCGCTGATATCCAGGTTGGTACCTCGCAAAAAGAGATTCTTCGCGCGTTGCTCGAATCAAGCTCTTTCTGTGCCGCCCGAGTCGCGCTGTTTGTGGTCAAAGGCAGCCACGCCACGGGATGGCAGGCTCGCGGCTTCGCTAACGGCGAAGCCATTAAAGACTTCGCGCTCGACCCCGCGGCTCCCGCAGTGGCCAAGGCTATCAGCGATCGAGTGGCCACCAGCGCGGCCGGCGCCGAATTCGATCCGGCCTTTCTCAATCAGTTTGGCAGCCCGGCCGGCGAAGCCCGGCTCTTGCCGCTAATCCTCAAGGACAAAGTAGCGGCCCTCATTTACGCCGATGGCGGAAGCGACGGCACCATGTTCGACGCTGGTTCGCTGGAAGTGTTGGTGCTTTCAACCAGCGCATGGCTTGAAGTGAACGCGTTGCGCAAGCAGGCTCACAAGGACGCTACTACGGCCGCGGCGGACGCCCATAGCGTGCCGGCCCACGAAGCGGTACCGGCCTCCGCCCCTGCGTTTAGTGATCCTTTCGCGGCGCATGCGCCCGCTTATGCAATGGCTGCCGCCGCCTCGGCTGGTGCACCCGAAGCGATTGCAGCGCCGCCGGTTGACAACGGAGTGGTCGGAGAATCGCAGAGCGCGACCGTCGAAGTTCAGTCTGCGGCCGCAACCGTAGCGGAAGCCGTTGCCGAACCTCTGCCGATCGGTCAGGCAACAACCGAGGTTGAAGCCACGGCAACGACTGACGCGGCGCCGGCATTCTCGCCCGCAGATCAGGAGATTCACGGCAAGGCGCAGCGGTTCGCGCGCCTGCTGGTCGATGAAATCAAGCTCTATAATCAAGCCAAGGTTTCCGAAGGCCGGAAAAACAAAGATCTTTATGACCGGCTGAAGGATACGATCGATAAGAGCCGGATCACGTACCAAAAGCGTTACGGGAATACGGTTGCAGCTTCGGGGAATTACTTTCAACATGAA
>Ga0074045_10005295_pt1 | contig 11297 bp, 9 predicted proteins | sample BogForMeECP23OM2_FD_94442 | JGI IMG/M metagenome (GOLD analysis project Ga0074045, IMG submission 94442) | Bog forest soil microbial communities from Calvert Island, British Columbia, Canada - Bog Forest MetaG ECP23OM2 | ecosystem: Environmental > Terrestrial > Soil > Wetlands ...
AGCGTTTTCTCGGCCGGGCGTCCGCCCTCGGGGAGCGTGGCGCGCAGTTGATCGAGCAACGCGCGCTGTTCCTTGTTGAGCTTGACCGGTGTGCGCACGTCCATGTGCACGATCAGGTCGCCCGAGCCGCTTGAATTCAGGCGCGGCGCGCCCTTGCCGCGCAGCCGCAGAGTCTCGCCCGGCTGGATGCCCTCGGGCACCCTGAGGCGCTGCTCGCCGTCCAGGGTCTGGATGACGATGTCGACGCCCAGCGCGGCCTCGGCAATGTTGATCACCACGGTGCAGTGCAGGTCGTCGTCGCGGCGCTCGAAGATCGGGTGTGCCTTGACACTCAGGAAGACATACAGATCGCCCTGTGGACCGCCGTTGGAGCCGGGCTGGCCTTCGCCGGGGACCCTCATCTTCATGCCGTTGTCCACGCCGGCCGGGATCTTCACCTTGAGCTTCTTGACGGTCTGGACGTAGGCTTCTCCCTTGCAGTTGCGGCACGCCTTGCGCAGCAGCTTACCGCTGCCGTGGCACTGGCCGCAGGAGCGGCGGATCGTGAGAAAGCCCTGTTGGTAAAACACCTCGCCGCGGCCGCGGCACACGGAGCAGGTGGTCCAGCCGTCCTCGCCCTCGGCGCCGGAGCCTCTGCAGGCCGGGCAGGCTTCCGTGCGCGGCACCCTCAGCTCCACTTCTAGGCCCCTCATCGCGTCCTCGAAGGAAAGCTCGAGGTCGTAGCGCGTGTCGTCGCCGCGCTGGGCGCGGTTGCGGCGCCGGCCGCCGCCGAACAGATCGCCGAAGCCGAAGAAGTCGCCGAAAATGTCGGAGAAATCGGCGAAGGCGTCGGGGTTGAAACCACCCGCCCCGCCGGTCGAGCTGAGGCCCTCGTGGCCGTAGGCGTCGTACACCCGGCGCTTGTCGGAATCGGACAGGATGGCGTAAGCCTCGGCGGCTTCCTTGAAACGCTCCTCGGCCTCGGGGTTGTGGGGATTGCGATCCGGGTGGTACTTCAGCGCCAGCTTGCGATAGGCGCTCTTCAGCTCCTGATCCGACGCGCTCTTGCCGATGCCCAGAATTTCGTAGTAGTCGCGCTTCACCAAAGCAGAACTCCCGCGCGCCGGCCGTTACTCCCGCCCCGCAACCCGCACCATCGCCGGGCGCAGGAACCGGCCCTTGAGGGTGTAGCCGCGTTGCAGTTCGTCCACCACCGTGGGCGCCTCGTAGCGCTCGTCGTGGACCATTTCGATGGCGTGATGCAGATTGGGGTCGAAGGGCTGGCCCAGGGCCGCGATGGGCTGCAGCCCGAGCTTGGTCAGGACATCCACCATGTGCTGGTAGATCAACTCGATGCCCTTCATGAGCTCGGCGATTTTGCCATGCCCGCCGGAGTGCGCCTGGAGCGCGCGTTCGAAATCATCGAGCACCGGCAGCAGCGCCTTGATGGCGTCGGCGGCGGCGAATTCGTAAAGCTCGGCGCGCTCGCGCTCGACCCTCTTGCGGGAGTTGTCGAACTCGGCGGCCAGACGCAGCAGGGCGTTCTGCAGCTCGGTCTTTTCGAGCGCCAGGCGGTCGCGTTCGAGGGCAATCGATTCGGGTGTTTCGACAATTTCGCCGCCAGGCTCGTAGGCGTCCTCGGCTTGCGTAGCGCCGTTGCCTCCGCCCTGGGGTGTCTCCGCATCGTTCATGGTTGTTCTCATTTTTAGGTTAACAAACCGCGCCCATAAGGCTCGCACGCCAGGGCCGATCTTGGGCCACATGGCTCGATCGGGGCCTTATTGGGGCAGGCTGCGCAGAGCCTGTCCGACGTGCAGTACGGCGGACATCACGCGGGCGTAGTCCATGCGCATCGGACCGAGGACGGCGAGCTTGGCGTCGAGCCCGCCCGGCATGGCCACGCAAAGGCCGACCAGCGAGAGATCCTGCATCGCCGGATGGACGTCGGCCAGGCCGATCTGTACCTGAATCTCTCCGCTGCCCTCGAGGAACTGATCGAGCAGGGCGATGAGCCGCTTCTTCTCCTCCAGCGCGCGCATCAGGTCGCGCAGATGTTCCTTGGTGAGATGCAGGTCCAGGGCCACCAGGTTGGAGGCGCCCTCCATGTAGACCAGGGGCCCGAAACCGATGTCCAGCAGGCCTTGGTCATACAGCACGGTGAGGCGCCGCAGCAGGGCGTCGTAGGCCGATGACTCGAGATGCAGCAGCCGCTCGAGCTCGCGCCGGATGCCGCCCAGCGTCCATCCGGAGAAGTTGCGGTTCATATAGTTGCGGATGGACGCCAGCTCATCCTGGGTGGCGGGCTCGTTCAGTTGCGCCACCTGGCTGCGCACCATGCGGTCGCGCGTGACAACCACCATCAGCACGCGCGACGGCGGCAGCAGAACGAACTCGATCTGATCGAGCACCTGCGCCTGGCCGGGAATGGCCGCCGAGATGCCGATGTTGCGCGTGAGCTCGGTCAGCAGATGCGAAGCGTGCTCGGCGCGGGCGTCCAGGCTGCCCTTGTTCGACAGCTCCTGGCGCAGGCGGGCCAGCTCGGCGGCCAGAATCCGGCTGGCCAGATAGGGGCGCGCGAACTCGCGGAAGGCCTTGGCCGTAGGGACGCGGCCGGCGGAAGTGTGCGGCTGGTCGAGGTAGCCGTGATCGGCGAGCTCGGCCATGATGTTGCGGATGGTGGCCGCGCTCAGGCCGTCCTTGCGGCGCCGGGCGATGGCGCGCGAAGGCACGGGCTCGCCCGTCTCGATGTAAATGTGCACCAGCGAGTGCAGCACCTCGAGGGCCCGCGGGGGCAGTGCGGCGTCTGAATCCAAAGGCGCGCGGGACATTGTTCCTTGAGACCTCATGGTATGGCACCGCGAGGCGGTGCGCAAGGGCCGCGGCGCGGAGCGGGCAGCTGCAGTTCAGACGCGGCGAAAGAGGGCTTCGGTTTCGGGCTGCAGCAGGACCCAGAAGGTATAAATCCCCAGCGCCGTGCCGAAGGGCACGTGCAACAACGCAAACGCTCCGAAGACCAGTCCCACAATGCGCGCCCAAGGGCGGAAGTTGAGCAGCCCGTAGCCGGCCAGCAGGGCCGGCAGGCTGATCAGCAAGGTGAAGATGGTGAGCGCGCCGCCGATCAGGGCCACGATGTGCATGGGCAGCAGCGCCTCGTCTCCGCTGAGGCCGACAATCGAGGAGACGGCCGCGCTGCCGGCCAATATGGCCAGCGCGGCAATCAGCCCCAGGACACCGAAGCCGACGTTCAGCCAACCCAGGATGCGGACGTGCGTTTCCATCGCTTTCCCCCTTGCCGGGCCATCACGCCGATTCTACGCCAGGCCCAGGCCGCAAACACCGGGACGTAAATCCACCACCGCCGCGCCGTGGATCCATTCCACACGCCGGTGGCGCGATAATCGGCCAGCACGGCGTAGGCCAGCGGCATCAGCGCCACCCACACGAAGCCCGCCGCGGAGGGCTCGACGGCCAGCAGCGGCAGCAGCCAAGCCAGATACCAGGGGTGGACGTTGGCGGCGACCAGCAGCAAGGCGGCGACGAACTCCAAAGTGACACGCTCCAGAGCGCCGCGGCGCCAGACGGCGAGCACGGCGAGGGCGGCGATGAGCGCCATGGAGACGTGCTTGGCGACGCTGCCATCGTGGCCGCTGAACCACCAGATCACCCCAAAAAGGCTGTCGTTGTTGCGCCATCCGCCCAGGTAGCCGCTGGCGAAGGAGGCGTTGCGGCCGACGAGATCGGGCAGCGCGGCGCGGTACGGCCAGAAAAAAAGAAGGACCAGGGGAATTCCGGCCAACACAACGCGCCAGCGCCAACGCCACCACGGACGCCGGCCGTGCGTGGCGAACAAAGGCAGAAGAAGAAAAGGCCAATACTTGATCAGCCCGCCGGCGCTGAGCAGCAGGCCGGCCAGCGCCCAGCGCTCCCTCCGCGCGGCCAATAGGGATGCCACGAGCAAGGCGGCCAGGCAGGCGTCCATGTGGCCCTGGCCCCAGAATTCCACCCAGGTCAAAGGGCACCAGGCCCAGATGAGCACTCGACCGAGCGGCAGCCCGAGCGCCTGGAGAAGCAGCAACAGCACACCGGTTGTTGCCACATCTCCTAGTAAAGAAGGGAGTTTCATCCACACCAGTTGGTGCGGGATGCGGCCGGGCGCAGCCCAACGCGCCACACGGTAGGTCCACAGCTGCACCTGCTCCCACAGCGGCCCATAAACGGCTCGAATGGCCGGGCCGGAGATGCGTGGATAAGTCTCGTCGCGGAGGGTTGCCAGGGCCGGATCGCTGGGCGTGGTCAGGTAAGGGTCGCGGCCGGCGTCCTGCACCTGGCCTTCCCAGCGATAACGGTACAGATCCTCGGATAGGGAAGGCATTTGTGTCAAAAAGACGACACGCGGAGCGACGGCTACTGTGGCAATCCAAACACACCCCAAAAGGCCGATCGATCTAGTGCCATTTTGGAGAACGCCGTGGACGCCGATCAGATAAAATAGGGATGCAATAAGAAGCAGGCCGATGGTTCGCCCGGCGTGCGACGCCAAGTCGCCAGCGCAACTCAGGGCGAAAGCGGCCGCCAGCAGGCCCGTTCCCCCGAGAGCCGGTTGGATCCAGCGCGGCGACATGAATTTCTGTTTCTCCAACCTGGCGTTCCTCGCTCCATCGCAGATGGATCGCTGGAGCCGTGCGTTGTCGGATGACACCTTTGCGGGCATCCACCGCCTGGCGCTGTTCGACTGGCTGCTCCTGGTACCCTACTTTACCCTGCTGACCATTCTGGCGATTTATGGCGCGCATCGTTTCGTGATGGTCTACCGCTACCTGAGGTCGCGCCAACTTGTGCCCAAGGCGCCGCCGCAGCGCTTTGCCGAGCCGCCGCGGGTGACCATTCAACTGGCCCTTTTCAACGAACGCAACGTGGTGGACCAGTTGATCGGGGCCGTGCTGAAGGTCCGCTACCCGCGCCAGCTGCTCGAAATTCAGGTTCTGGACGATTCCACCGACGACACGCACCCCTACACCGAAGCGCTGGTGGCGCGGCTGAAGGCCCAAGGCCAGCCCATCGAGTACATCCACCGCGCCAACCGCAACGGATACAAGGCGGGCGCGCTGCAGGAGGGGATGGCGCGGGCCACGGGCGAATTTCTGGCGCTCTTCGACGCCGATTTCATCCCGCCCGAGGATTTTCTGGAGAAGACCATCGACTTCTTCGCCGACCCCAAGGTGGGCGTGGTGCAGACCCGCTGGACCTACATGAATCGCGATCACAGCCTGCTGACCGAAGTGCAGGCGCTGATGCTGGACGGACACTTCGCCTTGGAGCACGTATCACGTTCTGGCCAGGGGCTGCACTTTAATTTCAACGGCACCGCGGGCATCCTGCGGCGGGCCATGATCGAGGACGCGGGCGGATGGCAGCACGACACGCTGACCGAGGATTCGGACCTGAGCTACCGCGCGCAGATGAAGGGCTGGCGGTTCGTGTACCTGCCGTGGATCGAGTGTCCCAGCGAGCTGCCGGTGGATACCTACGGCTTCCAGGTCCAGCAGCAGCGCTGGGCCAAGGGGCTGACCCAGTGCGCGCTGAAACTGCTGCCGCGGATCTTCCGTTCGAAGGAAATCCCGTTGCGCGAGAAGATCGAGGCCTGGTTCCACATGACGCCCAACATCAGCTACCCGCTGATGGTGATCGTGTCGGCGATGATGCTGCCGGTAATGATCGTGCGGTTCTACATCGGCTGGCTGGATATGCTGCTGGTGGACGCGCCGCTGATCGTGTGCAGCTTCTGGTCGGTAGTGACGTTTTATCTGCTGGCGGAACACGAGCTGTATCCCAAGACGTGGAAGCGCGCGATGCTGATTCTGCCGTTCCTGCTGGCGATGGGCGTGGCGCTGACCGTCTCCAACACGAAAGGCGTGATCGAGGCCCTGCTGCACAAGCAGTCGGGTTTCGTGCGCACGCCGAAGTACGCCCCGCGGGCGGCGGGCGTGCCGCTCGAAGTGGCCTACCGCCGAAAGAGCGGCTGGCTGCCCTTCGCCGAGATCGCCATGGGCATTGGTTTTCTGGCCATCGTCTACTACTGCATCGACGTGATGAACTTCTTCGCGCTGCCGTTCCTGCTGATCTTCGTGTGCGGCTACTTCTGGGCCGGTTTCAGCACGCTGTGGCAGGAACAGAAGGCCCGCTTGCGCTTCGCGCGTGAAACCCGGCGCGTCGAAGTCGAAGCAGTCAGCTGACATCTCGGCAATCGAATCCGCGCCGGCTCGCGGGAAACTGTTAGAACTGTAGTTCGAGCAGTTCATCCATGAGCACCACCAACCCCACATCGGCCACGCGGCGCGACGTACTGAGAGGCGCGGGCGCGGCGGCTTTTACGACACTGATTTTCCCGCGAATGGCGCGCGGCGCCAATGATCGGATCACGGCGGCCTTCATCGGCACGGGCGCGATGGGGCAGGGCGACGTCGATTTCGCCATCCAGACCGGCGCGCTGCAGGCCGTGGCGATCTGCGACGTCTACCAGCCGAACCTCGAAAAAGGCATCGCCGTCGCCAACAAGCGCGGGCAGAGCCCCAAGGCCGTGAAGGATTTCCGCGAAATTCTCGCCGACCCCTCGATCGACGTGGTTTGTATCGCGACGCCGGACCACTGGCATGCCTACATCACGGTGGAGGCCTGCAAGGCCGGCAAGGACGTGTACGTGGAGAAGCCGGCCTGCACCTACGTCGAGGAGGGCCGGATGATGGTGCAGGCCGCGCGCAAGTACGGCCGCGTGGTGCAGGGCGGGACGATGCAGCGCTCGGGCGGGTTCTTCAGGAAGGCGGCCGAGCTGATCCAGGCCGGAGAAATAGGCGAGATCACTTACTGCCACGAATGGCAGGCCGGGACGTCTAAGAAAGAGGGCTGGGGCAGGCGCAGCGGTGAAGTCCCGCCCGCGGGTCTCGATTGGGACCTGTGGCAAGGGCCGGCCGCCGAAAGGCCTTACAGCCTCAACCGCTTCGGCGTTTCGCCCGACCGCTGGTCCACCTTCCGCTACTTCTGGGATTATGCCGGCGGCGCCATGACCGACTGGGGCGTCCACCTCATCGACCCGATTCATCAGGCCATGGGCGAGCCGATGCCGCGCTCGATTGTCGCGCTCGGCTCGAAGTTCTACGTCGACGACGACACCGAAACGCCGGACACGATGCAGGCTACGTTCCAATACGAGAAGTTCCTCTCCGGCTATGAAAACCGCACCTGCAACCCGATGCCGCTGTTCGCTCACGGGTATGGCACCTCGTTCCACGGGACCACGGGCACGCTGGTCCTGAACCGCGGCGGCGTGTGGGTCTACGACCTGCAGTCCAAGGAGCCGGTGAAGAGCTGGGGTCGCGAGCAGGAGCCGGAAATGGGTCCGATGAATGTTCCGCACTGGAATAACTTCGTCGAATGCATCCACTCCCGCGCGACGCCGGTCAGCGACATCGAGCGCTGCGTCCGCTCCAGCGTCACCTGCATTCTGGCCAACCTTTCCATGCGCTTCGAGTCGCGCCTGGATTGGGACGAGAAGGCCTGGACGGTGAAGCAGGAAGCGGTGCAGCCGCGGCTCAAGCCGAATTACCGCGCGCCCTGGAAGCTGGAGGTCTAGCCGGCGCGCGGTCGCGAGAGGGGTCATTCGCGGACGCTAAGGCGCGCGCTGTAAACCGAAGTGCGCGCGGCGATGTAGAGCGTCCGGTGATCGCTACCGCCGAACGCCAGGCTGGCGGGCTTCTCGGGCATCGCGATTTTGCCGGCCGGCCGGCCCTCGGGCGTGAAGATCAGAACGTGCCGGGCGGCGACGTACACTCGTCCCTGCTCATCGGTGCATAAACCGTTGGGCACGCCGTCGATGCCGCTGATGAGCACGCGCTCGCCCGTGGCGTTTCCCTGGTGGTCGAGGTCGAACACGCGCACCGCGCGCTCGTCGCTGCTGGCGGCGTAGAGCAACTTGCCGTCGGGCGAGAGCGCCAGCCCGTTAGGCCGCTTGCCCCAACGCGCCAGCACCGACACGCCGCCCCTCAGCCCGACCCGGAAAATGCCGTAAAAGGAGAGCTCCCGGGAGTCGTCGGCGGAGCCGAAGGCCGGGTCGGAAAAGAAGATCTCGCCGTCCCTGCGCACCACGACTTCATTCGGCGAATTCAGTTTGTGGCCCTCGAACGTGGAGGCGACGGTTTCGGGAGACCTGTCTTCCCGCAGGCGGATCAGGCGGCGCGCGCCGCTTTCACAGATCAACAGGCGGTTGCGATCGTCCACGGCCAGTCCGGCGGGACCCTTGAGGTCGCCTTTCATGAGCTCCGTGCCGCGGCCGGGCGTATAGCGGTGAACCTGGCCGGACGGGCCGTCGGCGATATAGAGATGGCCGTCGCGGGACCACGCCAGCCCGACGGCGTAACGAAACCCGCTCGCGACCTTCTCCGCGTGCCATTCCGCGGCAGGCTCCTGGGCGCGAGCCAGGCTGATCATCAGGACGAGAATCGCCGCACGCCGCATGCCGACTATTGTATGAACTGCGCCGCGGCGGGCGGGGTGGCTACTTCTTCGATTTCAGCTTGTGCTCGATTTCCTGCAGTTCCTTCTGACCCTCGCCGCTGGCCCAGGCCTGCTCCAGTTCCTGGCCCTCCATGCCGGCCAGGCGTCCGAGCAGCAGATAGGCCGGCAGGGCGTGCTCCAGGTGGCGCCAATGCGCCATCTCTTCGAGCGCCGGGAGGCCGCGCTCGCGGATGTGTGCGGCGGTCGACGCCGACATCCCCTGGTCGGTCAGCATCAACAGCGTTCGTACGGCCTCGAGCCGGTCCTTCAGGACGGTCGAATTCAGCATCTCGACGAACCAGGTGGTTTCGACTTTAATGCCCAACGACGGGTCCTTTTGCGCCAGGGCCGCGATCGGCCGCAGGGCCCGCAGCGCGTTGGCGCGCACATCGGGGTCGGGGTCGCGCAGCCCGAGCTGCAGATCGTCGGTGACGTCGCTCTTGCGCGGCGCGTAGCCCAGGACGTAGGCCGCAATGGCGCGCTGCTCCTCGTCGTCCGATTCGCGCAGCACCGCCCGGAGCGCCGCCAGGTGGATTTCGGCCAGCCCCAGGAAGCGTTCCTGCAGCACGCGGCAGGCGATGTTGCTCATCAGCGAGTGGCCCTTCGAAATGTCCTCCACCATGTCGCCTTCGCGCATCGCATTGGCCAGCGCGATGGTGTAGTCGTGGTACACCTCGACGATCTCGGGCGGCAGCTCGAGGTCGCCCTCAGGCCAGTCGCGCAGGGGGAACGCGGAGGCGCCGCGCTCTTCGATTCCGACGTACAGGATGGCCTGGCCGCCCTCGCAGCAGAAGGCCTCGACCGACGCCCGCGCCACGCCGTCGACGGCCAGCAGCGTGTCTTCCAATTTGGACTTGGACGGAGGCAGGGGGTCGCCGGGTTTGACGGCGATCGCTTTCAGAATCCGTTCCGGCGGGATTTTATGAACACCGAAGATTTCAACGTAGCCGACGATCGGCGTCTGGGACGCCAGCATCGCCAGCATTACGGCCGCAACCAGCATACTCCCACTGTCGCACGGCCTCGCGGCGCGGGCGGCGTCAGGATTTCCGTTCCAGCAGCCAGGCGCAATCCTCGAGCCGGCTCTCGCCGCCGGTATTGACGGCCAACTTCGGCGCGGCCATGGCGCCGTTGCGCTGGCGCCTGCTCCACAGCGACGCGCCGGCGTATGCGCCGTCGGCGCGCAGCGCGTAGTAGAAGATATCAAAGCGGGCCAGTCTGGCGTGGTCGTTGTTGAAGTTGCGGGCAATCCGCTGGAGCGCGTCCAGGCACGCGTCCTTGGGGCTCATCCCATGCCGCATGTTCTCGACCACGGTGTGCCCGCCGGCGATGCGGATATTCTCCTCGCCCAGGCCCGTCGAGCCGGCGCCGCCAACTTCCTGATCGACGAACAGGCCCGCGCCGATCAGCGGCGAATCGCCCACGCGGCCGGGGATCTTCCAGGCCAGTCCGGAGGTGGTCGTCGTGCCGGACATCTCCCCCTTCTCGTTCAACGCCAGGCAGTTGATGGTGCCCGTGGGGGGATATTTGGCCACGTCGAACGCCCAGGCGATCCACTCCGGGCTGGCCTGGGGAAACATCCGGCGCAGCGAATCCTGGGCCTTCATCGGGGCCGCGGCATCGGGCGCGTCCAGCCAATCGGTCCAGTTGTTGTGACCCGCGGCGTCACGCAGTGTCTGCTTCCAGGCCACATACGCCAGCCGCGACTTCTCCGTCAACAGATTCATCTCCGGAATGCCCCAGGCGCGGGCCAGGCGCGTCGCGCCTTCGCCCACCAGGAGAACATGGGCCGTCTGTTCCATCACCAGCTTGGCCAGCCGCGCGACGTTCTTGATGTTGTGCACCGCGGCCACCGCGCCGCAGCGCCGCGTCGGACCGTGCATCACGCTGGCGTCGAGTTCCACCACGCCGTCTTCATTCGGCAGGCCGCCATAGCCGACGCTGGTATCCTCGGGATCGTCCTCGAGGATGCTGACGCCCGAGACGACAGCCTCCAGCGTGTCCCCGCCGGCCTGCAATATCTCGTCGGCGCGTTTGCAGGCCGCCCGGCCGTTGGCGCTCGATATCACGATGTTCTTCGGACGGCCCGAGCCGCCGGGCTGAAACGAAGCTGCCGTGGCGGGCAACGCCGCCGTGGCAAGGAGCATGTCGCGTCTGAGCATAGAAAGTCTCCTGTGCGGCGTCCGGTAAACTGAAGGGATCGATGAAGTCGAGACTGACCCCTTTGCCGGCGCTTGCCACACCATTCTTCTTCGCGGCGCGGGATGAGCGCAAGCGGCGGAACGGAGGCCGCGCCGTTTGTTCAGCGGCGCTGCCTGCGGAAGATGGCCGGAGTCGCGCAGTTGGCCGGAGATCCAGGTCCGGTGGGAAATGAGCGAGACGCAGGTGAGCGCTGAGACAATCCGCCCCGCGCTGGGGCCGCTGAGCGGGAGCATCCGCCTGCCGGGCGACAAATCGATTTCGCACCGCTACGCCATGCTGGCAGCCGTCGCCGAAGGCACCAGCGTGATCCGCAATTACTCCTCCGGCGCGGACTGCCATTCCACGCTGGGCTGCCTGCGCTCGCTGGGCGTCGAGATCAGCGAAGACGGGCGCGATGTCACGTTGCGCGGGCGCGGCCTCGCCGGTTTGCAACCCTATGCGGGGCAGCTCGACGCCGGCAACTCGGGCTCCACAATGCGCATGCTTTCGGGGATTCTGGCCGGGCATCCGTTTGTCAGCCGGATGGGCGGCGACGAGTCGTTGTCCCAGCGCCCGATGCAGCGCATCAT
>Ga0074045_10005296_pt1 | contig 11294 bp, 9 predicted proteins | sample BogForMeECP23OM2_FD_94442 | JGI IMG/M metagenome (GOLD analysis project Ga0074045, IMG submission 94442) | Bog forest soil microbial communities from Calvert Island, British Columbia, Canada - Bog Forest MetaG ECP23OM2 | ecosystem: Environmental > Terrestrial > Soil > Wetlands ...
CACAGTTGACACCGATCAAATTGTGGTGCTTGCACGTTGTTGGAGGGGACGTAGTTCAGTTGGTTAGAACGCTGCCCTGTCACGGCAGAGGTCGCGAGTTCGAGTCTCGTCGTCCCCGCCATTCTTTTCAGACACTCACGAGAAATTGGCAAAAACGGTCGTAGTCCAATTTGGTCCAAATCAAAAGAATTAGCGAGCAATTGGGAACGATCCGTAGAAGTCGCTAGTCGACAAAGTCGAGGAACATGCCCTCGTGTCGATACAGAAATCCAACAAATCTTCCGTAGTACGGAGACGCGACGTTGTTGTAGACCGTGCTGAAGTTGTGGTGATCAGTGACGTTCAGCGTATAAACCCCAAAACGAAAGTGGTGTACTTTTCCGCTCCGTTTTCCAAGAAAGGGTACCCGGAATTCACGATACACTTTCAGGTCAAGTGACAGGTACGTTGGAAAACGTTGATCGTTTGGGGTTCCCACATATTGCTGTCGTTCATCGATGGATGAATAGGCAAATCCCGTGTGCACGTCAAGCAAAGGACTGAATGTCATTTTCCATGGTATTGCAAAAATGCCATACCCGACGAGCCGATTCGGGACGTCCGAAGGAAGAATCCCATATACGTCGGGTCGAACCACCGGGGCAGCAAACGGAACGAATATGCTGGAAAGACTATTCAAATCTCCGCGTGCTTGGCTCCAAATATAAGAAACGTTCACCTGATCACGCTCTGCAAAAGCGTAATGCAAGGTCAATTCTAACTCGCGATAGTGAGAAGAACCGGTATTCGCAAGCGCCATGAAGGATGGGCCGCCAGTCGTGCTCGTGTAAGGACTCACTGTGAAAAGGTAGCTAGTATGGCTATCCAAATACCCGACGGTTAATTTCATGTCGTTGCGGAGTTTCTGCTGGATTTGGCCGTTCCAGGTGAAGTTCCGGGGTGAGGTGCCGGTCTGATTGGGCAGAGTCGACGAAATGAGGGGATTCATCTTGCCGGCATAGACATTGGAGTAAGTGACCGGTAGGCCGATCTGCGTGCCGTCGGAATCGAATTCTGTGACAGTCCGGGTAGGATTGGCGGTGTAACTGGCGGCAAGCAGCGGGAGCAAGCCATAAAAAATGCCCGCACCTGCGCGAATGATGGTCTTGCCTGAAGTTGATGGCGAATAAGCTACACCCGCGCGAGGTGCAAAAGCGGCGGACCAACCGCCCGTTTCAGAGGACAGTCGTGCGCCGAAATCGAAGCTCCACTGGGGATTCCATATCCAATGATCCTGAAAAAATTCACTGATGGAAGTATCGGACGGGCTCTGGGCACTTGTGGATGCGAAGGTGATGTTGGTGCGGAGAGAGTTGTTTTCGCTCAGAATGTGAATCGGATTCGATTCCGTTGTGCCGTAAAAGGCCCGCCAGTCGACGTCGACCCCGACCCGAATCTCATGATCTCCGTGCCAATGTTTTTGCGGGAATTGATACGAAGGAACGGCTTGAAACTCTTTGCCGCGGCGCGACCATTGATTGAAATAATTGCCGCCGTAACCCTCGGGGTTGATGGTCATGTCCGCGGTTCCGTGTCCGTGGGCATTGCTGTCGAAACGCATGTACTGGGAAATGAAACTGACAACCGCACCCGAAGCCAGTTGATATCGGTCCGCAAGGCCGACCGCCACACCGCTTTGGTTCAAATCGTTGGAAGCAGGAATGGGAATCAAGGCGCTGATATCGTAATTTTGCCAGCGCAACGGAAATGCGTTCACCGTGAGGGTCAAAACATGGTTCGGCGATAAGATCGCCTCCAGCGTTGAGAACGAATTGAAGCCTTGTTTCTTGCTAACGTCATCGGGCCATGGGAGTCCCTCGATGGTGTACTTCTTCATATCGTACTGGAAGACCTCAGAGAAGAGCAGTTTGTGGGGAATGATAGGAGCGTCGAAGGCCACGCCAGGTATGGCCTCGGAGAGGCCGACGATATGCCCCTCTTTCCCACGAACCTGCGGAACGACGCCTCTAACTTTGAAGTCCCACTTATCTTCTGGTGGTTTCGTTTCGATGGCCGTAAGTCCGCCAGAAAAACTTCCTAGGCTGGCGTCGTACGGCGTTTTATTGACGGAAAAAGATTCCACTGCATCTGTGGGTATAGGCGCGCTGAAGCTCCCTGTAACTGGATCGGTAGTGCGAGCAGAATTGACGAGCAGCAGGCTCTGATTTTCGTCGGCACCTTTGAAGGCCAATTTGCTGTCGAGTGTTTTAATCACTCCTGGGGCAATTGCAATGATGTCCTTCACTTTTTCCTGCGGCGTCGGGAGAGTGATCAGTTGAGTGCTGGTGACGGTTACAGGCGGCGGAGCGGAGCTCTCGGTCGAGATTTCGGCGGCAGTCTCGCTCACCTCGACTTTTTCAGAGACCGCTTCCAATTCGAGCTTGAAGTCCTGCACTTTTTGCTCTTGCGGGTTGAAGACGATTTGCTTACTGACGGCTTTGAATCCGGGTGCACTGATGAAAATCGAATAAGCTCCTGGTTCGAGCTTCAGGAACTCATACCTGCCATCTGGTTGGGTGTTTGCGGTTAAGGAAGCTCCTGTTGAGGGTTCTCGGGAGAGCTTTAGAACAACCCCAGCAACGGCAACCTCAGTGGCATTTTGCGCGGTGGTCACGACGCCATGGAGTGAGGCGGTTTGATTACTGTTATTTTGAGACGGTGGTTGCTGAGTCGCGGGGCACACCTCAACACAAGCGAATACGCTGAGCACGAATAAGGCGACAAGACTAATTGCGCGTTTCAGCTCTCACCCCTCCGTCTATCTCTCAGCATCCGCCCCGGCTGGATCAATCCATCGCCGGCCCACCCGGGTACGATATGACCGCGGCTTGCCATGCGCGGAACTCGGCTGAGGAAGTAGGTGGAATTTCGCGACAGGGTTTTGGGAGCCGCCCCAAAGTTTTATTAATTTCCCCAATGCGCCTTTCGTTTGAGGTTGTCGCCCCGAAGAAATCGGACCGCAGACTTGCCGTGTTTTGACCAGACTTATCAAGCAACTTTCTTAGGTTCAGGGAACTTACTTGCGAGCTGGTGATGCCTTATCCAGCGCGTCCACAAGCGGCTTGGCTGCCGGAATAACTGCCTGGCCGCCCGAGATGATTTCCTTCGCGCTCATATGCTTGCCATACAAATCTTTGTTAGCATCTTCGTCGGTGTCCATCGAAGCACCTTCCAGCGAGACGCCGGCAAACAGTCCCTTTGATCGCGAGTACGTCAGGACGTCCGTGTTCATCGCATCGGCATTGTAACCTGTTGCCTGAGCACCCGTGGGACCGGCAGCCGCAGCGGCATTGCCTCCGAGCTTTGTCTTCCCATTCAGGATTTGGTCCGCGCCCTTCTGGTTCATGACCACCAGTACAAAATCTGTTGCCGTGGAACCGAGTTGCACGCCGATGCTGCCCTGGTCGAGCTTGTACATGGCCGGTGCGCCCCATCCACCATTCATCTTTGCGCCCGTGCGGCAAACGAGCGCTCCTCGGCCGTAACTACCGCCAATGCCGACAGCCACTTTTTTGACACTTGGGAAGATCAGGACGCAATCGGCCTGATCGAGGATGCTCTTGGGCAGCCCGTTGCTCTCAGCGAGGATCGTCTGCATTGCGGTGGCTGCATTCGAGAGACGCTCCTCTTCCTTCTTCTGACCGAATAGAGGCGAAGCTACTGCCAAACAGACTGCAAGCATAACCAATTTTTTTGTCATGGTCGTCCTTTCCTTCGCGATGGATTCTCAGCTCAAAACTCGGAATTTTAGTGTCGGGGCCCGAACGTGCATTATGGCATACAATGTGGACGGTAGTTTCCCAATGGGCCGCTCGTCCAACGAGACAACCCCGCGGTCTGTAAGAGGAAATCACTCCCGCATAGGACAGCATTACAGCTTGGGGGTGCGCGGCCCGGTGTGCCTAGCTTACTGCAAAGGTGAGCTGGCGTTTGTTGGCACTGTGCCGTCCAACGTATACCGAATGACTCCGGTCTGGTCCGAGTAGAAACCGCGTTGACCAGTGGTACCGATACCTTGGGGAACTGCGCTCACGGTATATACGTTTCTGATCGTGCCGCCGCCGACGATGACGCCCGCAGCCGCAAACGTGTAACCAGACTTCTGGTTCGGTGCAACGCTCAACAGCGGGTCGATCAAGCAAGCGAGGGCAATGGTGCCGAGGTTCGGAGGAGCGCAAGCTGCCGCGCTGCCGCCAAGATTGGCAAGAGCTGCTGGATAACCGGTGTCCGGATACGCAGACGAATACGTCACCATCGCGGTATTAATCGTGCGAATGGAGCCGACCGCCGAAGACTCATTCGCCGCCATACGGGAACGCATAAGATTCGGAATCGCGATGGCCGCGATGATCAAAATGATCGCCACGACGATGAGTAATTCGATAAGGGAAAAGCCTCTTTGGTTCTTCATCAAATCTCCTTGAGAGGGTTGCTGTTGCTAGGGTATAAGAGGCCGGGCAGCAGAGAAAAAGTGGCGTACTAGAACCCACTGTTCCTAATCAGCCATGTGGATCGGTTCCGACCAGCGCACAGCAGCGCAGGGAGCGCCGCGTTTCCTCCGATAATCCAAGCTTCTCATACGCAGTATTAATAACTCGAGAACTTTACAACAACTATTTGGGAGTTCTTGAGCGAAGGGACATAACCCAGCTTTCATGATCAGGGAGGCGAACCGCGCCTTCGGAGAGAACATTTGCTCAACATAATCGGTTCACTGACATAACACAGAAACCTACGGATTGATTGTGAGGCTCACGGTCCCGGTATGCGTGACCGACCCGCCCGTCCCAATGACGCCGAGCGTGTACGTTCCCGGCGATGTTGCCCCCGTCGGAGTGATCGTCAGCGTTGACGCGCCGGAGCCGCCTGTAATCGTGACGCTCGGGCTGAACGTTGCCGTCGCTCCCGTCGGCACACCTATCACGCTCAGCGCTACGTTCGAGTTTAAGCTGCCTTGCGGCATGATGCTCACCGAATATACGGCGATTCCTCCAGCGGAGAGTGAGATGCTTTGTGATGTTGGCGAAATTGAGCCGATGAAGTCCGGTGTTACCAATGGGCTGTAGTTCCAACCGAGAATGCTTTGATTGCTAACACAACTGCCCGTTCCCCCTGTGAACCCCACATAGGCGGTATTCCCGCCAACCGTTGCCGGAATGTTGAGCCACGTAGGTTTCGGTGGCGTTCATGGTGTCGGTAATAGTCGTCGTCAACGTGGTACCGTCATAAGTTAGGTGGACGAGGAAGGGGTCACCACTTTGCAGGGACACGCCGTTCCCAATCGTTACAGCAGGCACTGTGGGAGACGCACCATTCATGTACAGCCCCGTCGAGTTATTGCCCTCGCCTGCGTCGTCAAACAAGTCGAACTTGACCGCCACGCTTTTGCCGATCGGTGAATTCGGACTCGAAGACGGATTGGTTATGTTATCCAGCCCGTACCCGAGTCCTCCGCCGGAAGGCCCGAGGGCCGTCGCGCCAACGTTCTGAATTACAAAGCCGAATCCATCGCCCATGCAAGTGGTGGTAGGGTCGGTGAGTTGAAACGTAAAATCGGTCGAGAACGCTTGGATATTTACAGGAGTCGGATACCAGGCGCTCCCCGCAAGGTTGTGCCCTGGGGTGGTCAAGCTTAATGAATTGCCAACGAGTGCGGCGCTGCCGTTCAGGTTAAGTCCCGGGATGAGGCCAATGGGAGCACTCGGAGCTACAGGGGCACTGGGGATAATGGCAGCCACCTCATTGGAATAGACACTCTCAGCGCCAGCTGCATCGATCGCAGTGACCACGTAATAGTAAGTTGTCCCTGCCAAAACCGTGGTGTCCGTGAAATCAAGCGCAGGAATGAAAGCGGTGGTGTTAAGTGCATAGGGACCACCGCTCACCGTGCCACGGTAGACGCGATATCCTACAACCGCGCTCGGACTAGCCTCCCAGGAAAGGTAAACCTGATGTGAGGTTGTGGTCGGGGCCGAAGTACCGGAGGCGATACCATTCGCTGCCGCTGCACTGCGGGTCGAGAAATAAGCTAAACCAATAATAAAAATGGAAATGGTGGTGAAAAAGCAAAAGTCTCGCGCAGAAGGAACACGACGGAAGGGATAAGACATGATGCTGGGCACCTTTCATGCGGTGGCGACGCAGGTGAAGTCACCACGTCACTGGAGTCGATCACCGGTGTTCGGGTGGTTTAGGAAACATGCGCGCACCTGATACAAACAGAAGTTCCCGATTCAGAAGGATGCGCGCCTTGTTATTACAATGGCGGACTCCGTCACGGGGGGAGAGGCGTGCGCGAAACTTGCGTTGAATTCTCTTCGACGGAGATTCACGGTCGACTCTCTAGCCAGTCACGAATCAAGCGCACCGATCGCTGTTCCGCCCGGTTCGTTTGAACATTCATGGCTATCTCAATTTGGCTGGGTTCATTTCTTGTACCCCTCAGACGGTGGAGCAGCAAGTTAATTTCTAGCGAATACCGTGCGGCGAAAAGAGTCACGTCAGATCACCAAAAATTCATCTCACCGTTATTTGAATGTGACTCTGGTGTGCGGCTTAACAATCCCCGAAATAGACGCTTGGGGACCGATGCACCTGGTACCTGGTCCCCTTCCACCCTTCGCGAGGTTGGAAGAGTAGACGACCACAGCAGTGAAGTGTTGCTTTACTGAACAGATTATTGAGTCAATCGACGACCTGAGCTACTGCCATGAGTGCTTGCGTGATGTTGACCCATTCAATTGGAGTCGGGTGCTGAATTGGAGTCAAGCGCAGCCTAAGTGGTTTGTTTGCTGAAGTTCTGGAGCGGGCGATGGGAATCGAATTGCATCCCATACTTCTAAGCCTCACCGGATCACGGCGTTACCACCGCTCCTTGAGTCAATTGATGCCAAGTGGTGCCAAGTGGAATCGCAACTCTGCACAGTGTGCAGAAACCCGCATTTTTACTGGGGTCGTGCACACCTTTACTCATCTCCGCACGTCAGTAACTCCGGTTTCTAACGCTGACGTTTTGAGACATAGTCTACGCTGCCGATCCGCTCCCGCACACTGGCGGCCTCTGACAGCGGATATTGAAATGCCAGAAAGCCCGCTTTCTTCGTCGGATCGGTCATTGTCTCGAATGCATCAAAGCCACCCTGAAATAGAAATATTTCACGGGCCGGTCCAAGCCTAGGCGTTGCAACACAGGTTATAGCAAGGACATGCTTGGTGTCAGCTTGAGGACTAGCGACCAGCGTTGCATTGGTCTTCACACCATCGGGATCAACCATCCAATGTTTCGGGCCGACCGTCGCATCAGGTTGACTAACTCGCAGCTTGTTGACGTCGAGCCACCGTCCAACGAATTTGATGGCTTCCGGTGTTGGCTCAATCTGAAAATCAAGTACGGATCGCTTACCAGAATTTCCTTCAACATCCTTGACCTTTTTCGCAACGTCGAGCGCGTGCAAGCCTTGAATATTCAGCGTGAATATATGGCCATTTTGCTTGTCGAGTGCCACGGATTGGCGCTTAATCGCTGTGAATATTTTTCCGTCCTGTGAGAAGTGCGCCCTGCCATCCGGATGATGTGAATATTTGACGAGGTGAGAAGTGACCTTGCCGCCATTTTCAAGATTTACTTCGGCTGTCCGCTCTCCTGTCGCGGGTATCTCTGACGAGGACAGGATGCCGACACGATGCTGGAAGTAGGGAAAGTGGATAAAAAGGCTTCCATCTTTCTCAAACCCTATCTGAAATGCTTTGGCGCGAAGATCGCCGACCTTGACCACACAAACGACACGGTCTGATCGAACCGCCAAGACAATTTTTGGCTGAAATCCCTGCATCGAAGTCCATCATAAGGCCGCCGGACCTCCTTTTGGAAATGCGAATCAGGAGTGCATCTGCGAGCGGCCAACCGCGCAAAGTCGAGGACAGAAAAAGAGAAAGACCGGAGATTGAAAACACGGGACTTGCAGACAACACTTCGCAATAGGACTTGATTCCAGTCGTGGCAGTGACCGGGCCGGTGGGCAGAGCCCACCGCGTGCCGGTACGCTTATAGAATCTGTTGCAAAAGCGAAATGCGACCACCCCATTCGGAGTAGTTAGAGCCCAACTCTGCGCTCTGTGCAACCCCGGACTGGGGTTTGCGATGTTAGTCTGGGATCACCAGCGCCGGTTAGAGTACTGGGCCGAACTTGTCCGGTTTCGCGACTACACGGGAGTTGGCCAACGGAATGCGTCTAAAGCAAAGCTACAGTTCTGTTTCCGAAATCCAAGAATTGCAGCCTGTATTTTGATTCTGGAAGAATCTCGTCTTCGGAAAAGACGTGGGGAAGGTGCATTTCGTCCGTCGTAGGTTCGACGCGCTGAACCTGGGAGGCCACAAGAAGCTCCCTTTCGGAAATGCGAAGCTTCGAAGCTGTGGCATTCTCGTCGAGCACAACTCGGTGCACCTGGATGACGACTTGCCACTTTCCGTTCTCGTCGGGAGCAATGAAGTAAGACGAGGTTTCCTCTGATGCCTCATCGTGGATTTTGACCGTGAGATATGAAGTTTCATGCTTTTGCCACTGGTTCCAAATCCAAGCCCTAGCCTCGCCACGAACAGCCTCGGAGGTTTGTGCTGGCAACTGGACGAGCATTTTCCTGGTTCTAAACACAGAAAGTGAATGAGGAAGTTCTGCGCCAATCAGATTTGACGTGCGGCCAGCAATCTTGTACGAACCCCCGTCAAACTTGTAGTCGATCGAGTGATCATAGCCACCAACGGCAGCGCCGACCTCGATATCTCGAAGTCCATTGGTCCTTGTTGTAAGCACACTCAAGCCTAGACCGATTTGACTCAAGACCAACTTGAAGCCGCGTTGAGTGTTACGCAGAACCCACATCTGCGCAGTATTGGCCCCTAAGAAGCAAACATTTGGTGAAATTTCTCCCTTCGGTGTATCGGGAAGACGGCCAGCCGGCAAAACCACCAAGTCACTTTCGTTCGCCCCGTCCAGGTGAATCTCAGAAGCGACAAACCAATTTGCGGGCAGTTCATTGGGGCTGAGGCCCTCGTTTTCTAAACATGACGCAACTCCAGCATCCTTGCTCAAGGCATCAAGTGCGGCTCGTCGGAGTGTGACTGGCCGCTGAATTGGCACAGCTTCCAGCTCGATGCCGAAATCGGATTGCTCCTTTTGCTGCTTGGGCTTGGCGTGTTGAGCTGTCAACACATGTGGAAGGCAGAGCACAGCGCTGACGACCACAAGAGCCAATGTCGAAAGGCTGCTCCAGCAGAAATCGTTGCTCCAAACGGAGTTACATGAGGTTCCCATCTACGTTTCGGTTTCAGACAAGATTCTATCTCGCATGTGCAATGCCAACGAGATGCCAAGTCTTGATTAAGGCGTAACCGGACACATGAAGCCTAGCCTCACTTGCTGATCGGTTCCTCCGTGACCACAAAACAGGCAGCAAGGTTTGACAAGCAGGAAAACCCCACCACCTTTCCGGCAGGGATCGTTTGAGGATCGTTGGTGCCTGTCTGTATTGGCGTGACCCGAACCTTACCGCCTGCCGTTTGGTCACTTGCATGTGCAATCCTTACGTGCATTCTCCCCACGCCGACACCCATGAAAAATACCGCGAGCACAAAGAGTGCAATAGCTGTTCGCTTCTTCATGTTTCACCGTCCTGAATCGATTATATTCGGAAGCTCACCGAGTACTATGAGCAACTTTACCGGTAACCGGACTTCCCAGGACATAGCCAAGGTTTTTCGTTCGCCTGGGTAGGTGTATCATCGCCATCAGTGTAGGAGAAAGTTGCCATGCTCGAATCGAAGATGTTTCGGGTTTGGTTGGGAGCAATGTTCCTGCTGTGCTTTAGTGCCTTCGGCGCGCAGAAAAAGCAGCAGTCAATCGCTCCATACCCGGAAGCGTATCGAATCGGTTCCGGAGATGTCATTCAGGTTGATGTCTACGAGCATCCAGAGTTATCCAGAAGGGTTGTGGTGAGGCGCGACGGAAACATTACGTTGCCATCCGTAGGTCCCGTGAAAATTTCAGGCCTGTCAGCAATGGAAGTGGCTGTGGTAGTCCGCGACAAACTCGAACCGAAGATTTCCAAGCCTCAAGTCACAGTCAATGTCGTCATCCACACAAGACCACCCGTGCCGCCCTCGCCAGAACCTTCACCCCGAGATATACCCTCACCTGAACCTCAACAACAACAATCCACGACTGCCCGGCCAAGTGCGTAGGTATGTAGCCGACGACGCTGCCTTGCTCTTCGCACCGGGACCCATGTTTCCGGTAACGCGACAAACGGGAGTTGCTTCTAGTTTCGCTGGCAACGTGATTAAATATCGCGCATGGCTGCCCACGAAGCGTCGCTTAATAACGCTATTCTCATCTTCAAGTATGGCTTTGGGCTTGGATTTTGTGCAATTGGATTGCTCATATTCAACAGAGAGCATCCGTATGGCACAGGTATAGTTTGCCTTGGATTTTTCGTTCTGGGAGGCTTCTTCCTGAGTGTGACGCGAGTTAGATTGGAAGGCACCGAAGTCAAATATCAGAGATGGCTTCGCTGGCACGCACTGCCGTATTCAGAAATTCGAGAATGCGGTGAGTCTTGGGTGTACGGTTACATCAGGCCAAGTCAATTCGCTTTCCCGTGGGGAAGGATTTACTTTGTTAGACCGAACGCGTCTGATTCCTTTTTCGGATTGGACAAAGAGATGATTTCCGCCATCCGTTCAAAGGCAAACATTTGATTTTGTGTTGGCAGTCTAGGGTAGGTCCTGGTAAACGCGGAAACCGGACATATGGTTCCCAGTACCTAGGAACGAACTCGGTATCGTCGAATGAGCTTCCAAACAACAAACGCAAAGACCAGAAGCAGACCGCAAGAGACTCCGAAAAAGATATTGCCACGAGCCTTGTAGATTTCCGGATGTTCGACTGGTGGGCCACCGCTTGCCCACCAGTTATAGAGAGTTAAATTCGCAGACCATGCCAATGTAAGGAAGAGCGCCACGGCAGACGTCCACAAAACTGCTGTCCTGAATCTCGGCGACATGATAGTTGGAATATACCAAGCTACGATGTGTGAAGGAAATTCACCTCAAGTCCTGGTTAACGCGGTTACCGTACAAGTGTCGCGGTAGGGACGTTGGTTACCCAACGCCCCCCGCACGGATCCGCACGTGCAGCATTCCTGCATGCGGCTCTTACCGCAGATATTTGGCGTCGAAGCGCATATCAGGATACGGATGA
>Ga0074045_10005300_pt1 | contig 11285 bp, 2 predicted proteins | sample BogForMeECP23OM2_FD_94442 | JGI IMG/M metagenome (GOLD analysis project Ga0074045, IMG submission 94442) | Bog forest soil microbial communities from Calvert Island, British Columbia, Canada - Bog Forest MetaG ECP23OM2 | ecosystem: Environmental > Terrestrial > Soil > Wetlands ...
GTTGCCGGTATGAAGGAAGGCGAAAAACGTCAGGTGGAACTGACGGCCAAGGATATACCCGGCAGCAGCAAGGGTAATTATACCTCTCAACTGGCCCGTGTACGTAAAAGGCCCAAGGAACTGGAAGTTGCGATAAATGATTTCCGGTACAGAACAGGCAAATCCCCTGAGGTGGGACTGCCCTATGCGTACGACCCTGCTTTTCCGGGACGCGTAGAATCAGTCACGAAAGATTACGCGGTTGTATGGTTTTCGGCGAAACCCGGCGAGGTGATTGATACACCTTTTGGTCCCGGACTCATCCGTGAGGACGAAAAAAATTATTATGTAGATATTGACGCGCGGAAGGATGCCATTATTCGCACAGGCAACCTTATAGGCCGCATTATTGATGTCAATGACAAGGTCATGACTGTTGATTACGGGAACCCCTTTGCCCGTGAAACCCTGTTCTGCGATGTGACTGTGGGAAAAATAAAAGATAAAATTACAGAGAACCCAGAGAAATAAGAGAAATAAATAATGGAACCAATCAATCTTAAAGAAATTGAAACAATACTGTAACAATCTTGTAACAGACCCTGTGGTAACCTAACTTGTCTGCATTTGGCAGCTTCTGGTGAGCGGAAAAAAACAAGGGTGCATTGCTTCGTTTAACTTACAATGATGGGGTCCCTGTAAAAGTCTTATCAGTATTTCCGGGACGGTGCGTTGGTTAACACTCTTTTGAAAATTTGCGAGTTGCGAGGTTTTCTATGGACAGAATGAAAAAGCTCACCGAAGCGATCAGTATACTTTTCGACGAGGAATTCAGCGGTTACCTCAAAATCAATTTCAGTCAGGGAAGTCTCGGCAGGGTCGAAAAGTCCGAGGAATTCGAGGATCCGGCAATTATTCTTGACGGTCCGAACAACGGGAAGAACAAACCGGGCAGCAAATTACATACCGGACAGAGACAGGCGTGACACTTCATCGCGTAGTTAAGTCTTTTCCAGGTGTTTCTTTGTGCGCTCTTTTATTAATTTTTTTATTAACACCGGTGTCTAAAATATTCGCTGCGGATGGCGGCGTAGAGACGAGCTTCGGGATAAAGTCTTTTGAAATCACGGGCAACACCATTTTCCCCACGCCAAAACTGCGTGATACGGTCGCATCTTTCACCGGGTCAGGCAAGACAGCCGCTGATGTGGAGAAGGCCCGGGATGCCCTTGAAAAACTCTATCACGATGCCGGTTATCCTGCAGTTTTGGTTAATATCCCGGAACAGACCCTGAAGGACGGCGTTGTCAGACTGGAAGTGGTAGAGAGCAGGATCGGCAATCTGAAAATTACCGGAAACAGGTATTTCACAATGGAAAAGATTCTGTACGAGTTGCCGTCCCTTCGTCCGGGACAGATACTGTATGTGCCGGATGTGCAGAAAGAGATAGATGTTTTAAACAGAAACCAGGATTTCAGGATCACCCCCTCCATGTCCCCTGGCAAGGAACCGGGTACGGTCGATGTGGAATTGAAGGTTGAGGACCAGCTCCCGCTGCACGGCTATCTGGAGGTGAATAACAGGGCAAGCCATGACACGAGCGAATTGCGTCTCAACGGCATGATCCGCTTCGATAATCTGTGGCAAAAGGAGCATTCCCTGTCTCTCCAGTACCAGACTGCGCCTCTGCGTCCCAAAGAAGTGGAAGTGGGAGGCATTTCCTATGTCCTTCCCGCGCCCTGGAATCACGACCACCAGCTGGCTTTTTACGGAATCTGGTCGGACAGCAATACAGCCTTTGGGGAGGGGTTCACAGTGATCGGAAAGGGACAGATAACGGGGATGCGCTATGTGGTCCCGCTGCCGCAATACAAGCTCTATGCTCATAACGTTACCCTCGGAGTTGATTACAAACATTTCGATGAAGCCGTCGGCTATACCAATTCAAGCGGTCAGACAACGCACACGCCCGTGACTTATATGCCGTTCTCTTTTTCATACAACGCTTCCCTGCCAGATGAGTCGGGAGGCATTAACCAGTTCAGCGCGGGAGTCAACATGGCCTTCCGCGGACTAGTTTCGGATGAGAATGATTTTGAGCTCAAGCGCTCCAAAGCGACAGCAAGTTACATTTATGCGACTGTATCGGGCCAGCGCAACCAGAAACTGCCATGGGGAATGGGTCTCTTCGGGAAGGTTGACGTGCAGGTAGCTGATCAGCCTCTTATTGACAACGAGCAATATACTGCAGGAGGGATGACAAGCGTTCGTGGATACCAGGAAAACGAGGCCGAGGGTGATGATGCCCTGCATGGTATTGCAGAATTCTCGTTTCCTGACCTTCTGCAAAATTCGGGGATTCATAATTTGGGGTTTACCCCGTTTATATTTTATGACATAGCCTACCTGACCACCATCGATCCGCTCCCCGGTCAGAAAGGCCATGAGGCGCTCGAAGGCACGGGGGCCGGAGCTCGCGGTTCATTGACGAAGGGCCTCGAATATGAAATGGACTGGGCCGCAGCCCTCAAAGCAACGAGCCGGATAACAAGGTATGATGAGAGGATTTATTTTAAAGTAAGAGCAAGCATGTAAAAAAAGAAGAAGCGTTCTCGCGCAAAGACGTCACGAGCTCAAAGCGAGACAAAGACAATCAAGTGAAAAAAAAGAGACAGCTTTTTAGTATTTTGATTTTGTTTTTATTCGTAATAGTATTGTTTCCCTGCTATGCAATGGCGGGGCAGGTTAGTATTCCGGGGTTTAACGGGCCGGTTATCAAAGCGCCGGTGTCGCAATTGTCTGCTCAACAACCGGCCCCTGTCAGTATCTCAGGCTTTTTCGGGCCAACTGTCACGCCGCCTCCGGCCGGAACTTTGCCGCAATTGAAACCGGGAGGAGTCCTGCAGGGGGCCAAAGTATCAACCCCATCACAAACTGAACTCCTCGTTACACAGAGTCAGCCGCAGGCGCTTATTGACTGGGCCAAATTCAATATCAGCGCCGGCTCGTCTGTTGTTTTTAATCAGCAGGGAAACTCGGGCTGGGCCGCCCTTAACAGGATATGGGACAGCAATCCGAGCCTGATTTTCGGCAATATCACGGCAGACGGCAGGGTTTTTCTCATCAATCAGAATGGGATTCTCTTCGGGCCGGGCTCTCAGATAAATGTCGGCAGCCTCGTGGCCTCGGCTCTCAACATAAAGAATTCGGATTTTCTCGGCAACGCCATGAATTTCTATCAGGAGACCGGTCAATTATCAACAGCTGATGTGGATACGTTGGGCAATCCCTATAGCTACTCCGGCATATCGTATAATCCCAATGCTGCGGTCTCGAATTATGGTGAGATAACCGCAGCGCCGCAGGGGAACATATTCCTTATCGGGCCGCGCGTCGAAAACGGAGGCACTATCGATGCCCCTCTCGGGCAGGTCGGCCTTGTTGCCGGGACGAATGTTCATTTCGTACCGCCTGGTTCGACCGACACTTCGAGATCGGGCTATTATATTCTCATCAATACTGATTACACCAGTCCCTCCAATCCGGCTGATGTTACTTTTGGTGAGGCTATGAATCAGTCGGGCGGTAATCTTTACTCAGACGGCGGCATTGTCGGCATGTACGGCAATAATGTGAATCAGTGGGGGGTTATCCGTTCCATGACCGCTTACCAGAACATGCAGGGCCAGGTCGAGCTCAGGGCAGCAGGCACTATCACAACCGGGCCGAACAGCAGCATCTCCCTACCTGTTAACCCTTCGACAACACAGACTGTCAGTGATACTTTTGTCATTCAGCCTGTGGTAAATATGGGAGGGATGACGACGACCGACTCGAACGGCAATCCTATTGCGGGGGGGGGAAGCAATCCTGCGGGCTCGATCGTACTGCAAGGGAGCATAGTTGCGCCCACAGGCGCAGTCTCGCTTAATGCCACCAATCGTGTCTATATGGAAACAGGCAGCGCCATTGATGTAAGCGGTGTCGTCGCGAGTATGCCGATACCTGTCATAACAGATTTCGAATTGAACTCGATCGATCTGCGGGACGACTATGTGCAGAAGGGAGGCATCCTGCAGGGCGCGGATATCAACACCACTGTTATCGCCGGATCCTCCATCGGGGACCTGTCCCAGGCAATCCTGACGAGGGACAGGACGGCACCGGAACGATGCATCGGAGGCGCGATGACCCAAAATGCCGATGGTTCCTATAATGTTCAGACCGGAAGCATTAATGTGCAGGTTGCGAATGGGGACATAATCGTGAAACCCGGGGCTGTTCTAAATATTTCTGGAGGGGCCATCAATTACACCGGCGGCCTGGTGAATATGACGGAGCTGGTGTCTGGCACTAACATATATAACATCAGCGATGCCCCTGCGAATATCCATTATGACCAGATACTACAGGTTCCGACATATGTGAACGGCTTTACCGAAGGAGGCTGGGCCGGTACCCTTACGCTCAGCGCGTCCAATATTGTCCTGGCTGGTACGCTCAAAGGCAGCGTGACAACCGGTACTTATCAAAACACATGGACCCCGGTCAGCGGTACTATCTCTCCTGCCCTGGCCCTTTCCGTTGATCAAGGGCTCGAAGCGCCGCGTGCAGGTACAGCTATAATAGGCAATCCCAATCCTTCGACCACTCCGGCGTCACAAACGACAGCAATTTCGATTGTATCTGACGTTACATATCAGTCACAGTTGCCGCAGATACAGCAGCTCAACCCCAACACGCCACCGCAAACCGGTACTTCGCTGCTTTCCGCAAAAACCCTGGACGACGCGGGATTGGCCAATCTTAATCTTAATGCTAATCTGACCATTTCGATGGACAATGATGTCAGCCTTAATCTTCAGCCGGGCGGCTCTTTTTTCGCCCAGGCCCGGAGAATAGACGTCGAGGGTGGAATAAATGTCCCCTCAGGAACGATCGATTTGATCATTGCGCAGAATATTACGAGCTACTTTGACCCGAATGGAAATCCCCAGACAGCAACGTATGCAGACCTGACAAACCTTGGTGGGGAGAGAATTGTGCTGGGCGCTGGGAGCAGTCTCGATGTTTCAGGGCAAACGATAAACCTGTCAACAGGCAATGCCTCCCCCGGTCCCAGTTTGACAGTCGGGGGCCAGATCAACATTTTGGATGAGACCGCCCAGGGGCAGGGCGTTTTCATCGTGGCCGGGTCTGTTGTGAATGTCAGCGGAGGCTATGTCATCAATCAGAAGGGCAGCATTACAGGAGGGAATGCGGGCAGACTTAGCATCCAGGGCTCGAACATTATGCTGAGCGGTGACCTGATGGGATATTCCCTTGCTAATGCGAACGGGAATATATCGGGGGGCTACATAACACTTGCATCGAAGAACATTACTGTTGGAAATACAGCTCAAAACTGGACCAATTTCGATCCGTATAATGGTACAGGGACAGGTAATTTCATAATGGCCGGGAACCAACTTGCCGACAGCGGTTTTACGCAAATGACACTTTACAGCATCAACAACGTTATTATTGAGCCGGGTACGGTGATTGCCCCGTCGCCTGTAAGGTTGAATAATCCGGTTGGGCCGGTTGGGATGTCAACCCCTGACCAGGCCGTGACCGGCCGGCCTGATCTTATGCTCCTGAATGAGTCGTCCGACGTCTCAATGTTAGGCGGATCGTCATTTACCGCCAATGCCGGGGCAGGGGCAGTGTCTTTTCAAGGCTTCAATCCTAATTTAAAAGATCCGACATTTAACATAACCGACCAGAGCAATAATCCAAATGTTAACGTTACAATTTCCCCCGGGGCTGTTGTCAGCACTTTTCCGGGAGCGTCCTCTGCGGCGCAGATATCCCTTAAAGCTCCGTCTGTTAACGTGCAGGGAGAGCTGCTCTCTCAGGGAGGGAATATCAGCGTAACAGCAACAGCAGGCAACCTTACGGTGGATACAAGCGCACAGATTATTGCGCGTGGCTATACCCAGCCTAATCCGGCATCCCCCCTGAACTATCAGACTTTTAATGGTGGGAATGTGACCTTATCTGCGGCAAGCCAGGGAAGCGTTCTTACACTTGCTCCCGGCTCTACAATCGATATATCCGGATCGGATGTTGTCACCAATACGGTGCTATCAGGAGGCCGGCTTACCACATACAGCACAGCGAGCAATCCCGGAAGCCTTTCCCTCACCTCCAACGGTATTCCGACCTTGCAGGGAGCTGTGTATGCATCAGGGCGAATGACCACGATACAGGGAGGCAGCCTGACAATAGGCATGACAGGCCAGATGGATGTCACTAATCTGCCACTCGCCGGCCTTATCAATGACGGGTTTGACAGTCTGACCCTGAACAGCCCGGTAGCTCTTACGTTTAGCAATGCGCTGGAATTAACCCTGGGCCGGCAGCTTACGCTTGATGCACCCCAGATAGAGGGGAACGGGCAGTCAGTGGTGAGCTTGAGTGCGCCCTGGATTATTCTCAGGAACAGCAGTGTTACCGCGCCTTCGACGCCAGGCGCCATTCCTGCCGGCGGGTCCTTTACGCTTTCGGGCACAGGATGGATGGATGTTATTGGCTCTGTTCTGATCAATGGCTTTAAAGATACCACTCTCACTGCCGGACGTGACATCATATTAAGCGAGATTTCAAACAGCTCAGGCGGAATTCTCGCTGCAACAGGCAACCTGGTCATGGATGCGGACCGTATATATCCCGGCAATTTTTATAGTAATTCTGCTGCGATAAATCCTGACATGTATTCCGATTATGAACTTTATGCCAATGCAACAGTGACAATTCAGCACACCGCTCCATCCGTGGGCGGTCCAATTTATTCGGCAGGCGGGTCCTTGCTTGTTTATGGCCAGGCCGGGATCGACATCGAAAGTGGGGGCTACCTGGCTGCCCCTCTGGGCAGCATCACGCTCGAAGCGCCGGGCGCAACGGTCTTTCTTGCTGCAGGAAGTACTTTGACAACTGCAGGTACTGCTGACACGCTGGTAGATTACGGCCATATCGACTCAAATAATCAATGGGTCGTTGAGAACAAGACAAGCCCCGGCTCCAATCCATCGCCTTTTGACAGCAGCACCGCCTTCTCCCGGAAAGGTGTTACCATTGAGGCTGCTGAGACCATCACTATGAACGGTTCTTTGATTGACGTCTCAGGAGGAGGCAATGTTTTTGCTTTTCAATTCCAGGCCGGCATCAACGGCTCTAACGATCCGCTTGCCCAGGCCGGCAGCTATATCGTGTTTCAGGGTAATTCATTTCAGATGCCGGGGACAGAGATTCAACTACAGGGAGGAGGCGGCCTCAGCGCAGGTATTTATACCCTTATCCCTCTCGGCGGACCTAATAATGCCCAAAATGAGCGGTATGCTTTCATGCCGGGAGCGTACATACTTCAGACACAGTCTGGCGTGAAATCGTTGCCGTCGCAAGGCTCATTGTCGCAGGACGGATATCCTTTGATTGCCGGATACAGCGCCGTGGGCGAGGGGAATGGGACAATAGTAAGTTCGCAGCCGCAGGTTTACATTGTACGGCCGGCAGCTTCTCTGCTCGCAGAGGAGGCAACCTATATACAACCGTCCTCAGTATCGGGCAACGGCGGGCAGATAAGCATACAGGGGAATACCACGATAATTGCCGGCACTATCAACGCCGCTGCTTTGGCGGGTTATCAGGGCGGAACCATCACCATGGGCGCGAATAACATTATTGTCCAGTCGTCAGTAGCAAATCAACTGGGCAGCAACTTCGTGTTTGACGACAATTTGAATCAGAATCTCCAGGGTTACCTGGTTATTTCATCAGGCAGTCTTTCCGGACATGGCTTCCAGGATATCACTCTCGGGGATAAGGTCAGCACGAATAGCGTAACAATTGGAACAGCTAATGATCATGTTGTGTTGTCTGCATTCGGCATCAATCTGGCGGCCGCCAATGTAATTACTATCGGCAATGGCAGTAGTCTGGAAGCTTTGGGCACTGCTTCCGGGAAGGGCGTGATCAGTCTGACTACGCCGGGCAGTCTTCTTGTGAACACCGGCGCTGTCCTGAATGCTTCCAGCAGCATTACAGTGAATGCAAATGATGTCCAGGGTTTTCAGGGCAGTCTCCAGGTGGCTCATGGCGGCTCCGTTACGCTGCAAAGCAACTCCATAATTTTCGGAGGCAGCGCTAAAGGGGCCAACGACGTCGGTCTGTACCTGACAGGAGATTTATGGAACAACATCACGGGATATAATGCGATTACACTGATGAGCAATTCCGATATTGAGTTCAGGTCTGATTTCACCGGCAAGCTGTCTGCCGGCAGCAGCAGCCTGACGCTTGATGCGCCGCTGATACTTGGTGACGGGATTTCTGTGGCTTTGCAGGCAGCCACAGTCAAGCTGAAGAATTCAGGCGCCTCATCGAGTGCAGTTACGCCGGTAAAAGGCGGGGTCTTTACCCTGAATGCCGGCACGATCAACATTGGCGGTGGAGATGTGCTTTTCGGCGGGTTTAATTCCATTGCACTCACCAGCCAGGGCGATGTTGCCCTGATGGGAAAAGGAAGCCTGACAACCGGGAATGCCGATCTTTCTATAAGTGCTGCACGCTTGACTGGTGAAAGCACTACCACTGCTGTTACAAATTCTGACGGTACGACTTCGTCGCCTGTTACAGCTCCCAATTTCGTGGTGTATACAGGCGCCAATTACAATAAAGACCGGAACAATCTTAACCCCACAAACGCCATCACCATAAGCGCCATAAGCGCGAGTGGAGGTGCTCCGGGCCAGACCAATACTCCTGGTGGTATGCTGCAGTTCTGGGGATCGAGCATTGATGTTAGCGGAGGAATTATACGACTGGATGGCGGCACAATCAAACTTGTCGCGACCGGCAGCAGACAGACGGATGGCATTTTCATTCAGAACAACGGACAGATCCTTGCAGAAGGGACTGACGACGCTCCCGGAGGCCAGGTCACATTGAGTGCAGTCAACGGCAGCCTCACAATTGATGCGACTTCGCTCATTAACGTTTCAGCCGGGCCTCAGGGGGATGCGGGTTCAGTGACCTTGCAGGCGCCGACGGGAGGAGTTTCGATATCAGGAAATCTCTATGGAATGGCTGCTTATGGCGGACAAGGGGGATCTTTTACTCTTGACACAAACCGGCTCAGTGATTTTCCCTCGCTCAACAGCAAGCTGGCAGCCGGCGGTTTCACCCAGGCCATTAACATCCAGACAGTATCAGGCGACCTGGACATTGCCTCCGGCACGATTGTACAGGCATACAATGTCACATTGGCGGCGGGGGGCGGTATCAATGTCTCCGGAACAATTGATGCCTCCAATTACGGAAATAATACCCCTCCCTCAATTACAGGCGCAACAGGTGTCACATGGTCTGCAGGCTCAAACGGCGCCACTATCTTTACTACAACAAGCAGCAGTGATACCATAGGCTTTTCTTATAATGGCATAAATTATACGGCAAAGCTGGATGGGACATATCAAAACGGTAATGATCTCGCAATAGCGATGCAGAAGGCCTTAAACACTGCCACAGGTAACGGCATTCCACTGGCAGCAAATATATTTAGTGTAAGTTACAATGCAGCGGGCCAATTGACTGTTTCCAACAATTCCGGACTAAGCGTTACAAATTTCATGACAACAAACGACGAGACTCTTCCATCCGGTCAGTTGGGTTTTATATCCAGCAGTATCCAGGGTATTTCATCTTCAGGCGGGACAGTTGGGCTATATGCCAATAATAATGTTACTGTTGCTGCCGGGGCATCGATTCTGTCCAGGGCATCAGGCGTGACGGCCAACAGTGCACGCGTCCCTTATTCGACGGGCGGAAATGTGCTTCTAAACTCTGAAAACGGGTCGGTAATTGTAAATGGAACAGTTGATGTATCATCCGGAACTGCCGGTACTGCCGGAACTGTCTACCTGAGGGCACAACAGAACGGTAATGGCGTCAATATTGACCTGACCGGAGCGACTATCAAGGGGGCCTCTGTTATCAATGTCGAGGCTTTTGCGCTGTACAACCTGAGCAACTTACCGGACACAAAAACAACAGACACAATAGACAGCGGGAACTTTTCACCACTGATCACTGCTGCCGACAGCTTCTATGCAAATTATGCCGTTGATATTACCAGCAGACTTAATAACGAAATGTCTCAGACTCCCGGAGTTCAGCTGCTGCCGGGGATTGAGATTTACAATAGCGGTAATATCAACTGGGATTTCAACACTACTCCTGCCAGGACGTCAACGCCATTCGGCAATGTACAGGGTGTCCTGACTATCAGGGCCGGAGGTGACCTTAATATCAATGCCAATCTTGTCGACGCCCCTGCTTATGTGACTTACAATACCTCATCCACGAGTACGGATCTCACAAATAATCCCATCACCACCACCTCTCTTCTTACCCTGGGCGGCCGTAACTCCTGGGGCTTAAATCTTGTTGCAGGCGCCACCACGTCCCCGGGCGCCACTACCAGCGCCAATTATATGGCTGTAAACAATAGCGGCGCAGGCAACCTGAACATTGCGCCTAATATAGTCGTTTACACCGAGAGCGCTCCTGTCAACTTCGCCTCTGGGGGCAATACGGTCATTAACTCACAGCCCACGACGCTAACTGATAATTATATGATTAACGGTACGATAAGCTACAATCTGGCGTCTTTCAGCGGTTCTATCCAGGGTTACGTTGGTCAGGACCTCACCCTTAACGGTGGGGTTATCCAGACAGCGACAGGCAATATCGGGATTACAATTAGTCGGGACGCCAATTTCGGCGCCGGCAACCTTGGCGCCATCCGTACCACCGGTCAGGCGCCGGCAGAAATAGGCCAGCTTACTACACATAATCCGGCGACAGATTACTGGAATTATTACGGGGGCGGCGATATCATTGTCAATATCGGCCGGTATGCCGGGGCTGAGACCGCATCAGGGCAGTGGGTGACAGCGGAGAATACGGCTGCCTGGGACGCCTTTACTCCCCTGAATCTGGGTGTTGCAAATGAGAATCCAAAGAACCAGAATGACAGGTTTGATCAATTCTCGGCCAACTATGAGACAGGCACGGGCGGCATAGCCACGATGGGCGGAGGGAGTGTTACCGTCAATACCGGAGCGGATTTTCTTGTACAGGCCGGGACCTTCGGCACAGGAGACCTCACTATTTCTGCAGGCGGCAATATTAGCGGGCGGTTTCTGAATGCGAATGGGCGGGGGTTAATCCATGCCATGGGAAACTTCGGCAGCTACGGAAACCA
>Ga0074045_10005301_pt1 | contig 11284 bp, 12 predicted proteins | sample BogForMeECP23OM2_FD_94442 | JGI IMG/M metagenome (GOLD analysis project Ga0074045, IMG submission 94442) | Bog forest soil microbial communities from Calvert Island, British Columbia, Canada - Bog Forest MetaG ECP23OM2 | ecosystem: Environmental > Terrestrial > Soil > Wetlands ...
CATAAACGCGTATTTCGCGGCTCGCCTTATTGGGCCGATAGCCGTAATTCTGGTTTGGACGTTTTTCCACCAGATCACGTTTTTTTGGATAGCTCTAATGATGGGCGGCGCCTATCTTGCCCCCGACATGTGGTTGTCCGCCATGATGAAGAAGCGCCGGGAGCAAATCCGACTCGGACTGCCTGACGCCCTGGACTTGATGGTGGTTTGCGTCGACGCGGGGCTGGGCCTCGACCAGGCATTGCAGCGGACGGGACAGGAATTGGGAGCGAGTCACCGCGTCCTGGCCGAAGAATTAATGCAGCTTAATCTGGAGCAACGCGCGGGCAAACCTCGCATTGATGCCTGGCGCGATATGGCCGATAGAACTCAGTTAGAGACGGTGAAAGGGTTTGCCAATATGCTGGCCCAGTCAGATCGGTTTGGCACTCCAGTTTCGAGAGCGCTCAGTACCTTCGCCGACGGGTTGCGCAAGAAGAGAAGCCAGTTGGCCGAGGAAATGGCTGCGAAGGCCACCATCAAATTGATGTTTCCTCTGGTCCTATTCATATTCCCCGCTATGTTCATTGTTCTGCTGGGTCCTGCGGCGCTGACCATATCGCGGAACCTGGGGGCACTTGGAGGCAAGTAGTTATTGAAGCTCAATAGCTTGGTCCGATAGATAGGCGGTGACGCAATCTCAGAAGAAAGGAGACGACATGGACGGAACTACCGTTATTCGCATGGTTTCGGGAATTCTCTGCGTAATGATCCTGGCGGTCCTGGTTTGGCGCAGAAAGAAAACGGCCTAGCCTGTCGAGGCAGACTATCATGCAGCCTGCCAGGCAGATAGAGATCGTCAACGTTAGCAAGAACACCATCGTAGGTGCCGGCATCGGAGTCGCATCGACCGCTTGGTCACGGTTGGTGGGCTTGCTCGGCAAAGTTGGCCTGGATCCCGGAGGAGGCCTCTTCATTGTGCCCTCCTCCGGTGTCCACACCTGGGGAATGCTTTTCCCCATTGATGTCGTGGCTCTCGACTGCCGCATGCGGGTGCTCGGGGTATGGGAGAGGCTGGGTAGCTTCCGGATCGCTGCCGTGGGCTGGAAGACTCGGCGCGTTCTCGAGCTGCCGGCGGGAACCATACGGCAGAGTCAGATCGAAGTGAACGACCAGTTAGCCATCACTCGATGAGCCAACTGTCCGGACTGATTGTCTGATCAACGCCATCCGTCGTCCTCGGAGGCCAGTAAGGGTTGCGCCTAGCGCGTAGGCAATGTGGTGAGCGCACAAGTCGCACAATCCGTAAGATTTTCCGGAGTCTCTCTGGTCACGGTGGGCCTCGATCTTGAAACCATCACCTCCGTCTCCCGGGTAGCAGCCCAGCTGCTGGGCGCTTCTTTCGTCGGCAACATGCCGGACTACTTGCCGCGTAATCGGGATGTCGAGCTCTTGAAGTCGCTGCAGAAGTCCGAAGGCTGTCTCTGCATTATCAATGTGGACAGTGACAGGGAACTGGCGATGGAAACTGCCGCTTCGTTACAGCAGTTGCTTGGGGACCGCGTCCTGCTGATTGCGCTCTCGTCCAAGTCGAATCCTGGCCTTATCCTGGATGCCATGCGTTCGGGCTACGCAGAGTATCTCAGTGGTCCCCTGAACTGTGATGAGTTCGGCGATTCCCTCTTGCGCTTGCGGCGCCGTTGGGCCGTGGGGCGCACCGCCAAGTCTGGCAGCGTCCTGGCTTTCTTGGGAGCAAGGGGAGGGGCAGGTACGACCACCCTTGTCATTCATCTCTCCACGTTCCTGGGCCAACTGTGCGGGAAAAAGGTTCTGGTAGTGGATCAGCATCGGCAGTTGGGTCATGTAGGCCTGTATCTTGGCCTGCCGGTGGCGGAATATCACTTTTACGACTTGGCCCGCAATGTTGACCGGATTGACGCGGATCTTCTGAATGGTTTCGTTGTGCATGAAGTAAATGGGGTCGATGTGCTTCCCGGCCCCGAGGGGCTGTACGGACTCACTGACGTGCCGCTAAGCTCAATCCAGCAGACCATTCGATATCTTCGGGGAAGCTATGAGTATGTAGTCATCGACTGCTGCCAGGGTGTGGGAAATGCAAATGAGGCTACCATCACCGAGTGCGACCAGATTTATCTGGTTGCTACCCCGGATGTGCCGGGGCTGCGTGACCTCTCCCGCTACGTGGATAGATTACTTCAGTACGACTTGCCGCCTGGCAAAGTAAATGTGGTCATCAACCGTTTTCGCTCCAAGGGAGAAGTCACGCTTGAGGAAATTGCTAAAGCAATTCGACTGCCGGTAGCGGTCACCATTCCCAACAGCTCTGAGGAACTGATCAAGGCCATGAATACCGGCAAGCCGGTACCTCCTGGGTCGCGCTCCGACTTCGCAAAGCAAATGCGAAAGTGGGCGACTACCCTGGCGGGATCGACAGCCGAAGTTGGAACTGTTGCGAGACGCGGCTTTGCTTTCTGGAAGTGATCAGAGGGGGCCATCCGCGGCCATAAGATAGCTGGCAAGAACCGCCTTATGAATCGAGTCCCCATGGATGATTGCCCGAGGCAAGTTTTGCTGATTGAAAACTCGGAGTCTGTTGCTGGCGAGATCCAAAGCAGTTTGTCCAGCGCAGGCTCCTTTGATCTGCAGCGGTCCGAGAGCCTCACCTCAGGCCTAAACCGGCTCCGCAATTCGTCGTTTGATGTAGTGGTTCTTGACTTATCGCTGCCCGACAGCAAGGACATTGAAACGTTAGTTGCCGTTCGGAATGAATGCCCCGACACACCTATCGTGGTGCTGGGAGATGATGAGGATCCAAGCATAGGCATGCGGGTGCTCAGTGAAGGGGCGCAGGATTATGTCACAAAAGCTACTTGGAACCCTGCCTCCCTGCCGAGAATTCTGCGGTTCGGGATAGAGCGCCATAAAACTGGCCATCCTTCCGTTACTGCTAAGGATGGGAAGCTCCTGACATTCGTCGGGGCAAAAGGTGGAGCTGGCACTACTACCGTATGTTTGAATGTCGCTGCCGCCCTAGCATCGCCAGACCACACGACGATCGCCACAGAATGGTGCTGGCCTCGTGGCAACTTTTCTCTGTATCTCGGTGAACAGCCGGCAAGGAATCTAAGTGCCATCGGAACATTGCCACCCCGGGCCATTGCGAAATCGGTTTTGAAGAACCTGCTGGTCACGACCTCGAACAACCTGATGTTGCTGCACGGCCCGCAAACTGCTGCCGAGTTTCAGTATTGGAATCCTGCCCAGGCAGAAGCATTTGTCGCGAGCCTTCTGCAAATAGCAGATTTCGCGGTCATGGATCTTCCGCCTCATCCAAGCGCGGTTAGCCGTGTAGCGGTCCGCAACTCGTCAACCGTTGTGGTAGTGCTGGAACGCAATCCCGAATCCGTGGTCCTGGCAAATGAGACGCTTTCCATGGTGCGTTCGTGGGCTGCCGGCGGTGCCGCGATAACGGCGGTGGTTGTAAGCAAGGGAGGATCGGCCACTGCGATGGCGATTGACGATATTCGTTCACAACTGCGCTGCGGTATTGTGGGTGTCGTTCCGCCGAGCACCGAGCCTGTCCCAGGATTCTCCAGGCAGCTCCCGATTACCATCTCACGGCAAGGCACGCTACCGGCGGACACTTTGACCGATATCGCAAAACGACTGGCGGGCAAGCAACTGGAATTGCTGCCATATTAAGTCCACAGAGCTTTCTCCACGGTCTGGGTATGTATTCTTAGTTACGGCGTAATCTCCCAGATGACACCATAGCCATTCGCTCCACCCGACCCCGTCGTACCGTAGAGGTTGCTGCTGGCGTCGAGCGTCACGCCGCCGAAGGGATTTGCGCCATCGCTACCGCCGGTGAAGTCGTACAAGTCGGTATAGGCCCAGCCACCGCCGGAGGACGTCAGTCTGAATACGTTCCCTGCCCCATAAGCACCATCAGCGACCGTCGTGCCATAGAGATTACCGAAGGTGTCCATGACCAGGCTGCTGGCTGGCCCACCGCTTCCCGTAAACGAGTAAATTACGGTCAGCGTCCAGTGGCCGCCGGAGGGAGTTAGCTCGAAAACCGTACCGCCTCCTCCCGAACCTCCTGCGCTGGCAGCGCCATAGACATTGCCAGAGTTGTCAAAGACCAGACCTGCCGCTACGTTGGCGCCGTCGTTTCCGTTCTGAAAGCTGTAAAGGAGGTTTTCTGTCCAGCCCGATCCTGAGGGTGTCAACTCATAAACTGCGCCGTCGCCGTGGACGCCACCGTAATAGGTTGTGCCGTAAAGATTGCTGCTTTGGTCGAAGATCACGCCGGCGGTGGGATATTGCCCATCGGTGCCGTCAAAACGGTTAATATCACTCTTCGTCCAGCCACCGCCGGAGGACGTCAGCTCAAACACCGTGCCCAACGAGCCAAACTGCAAGTAATCGAAGGTGGTGCTGTAAATATCACCCGATGGGTCGAAGACGAGTTGGCCAGTCGGGTAAGCTCCGTCGCTGCCTCCCGCGAATCGGTAGAGCACAGTTTCCGACCAGAAACAGAGTGCAGTCTTGCAAGCCGCCGCCGGCGGTCGGAGATTGAAAACCGTCCCGCAGCCACTATACTCGTAGATCTTGCTGCACGACCCTCCGCCACCCGCCGCCGTCGAGCCGTAAAGAGTGCCGTTCTTCCCCAGGACTGGTCTCGCGACCGGGCCGGCTCCGTCATTACCTCCGAGGAAGCTGTAAAGCGGACCCAGGGTCCAGGCAGAGTGCTTGTGCGTTAGCTTAAAGACCGTACCGTAACCAGCGCCGCCAGCGGAGCTCGTTCCATAGAAGTTTCCTGCCTGGTCAATCGTTAAGCCCGCAACCGGTTGGGAACCGTCCTGCCCGCCCGTGAAGTTATGCAGTACCGTAAAAGTCTGGGCTTGCGCCGATTGAGTCAAAACAACATCAAGCGCAACCGTCGCCAGAATGGATAGCAGGAGAGAGATACGGGAGAGATGATGCATGCTGGCTCCTTTTCGTGGTGGCGAAATTCGGGGATGTAGGGCCGTGAAAATTGTGCTCTCACTCACAGCAATCGTCAACGTTCGTAGGTCAGCTTGAAAACCGCATCAGGATGTCCCCCGGGCTTTTTCCTCCCGGCAAACGCAACTTCGCTCTATCCAGTGGACACTCGATTATCTGCGGAGCGTCATTTTCCGCGAGAGTCCGTTGCGGTCGAAATCGCAGCGATCAGTCACGAAATCAACCCAAGTACAGACTAGGTTGCAAACGCGAAGCTGCTAAACTAAGCTGTATCACAAGTTTCGATCAGGCCGGGATGGCGGAACTGGCAGACGCAGCGGACTCAAAATCCGCCGGGCTTCGGCCCTTGGGGGTTCGATTCCCCCTCCCGGCACCAACGTCCAAGGCGTTCACACACAGTTAGCTTGCATGATCCTCCCAGTGATCCGCTGACCAGGTTTCTCTTTCTTCGCAATCCACCATCACCGGTAATGCGTTACCAGCGCGAATCTGTTGCGCAAGAAACGCGGGCGCCGACAACATAAGCGAGGAAAATCTTCATGCATTTTATAGTCGGCAAAATTCATCAGCCTGTAATCTTGTTTGGCTATGTTATGCTGTGCATGAATCTAGCGCAGAAGGGACAGGGCGAGCCCGTGGCAGGATCGCAAGGTGAAATCTGTGACTCTGTCAGCTCGTTCCTGCTCGTCGGATGCAAACAAACTTACTCGTGGAGGAAGTTATGCGTAGGAGTTGGTCTTTGAGATATTCGTGGTTGTGGTTCGCCAGCTTTTTGCTCGCGGCAGTTGTTTTGCTGCCGGCTGCAAGACTTGAGGCGCAGGCTGCCAGCAGTGAGTTCAGCCAGAACGTGAAGGAAGTGTATTTTCCATTCAACGTTTACAGCAAAGTCAATAATCCGGCGGTGCTCAAGAGCGACGCGGATTGGCTCAAACAGCACTCCGACGCGAATTTCTGGATCCAGGGCTACGCGGACGTTCGCGGCGACATTTTCTACAATCTCGTTCTCTCATACAGACGCGCTCAGTTTGTCAAGACGTCGCTGGTGAATCGGGGGGTGAGCGAGTCGCAGATTGGTTTCGCTACCGGGTGGGGCAAGCTATACCCGGTTTGCGCCGAGACAAAGTCCAATTCCGAGTGCGACCAAAAGAACCGCAACGTGAATATGGTGCTGCCTGACTTGTTCCACTTGATGTAAGCACCAGCTCGGGGTCGATTTCGGGATTCGACTGCGAAATCAGCCCCAGCAAGGGCCGCTTCGAGATGGGGTCGCAGTTCTCTTACGTCGTTCGCAACACTGGGTCGGCTACAGCAGTGCTACGAAGCCTGTGACTTTTAGCGACCAGCCAAGCGCGAATGAAACCATCTGGGGTGCCTCTTTCCGCTATTACCTGCCGTAAGCAACTCGGGTGGCCGGCGTTCGCTTAGCCACCCGAGCTTTTTTCGCAGATAACATCTGTGGCATGATTGGTCACATTCTCGCGAGCGCAAGCAAGCGGTTCTTGACCTGCCGCCATTTTTCCATGACAGTTTTATTTGTGAACTTGCCCGTCCACAATGGAGATGTTCACCCAGATTGCGGAGCTGTTCCAGAACAAGCTGCGCTCGCAGCTTGATGTCAGCTTTGCCTCAGCTAGATCTTTTTGTCCGAGTCATCTGGCTTGGCTTTGGTCTCTGGCTGCTGAACGGCGGCCCAGTTGGCATGCTCCTCCGAGACCAGGAACTCGACCCTTTCGGCCAGCAAGGCACGAGGATCCGTGACGTCGGTGTAGGGCCGCGCTTTGGCCAGGTAGGTATATTTCTCGCGTTTCAGGCCTTCGCTTGTCGAGCGATAGGAAATCCAGTTCTGCTGGTACTTGTTCAGTTGCAGTATTCCCTCAAGGATTGTGATCAATACGCCAAGGGCGCCGGTTAGCCAGCTTACATGTATCCAGCCTACATGTTGGGCGAACCAGGTCGTGCTCTCCGGGGAAGTGTTAAGGGCAGGGAGGAACGGAATGGTAGCAGCGGCGATGATCTCGGTGATCTTGATTCGCTTGTAGGCCCGCTGGCTCTGTGAACTCTTGCGGTCATACCAGTCGATTTGGTCTTCCAGCCGATCCCAAATCGGATCAGACCGGGATAGAATCTCTTGCGTTGCCAAAACCGGCGGGTTGCTCATAGCTGCATCCTTTCGCTCTCAAGGTAAAGACTTGCGACTGCCAACGGCTTGGGTCTGGTGGATCAAGGAGTTTGAGGAGACATCATAGCTGGGAGTTCACCCCGCTGGGAAACGAAATACGCCGAATTGATGTCCGAGCAGTGAGACTCAATCCGGCCGTCTGCCCACAACGCGCTGGTACAGACCAATGCTTTCACCGACGATTCCGTTGCGGAACAAAAGTACACAAAGGATGAACATGGCGCCCATGATCACGGTGACGAGCGAACCCACCTTGTCGGACAATTGACTTTGCAAGGTCACAACCGCAAAGGCCCCTATAATCGGTCCAAAGACGGTCCCCATTCCACCCAGCAACGTCATCAGGACCACGTCGCCGGAAGTGTGCCAGTCTGCGGATGTCAGGGTGACGAAGGTGAACACTATGGCGTAGGTAGCCCCAGCGAGGCCCGCTAATGCCGCCGAGATGACGAACGCCTGCAGCTTGTATTTGTTGACGTCATATCCCAGGGACAAGGCCCGAGGCTCGTTCTCGCGGATCGCTTTCAGCACCTGGCCGAAGGGCGAGTGAATGGTGCGATGGATAACGACGAAGCCAAACAGAAATACGGCGAGAACCAGGTAGTACAGTTTGCGATCATCTTCCAGACTGATGAGCCACAGCAGGCGCCCGCGCGGAATGCCCTGGATCCCGTCTTCGCCGCCGGTGAACGAAGATTGCAGAAAAAAGAAATACACGAGTTGTGCCAGGGCCAGAGTAATCATGGCGAAGTAAATCCCCTGTCGCCGGATCACCAGCATGCCGAACACTGATCCCAAGACCACCGCAGCCATCGTGCCCACGAAAATTCCTGCCGCGGGCCCAAGTCCCATCATCTTCACCGTGTATCCCGTGGTGTACGCCGCCGCTCCGAAGAACGCGGCATGACCAAACGAGAGCAGTCCGGTATAGCCGAGCAGAAGATTGAAGGCACAGGCAAAGAGAGCGAAGCACAGGGCGTGCATCAGGAAGATCGGATACACCACAAAAGGCGCGACAAGTCCCATCGCCAGCAATGATGCGTACCCGATGAAGCGGGGACTCACAGTTACTCACTTCTCCTTGCCGAAAAGTCCTGCCGGCCTGACCAACAGAACAAGGGCCATAATCAGGAACACGACCGTATTGGCAGCTTGCGAGTAGAACACCTTGGTCAGGCCCTCGATCAGGCCCAGGCCCAACCCGGTCACAATGGAGCCCAGGATGGATCCCATGCCCCCAATTACTACAACCGCGAAGACAACAATAATCAGGTTCGTTCCCATCAGCGGGCTGATCTGGGTCGCGGGAGCCGCCAGTACTCCTGCCAATCCCGCCAAGCCGACACCGATTGCGTAGGTGACAGTGACCATGACGGGCACGTTGATTCCGAAGGCTTGCACCAGCCTCGGATTCTCCGTTGCCGCGCGCAGATAAGCACCGATTTGCGTCCGCTCAATCACGAACCAAGTGGCAAAGCATGTGAGCAGTGAAGCGGCAATGACCCACGCGCGATACTTCGGCAAGAACATGAACCCCAGGTTGAATGCGCCCGCAAAGGCATCTGGAATGGAATAGGGAAGCCCGGAGACTCCGTAGCGATGGCGGAAAAAGCCCTCCATGACCAGCGCAATCCCGAAGGTCAGCAGCAAGCCATAGAGGTTGTCGAGCTTGTACAGCCGCCGCAACATGGTGCGCTCGACCACTACTCCTAAGACGGCAATTACCACCGGCACCAGCAGCAGCGACCACCAGTAGTTAATGCCAAATTGCGTCAGGGCTATCCAGGTGAAAACAGCGCCCATCATGTACAACGCGCCGTGAGCGAAATTGATGATGTTGAGCATGCCGAAGATGATCGCCAGGCCGAGGCTGAGCATCGCGTAGAAGCAACCGTTCACCAGGCCCAGCATGAGCTGTCCGAGCAGCGCGGGAACGGGAACACCAAAGACTTCTGTCATCTATGCACGCAGTGAGAACTGTGGCGCGACGCGCTATCCGCCGCGCCGTCCAGGCTCGATCAATGCTTGATCATGGGACAACGCGACTGCGATAAAGACTGGAACGCCTGGTCGCCCGGCACCGTAGCAATCAGCTTGTAGTAATCCCAAGGGCCCTTCGACTCGCCGGGCGACTTCACCTGGAAAAGGTAGAAGTCATGTATCATGCGGCCATCGGCACGAATATAGCCGTTTCTTACAAAGACGTCGTTCAGCCTCATCTCTTTCAGTTTCTTCATGACGGCGTCCGCGTCGTCAGTCCCGGAGGCCTGCACCGCCCTCAGATACTCGAGGGTCGAGGAATAGACGCCCGCTTGCACCATGGTCGGCATTTTTTTCGTCTTGGCCGAAAATGCCTTGCTCCACTTGCGCGTGTCATCATTCATGTCCCAATAAAAACCGCTTGCTACATACATGCCTTGCGCGACTTGCAGCCCGAGGGCATGGACGTCCGTGATGAACACCAGCAGTCCAGCCAGCGTCTGCTTCTTGTTGATGCCGAATTCAGAAGCCGCCTTGATGGAATTAATGGTGTCGCCACCCGCGTTGGCGAGGCCGATGACTTGCGCTCCGGATCCCTGCGCCTGCAAGAGATAAGAAGAGAAGTCAGGAGTATTGAGAGGCGCCAGTGCTGAGCCAAGGACCTTGCCGCCAACCCCCGTGATCGCGGTCGTGGTGTCCTGTTGCAATGACTTGCCGAAGGCGTAATCGGCAGTGATGAAGAACCAGGTCTTGCCGCCGTGCTGCACCACTGCTTTGCCAGTCACGCTTCCAGTTGCATACGTGTCGTAGGCATAGTGGATGGTGTACGGGTTGCAGTCCTCGTTCGTGAAGCGGGTGGAACCTGCGCCCGAATCGATGAAGATGCGGTGCTTTTCATTGGCCACCTTGCTGACGGCGAGGCCTGCGCCCGAGTGTACGCCGTCCACAATCACGTCCACTCCCTGCGTATCAAACCATTCACGCGCTTTGTTGGCCGCGACGTCCGCCTTGTTCTGGTGGTCGGCGGAAACAATCTCGATGGGAGCGCCCAGCACCTTGCCACCGAACTCGGCCACCGCCATCTGCGCCGCGATGATGGAACCCTGGCCGCTGAGGTCGGAGTAGAGTCCCGACAGGTCGGTGATAACGCCGATCTTCACCGTGCCGTCCGAGATTTTGCCTTTGGCCTGCGCCCCTGCTCCGATGGCCGTGCACAGAAACAGACATCCAAGTAGCATGCTGATCAGGTTGCGTTTCAAGAATTTCCTCCTTGTGTTGCAAGAATCCGATTGCGGAGTCCTTACACCTGACTCCTAAACTCCGAGTAGTACCTCCAGCAACGATTGCTTGTCTGCCATCTCATCCTTGGCAACTTCTGCCGCAATTCGCCCTCTCTCGACTACATACATTCGGTCGGCCAGCTTGGAGGCGAAGCGAAAGTTCTGCTCGACCAAAAGAATCGTGAAGCCGCGCTGCTTGAGATCCTGGATCACCTGGCTCAGTTTCTGGACAATGACCGGCGCAAGGCCCTCGGAGATTTCATCGAGCAGCAGCAGCCTTGCTCCCGCACGCAGGATGCGCGCCATGGCGAGCATCTGCTGCTCACCTCCGGAAAGCCGCGTTCCCTGGCTGTGCCGCCGTTCCTTCAAATTGGGAAATATCGTGTAAATCTCCTCCAGACCCATGCCTTCGCTGGTGAGTTTCGGGGGCAGCATCAGGTTCTCTTCGGCACTCAGGCTGGAGAAGATGCCGCGCTCTTCGGGGCAATAACCCACGCCCAGGCGTGCGATGCGATGGGTTGGCCAGTGGACGACTTCGCGGCCGTTGACCATGATGGAGCCAGTGCGTTTGCCGACCAGTCCCAGGATCGACCTGAGCGTGGTGGTGCGCCCTGCGCCGTTGCGGCCAAGCAAGGCCACCACTTCCCCGCGATACACGATGAAATCCAGTCCATGCAGGATGTGCGATTCGTCGTAGAACGCGTGCAGGTCGCTGACTCGCAGGTACTCCACGGCCCCGGCGCTAGGCATGGGCGGCAACCCCCATGTACGCTTCCATCACTTGTGGGTTACTGGAGACCTGTTCGTAACTGCCTTCCGCGATCACCGAACCGCG
>Ga0074045_10005302_pt1 | contig 11284 bp, 14 predicted proteins | sample BogForMeECP23OM2_FD_94442 | JGI IMG/M metagenome (GOLD analysis project Ga0074045, IMG submission 94442) | Bog forest soil microbial communities from Calvert Island, British Columbia, Canada - Bog Forest MetaG ECP23OM2 | ecosystem: Environmental > Terrestrial > Soil > Wetlands ...
GAGATGCGCGACAGCAGCGTCATGGCGCTCACCGTCGACAGCGCCCGCAGCAGATTCATCGCGGGGAGAGGGGATCGGAAACGAACGGCGAAGGGGATGGCGCGGCGGACATCAGGCGGTCGGAAGATGAGGGGTCGGGTTGCGGCAAAGGGCAAAAACGATTATTATGCCCGGTCTTTTTTTGTCTCTCCAGAAAACCCGAGGAAAAGCATTTATGGCGAATACCGCGCAAGCGAAGAAACGTGCCCGGCAATCGGCCGCGACACACAAGCGCAACGCCAGTCTGAAGTCGGCGCTGCGCAGCGCCGTACGCAGCGTCAAGAAGGCCATCGCCGCCGGCGACAAGGCGGCCGCGCTGAAGGTGTTCCAGGCGCAGCAGGGTGTAATCGACCGCATCGCCGACAAGAAAATCGTGCACAAGAACATGGCCTCGCGCAGCAAGCACCGCCTCGCGCACGCGCTCAAGGCCATGCCCTAGCGGTCGTTTGCGTCCCGGCAGAGAGCGCCCTCGCGGCGCTCTTTTTGTTGCGCGCGCGCCCATCCTCGGCGCCGCGCGCGTCATGCTAGTATGCTGTTTTAACAGAGGTTAAGCCGTCGCACCGCGCGCACGCGCCTCTCCCATCGTAGCCATGGCGCCGAAGCACTTCCTGCAATTCAAGGATTTCAGCCGGGACGAGCTCGATTACCTGTTCGAACGCACGCGCTGGATCAAGGATCGGTTCAAGCGCTACGAACTCTACCAGCCGCTGCGCGATCGCACGCTGGCGATGGTGTTCGAAAAAACCTCGACCCGCACGCGCGTGTCCTTCGAAGCCGGCATGAACCAACTCGGCGGTATCGCCATCAACCTGAACCGCGGCGACACGCAGCTTTCGCGCGGCGAGCCGATCGAGGACCTGGCGCGGGTGGTCTCGCGCATGGTCGACGTGGTGATGATCCGCACCTTCGAGCAGACGTTGATCGAGCGCTTCGCGGCCCATTCGCGGGTGCCGGTGATCAACGGGCTCACCAACGAGTACCACCCTTGCCAGATTCTCGCTGACATCTACACCTGGGTCGAGCAGCGCGGATCGATCGGGGGCAGGATCGTGGCCTGGATCGGCGATTCGAACAACGTCTGCCGCACCTGGCTGCAGGCGGCGCCGATCTTCGGCTTCACGGTGCACGTCTCGGCGCCGCCCGGTTACATGCTGCAGGCGGACTCGCTGCCCGGAGACACGCGCCACTGGCAGGGATTCGCCGATCCCGCAGCGGCGTGCCGCGGCGCCGATCTCGTCACCACCGACGTGTGGACGAGCATGGGGTTCGAGGCGGAGAACGAAGCGCGCAAGCGCGCATTCGCCGACTGGATGGTCGATGCGCGGATGATGAGTCAGGCGAAGCCCGACGCATTGTTCATGCACTGCCTGCCGGCGCATCGCGGCGAGGAAGTCTCCGCCGAGGTTATCGACGGGCCGCAAAGCGTCGTCTGGGATGAAGCGGAAAACCGACTGCACGTGCAGAAAGCCCTGCTCGAGTACCTCGTTTGCGGCCGCGTCAACCCGTGAGGAGCACGCGATGATCGATCACACCGGCGTCGGCGTTACCCACTTCGCGCAGAGCAAGGCGTTCTACCGCGCGGCGCTCGCGCCGCTGGGCTACGCCTTGATCATGGAATGGGAGCACTACGCGGGGTTCGGGGTGCCGCCCAAGCCGGACTTCTGGATCGCCGCGGGCACACCCAACGTCCCGCCCATTCACGTCGCGTTCCGCGCCGAAAGCCGGGCGCAGGTCGATGCATTCTATGCCGCGGCCCTCGCCGCGGGCGGCCGGGACAACGGCGCGCCGGGGCTGCGCCCGGACTACCACCCGAATTATTACGGCGCGTTTGTGCTCGACCCGGACGGCCATAACATCGAGGCGGTGTGTCACCTGCCGCAATGATGCCGCTCTCGGCCTTCATGGTTGCGCTGGTCGCGCTCGCCGCGGCGGCGACCTCGCCGTCGACGCCGCTGCACCTGGTCGTCGCCGCGCCGGCCGGCAGCTCCCTCGATGTGCTCGCACGCGCCATCGGCGACCGCCTCGGTGCCCGGCTTGGCGCCAAGGTCATCGTCGACGATCGTCCCGCAGCCGGCGGCACCGCCGCCACCGAGTACGTCGCCAAGACGTCGCCCGACGGCCTGGCGCTGGTCATGTCCTTCAACGGCCCGCTCGCCTTCGATCCGTATCTGTATGCGCAGCTGCCCTACGCGCCACTCAAGGACCTCGCGCCGGTCATCATCACCTCGAGCCAGCCCAACGTGCTCGCGGTCACCGCCACGTTGCCGGTGCATTCGGTAACCGAACTCGTCGCCTATGCCAAGGCCCATCCGGGTCGGCTCAGTTACGCCTCGGTCGGCAACGGCAGCTCGTCGCATCTGACGATGGAGCTGTTCAAGACCGTCGCGGGCCTCGACATGGTGCATGTGCCCTTCAATGGCTCGCCGCCGGCCGTGACGGCGACCGCACAGGGCGAGACGCAGCTCCTGTTCGCGGTCATGCAACCGTTGCAGGCGCAGATCCGCGCCGGCCGGTTGCGCGCCCTGGCGGTGACCAGCGCCCAGCGCTTTGCCCTGCTTCCCGATCTGCCCACCGTCGCCGAGGCCGGCTATCCCGGATTCGAGGCCCTGGCGTGGAACGGCATACTGGTCGCGCATGGGACGCCGCGGCCGGTCGTCGACCGGCTCAACGGCGAGATCAACGCGATACTCAACAATGCCGCGGTCAAGTCGGCCCTGAACGCGCAGGGCTTCGAGCTCGTCGGCGGCACGCCGGAGGACTTCGCGCGACTCATCGAAAGCGAAGCCGCCAAGTGGGCGCCGGTAATCAAGCGTACCGGCGTGCGCATCGACTGACATGAAGATCGTCCTCGCCTATTCCGGCGGCCTCGACACCTCGGTCATCCTGCACTGGCTGCAGGAGGTGTATGGCTGCGAGGTCGTCACCTTCACCGCTGACATCGGCCAGGGCGAGGAGCTCGAGCCGGCGCGGGCGAAGGCGAAGGCGGCCGGCGTGGGGCAGATCTACATCGACGATCTGCGCGAAGAGTTCGTGCGCGACTTCGTCTTTCCGATGTTTCGCGCCAACGCGATCTACGAAGGCGAGTATCTGCTCGGTACGTCGATCGCGCGGCCGCTGATCGCCAAGCGCCAGATCGAGATCGCGCGCGAGACGCGCGCCGACACGGTGGCCCACGGCGCGACCGGCAAGGGCAACGACCAGGTCCGCTTCGAGCTTGGCTACTACGCGCTCGAGCCGGGCATCCGCGTCATCGCGCCCTGGCGCGAATGGGACCTGACCTCGCGCGAGAAGCTCCTGGCCTATGCGGAGGGGCACGGCATACCCATTGAAATGAAGCACCGCGGCAGCGGCGCGCCGTACTCGATGGACGCGAACCTGCTGCACATCAGCTACGAGGGCCGGGCGCTGGAGAATCCCGCGCTCGAGCCGGAGGCGGACATGTGGCGCTGGACCGTGGCGCCGGAAGCCGCGCCCGACCAGGCGGAATCGCTCTCGCTCGATTACGCGCACGGCGACATCACGGCGGTCAACGGCGTGGCCATGACGCCGGCACAGGTGCTCACCGAATTGAACCGCATCGGCGGCAAACACGGCGTCGGTCGTCTCGATCTGGTCGAGAACCGCTATGTCGGCATGAAATCGCGCGGTTGCTACGAGACACCCGGCGGGACAATCATGCTCAAGGGCCATCGCGCCATCGAGTCGATCTGCCTCGACCGCGAGGTCGCGCACCTGAAGGACGACCTGATGCCGCGCTACGCGAGCCTGATCTACAACGGCTACTGGTGGTCACCCGAACGCTCGCTGCTGCAGACGCTGATCGATGCCTCGCAGCGCCCGGTAAACGGGCGCGTGCGCCTGAAGCTCTACAAGGGCAACGTGATGGTCGTCGGCCGGGAATCGACCACCGATTCGCTCTTCGACCCGGCCGTGGCAACCTTCGACGACGACCGTGGCGCGTACGACCAGAAGGACGCGGCGGGCTTCATCAAGCTCAACGCCCTGCGCCTGCGCATCGAGGCTCGCCTTGCACGCAAAGGAAAGAAGTAGATGCAGGTTGTAGCTTGACAGCCTGGAGGCTTGCTCCACAATCTAGCCAGTCTAGCTAGATTGAGTGGAGGTGGGATCTTGAGCAAGTGGCAACTGCAAGAGGCAAAGAACCGCTTGTCGGAGGTGGTGAGGAAGGCGGCGGACGAAGGACCGCAGGTCATTACACTGCGAGGGGACGACGCCGTGGTAGTCGTCGCGGCGGACGAATATGCCCGACTCACACGCAAATCGAGGGGAACCCTCGTCGATTTCTTTCGCAGGTCGCCTCTGGGCGGGATAGCACTCGAGCTCACGCGCAGCCGTGATACGGGCCGGCAAGTTGCCTTGTGAGCTGGCTGCTCGACACCTGCGTCGTCTCCGAGTTGGTACGACCAAGGCCGAAGCCATCCGTTGTCAGCTGGGTTGGCGAACGCGACGAAGATGAACTGTTCCTGAGCGTCATCACCATTGGGGAATTGGAAAAAGGGATCGCCAAGTTACCCGATTCGCCCAAACGCGTCATGCTCGAGCAATGGGTACGGCGCGAACTTGCCGATCGGTTCCGCGACCGGCTCTTGGTGATTGATTCACGCGTTGCCGCCCGTTGGGGCGCCATGGTCGGTGCGTCCGAAGCACGAGGCGCGCCCTTGCCGGTCATCGGCAGCCTTATCGCGGCGACCAGCGTGATGCACGATCTCACCATCGTCACGCGCAACACAGTCGATCTGGAGCGCTGCGGCGCGCGCTGCTTCAACCCCCGGGTAGGGCGATAGCTCGGCCGTGACCCGGGCCGGCCGTGCTATGAACTCACGCGGACGGCCTTTGTTGGCATGGCAGATCATGGTAGCTTCAATGCTTTACAGTCAGGCGCGCCACGCATGCCCTCGTTCGACATCGTCTCCGAAGTAAACCAGGTCGAGGTGCGCAATGCGCTCGATCAGACCAACAAGGAACTCTCGACGCGCTTTGACTTCAAGGGCTCGGACGCACGCGTCGAGCACAAGGAGAATGAGCTGACGCTCTACGCCGACGACCCTTTCAAGCTCAGGCAGGTCAACGACGTGCTGCTGGGCAAGCTCGCCAAGCGCGGCCTCGACGTGCGCGCGCTCAAGGCCGGCGAGATCGAGAAGATAGGCGGCGACAAGGTCAAGCAGGTGGTCGAGATCCGCGTCGGCATCGAGCAGGAACTGGCCAAGCGCATCGTCAAGTCGATCAAGGAGTCCAAGCTCAAGCTGCAGGCGACCATCCAGGGCACCACGGTGCGGGTTTCCGGCGCCAAGCGCGACGAGTTGCAGAACGCGATCACGCTGGTGAAAAAAACCGTCACCGATTTCCCGGTCCAGTTCAACAACTTCAGGGACTAGGGACTCGAGGAAGGCGAAGGGCCCCTTGCTTCCCGAGCGCGCGCTTTCGATTCCCGTGGCCCTGCGCCCATTCGAGGCGGCCGACGCGCCGCGCGTCGCGGCTCTGGTTGGGGAGCGCGCCGTGGCCGAAATGACGGGCCTGATCCCGCACCCTTACCCCGAGAGTGCCGCCGAAGCGTGGATTGCCGCGCAGGTGCCGGACCGCGCGGCGGGACGCAGGTATACCTATGCCATCACACCGGCCGGCGACACGATGGTGGTCGGCGCGATCAGCCTGCGCCCGTCCCCGACCGAGCGCGAGCATCTCGGCTACTGGATCGGTCGCTCGTATTGGGGCCGCGGCTACGCCACCGCGGCCGCGAGCACGGTGATCGCGCTCGCGTTCACGCTGCTCGATCTCGATCGGCTGACGGCATCGCGCCTGACCAAAAATGCCGCGTCCGGGCGGGTGCTGGAGAAATGCGGCCTCAAGCTGCTGCGCACCGAAGAGCGCGCTCACCGTGGCATGGACGAAGCGTTCTGCGTGCACGGCCTCACCCGTGACGAGTGGCTGGCGTTGAGCGACGCCTCGGCAATGGCGCCGCAGGCCGCCCTCGCGGCGGGCAATTCAGGCCAGATCGGCTAACAGCGCCCTGCGTGTGGCCTCGGGCACCGGGTCCAGCGTGGCGCGATAGGCGGCATGATCGGCACCGATCGCCAGTCCCGCCCCCGCCTTGAGCGCCGCGATCATCGCCGCCGAGAGCTCGAAGCGCACGAAATGCACCGACGAGGTCTTCTCGGCGTTCTCGCGCTCGAGGTCCTCGTCGGCAATGGCGCCCACGCGGGGTTGTCCTGCCACCTGCACCCAGACGTGGTCCTCGATGCCCTGCAGGCCGGCAAGCGCCTGCCGGCGCTCGGCGACATCCTCGTATTCGACCAGCAGCGTCGCCTTCCAGTTGTCTCCGTCCGGCACCAGCGGATTGTAGGCATCGAGTTCGTCCCGGATGCCGGCCTCGTCGAAAGTCTTTTCGATGCGCAGCATCTCCTGGATCTGGTAGCGGACGGTGAGCTCGTCTTCGAACAGCAGCGTCAGGTGTTCGCCCAGGGCGACCGTGCGCGGCTTCTTGTGCGCCAGCACGCGGGCGCGGAACGCCGGCCTTTCCTTGGCGTAGGCTTCGAGTGTGAGCAGGCTCTCGCGCGCGATCGGCGGCATCACGTCTCTCCGAGCCCGTAGGCGATGCGCATCAACGTCAACGGATGGGCCAGGCGCGCCGCGTTCGCCGCGCCATCCTTCGCGGCGGCCTCGTCGATACCCTGCATGATCGCACCGCCGGCAATCGGACAGTCCGAGCTCACGTAATCGGGGGCGCCCTCGGCCATCTGCCGGAACAGCGGGCGGCCGATCTTCATCGACGCGGCATAGAATTCGCGCTTGACGCCCCAGGTGCCGTCGTGACCGGCGCAGCGCTCCACCGTGCGCGTGGTGGTGCCGGGCACCCACTCGATTACCTCGCGCGTCTTCTGGCCGATGTTCTGCACCCGCGAATGGCACGGCACGTGATAGGAAACCTTGCCCAGCGCGACCTTGAAATCGCGCTTGAGCAGGCCATCCTTGTCGCGCAGCACGAAATACTCGAACGGATCGACCATCGCCGCAGAGACCGCGGCGACCTCCGCGTCGTCGGGAAACAGCAGCGGCAGCTCGTTCTTGAACATGAGCGTGCACGACGGCACCGGCGTCAGGAGCGCGTACCCCTCGGCCGCCAGCGCGGCCAGGCGCGGCGTATTGGCCTGCTTCAGTCGCTGCACCGATTCGAAGTCGCCCAGCTCCAGCTTCGGCATGCCGCAGCAGACTGCGTCGTCGACAACGACGTACGGGATCTCGTTGTGGTCGAGGATGGCGAGCAGGTCGAGCCCGATACCGGGCTGGAGGTAATTGACGTAACAGGTGGAGAAGAGCGCGACCTTGCCGGCCGTGCGCTCGCCGTCCTTGACCGGCCAGCTGCCGCACTCGGTTGCGAGCGCCGAGAAGCGCTTCGAGGCGTAGGGCGGGAGCCTGCGTTCCGGCGCCACACCGAGCAGCCCGGCCATGGCCTTGCGCGCAAGCGGCGTCACATTGGCCTTGTTGACGATCTGTACCACGACGGGGATGGTGGCGAGCTTGCCCAGCGCGTCGGTGCTGGTCAGGACGCGATCGCGCCAACGCGTCTTGCCCTGCACGAACTTCCGCGCCTTGGCGCGCAGCATGAGGTGCGGAAAATCCACGTTCCACGGATGCGGCGGCACGTACGGGCACTTGGTCATGTAGCACACGTCGCACAGGTAACACTGGTCGACGACGCGCCCGTAGTCCGCCTTGTCGACGCCGTCGACCTCGCCGCTCTCGCTCGCGTCGACCAGATCGAACAGGGTCGGAAAGGCGTTGCACAGACTGACGCAGCGCCGGCAGCCGTGACAGATGTCGAAGACGCGCGCGAGCTCGGCATGGAGCGAAGCCTCGTCGTAGAAGTCCGCATTGCGCCAATCGACCGGATGCCGGGTTGGCGCTTCCAGACTGCCTTCGCGGAAGCTCATGCGGGCTTGGGACTCAAGGCTTTCGACAGGCAACGCAGTCCGGGGCGCGGCGTCAAGCCGCACCCCGATGCGGACCTTCGCAACAACGCCTAGTCGGCGAGCGCGTCGAGCGCCTTCTTGAAGCGGTTGGAGTGCGAGCGCTCGGCCTTGGCCAGCGTTTCGAACCAGTCGGCGATTTCCTCGAAGCCTTCGCTGCGCGCGGCCTTGGCCATGCCCGGGTACATGTCGGTGTATTCGTGCGTCTCGCCGGCGATCGCCGCCTTGAGGTTTTCGCGGCTCTTGCCGATCGGCAGGTCGGTCGCCGGATCGCCAACCACCGCGAGGTAATCGAGATGGCCATGCGCGTGCCCGGTCTCGCCTTCGGCGGTGGAGCGGAACACCGCCGCGACGTCGTTCTGTCCTTCGACGTCGGCCTTGTTGGCGAAATACAGATAGCGGCGGTTCGCCTGTGATTCGCCGGCGAACGCGGCCTTCAGGTTTTCGTGCGTCTTGGTACCCTTGAGATTCATTGCCGGTCTCCTTTGCCGATGGCCACTGCCCATTGTGCGCAGCCGTTCATCATACGTCCAATTGATTGTGCAAATCGGCCCAATAAATCGCCTGTATTGGCCCCGTCCTAGTCGATGCGATCGTACGCGGGCAGGGTGAGAAACTCGACGAACGTGTCGTTGTTGACGAGATCGGCGAACAGTGCCGCCGCTTCGTCATAGCGCCCGTCGCCGAATGCGGGGCCGAGCAGCGTCCGGATCTTGCCCATTTCCTCCGGAATCATGGCCGCGACCATCTCCCGTGTCACCTTGCGCCCGTCGTCGAGTCGGCCTTTTGCCGAACGGATCCATTGCCACACCTGCGAGCGCGAGATTTCCGCCGTGGCGGCATCTTCCATCAGGTTGTAGATCGGTACCGCGCCCTGGCCTGCGAGCCACGCGCCGATGTACTGGATGGCGACGTTGATATTCATGCGCAGGCCGGCCTCCGTGATCGGCCGCTCCGGTTCGAAGCGCAGCAGGTCCGCCGCGGCCACGTGCACGTCGTCGCGCGGGCGCGAGGCGATCTGGTTGGGCCCGGGCATGAGCCGGTCGAAGACTTCCCTGGCCACCGGCACAAGCCCCGGATGCGCGACCCAGGTGCCATCGTGACCGATCGTGGCCTCGTGTTCCTTGTCGGCCTTGACCTTGGCGAAGGCTTCGTTGTTCGCCGCCTCGTCGTTTTTCACCGGGATCTGCGCCGCCATGCCGCCCATGGCGTGGATGGCACGGCGATGACAGGTCTTGATGCAGAGCTCGGCGTAACTCTGCATGAAGTGCGTGGTCATCGTCACCCGGGCGCGATCGGCCAGGCAGAATTCGCGATTGAGGCGAAACTTCTTGATGCAGGAGAAGATGTAATCCCAGCGGCCACAGTTGAGCCCGGCCGAATGCTCGCGCAATTCGTAGAGGATCTCGTCCATCTCGAATGCGGCGAGGATGGTCTCGATCAATACCGTCGCCTTGATCGTCCCGCGCGGGATGGAGAGCTCGTCCTGGGCCAGCACGAAGATGTCGTTCCACAGCCGCGCCTCGAGATGGCTCTCGAGCTTCGGCAGGTAAAAGTACGGTCCGCTGCCGCGTGCGACGAGTTCGCTGGCGTTGTGAAAGCAGTACAGCGCAAAGTCGAACAGTCCTCCCGAGACCGGCGCGCCGTCGACCCGGACGTGCTTTTCGGGCAGATGCCAGCCCCGCGGCCGGACGAAGAGCGTGGCGAGCTTGGCGTTGAGCGCATAGGTTTTGCCCTCCGGCGAGACGTAGTCGATCTGGCGCCGGATGGCGTCGCGCAGGTTGAGCTGGCCCTGGATGTTGTTGTCCCACTTCGGCGTGTTGGCATCCTCGAAGTCGGCCATGAACACGCTGGCGCCGGAATTGAGCGCGTTGATGATCATCTTGCGATCGACCGGACCGGTGATCTCGACGCGCCGATCCTGGATATCCGCGCCGACCGGCGCGCAGGTCCAGTGCGCCTCGCGCACCGCGCGCGTCTCGGGCAGGAAATCGGGCAGCTTGCCGGCGTCGAACTCCCGCTGCCGCGCGCCGCGACGCGCGAGCAGCTCGGCGCGGCGGCCACCGAAGGCGCGTTGCAGGCGCGCCACGAATTCCAGCGCGGCGGGTGTCAGAATCTGCGCGTAGTCGGCCGTCATGCGCCCGGTGATTTCGATCCCCGGGCCGAAGTGCGGCGTGGTCATGAGGTTTTCCCCGTTCTAATTCAGATAGTTGGCTGCCAGTTGGCTGACAGGTCCAAGCTGCCGCAGGACGCGGGTGGCGTACCGGAAGCGCCGGCCGGGCCGATCGGGCCCACGGCGCTGCTGCAATGCGGCAATGATAGCAGGACGAGGACTGCGGCGGGCGCCGCGGTCAATCCCACCCCTCGCCGGGACGGCCGGGGAGCCGGCCCAGGGTGATGTTCCACGACAGCGTAATGCGTGGGCGGCTGCCCTGATAGGGATTGACGCTGTGCAGGTAGTCGCTGGCGAAGATGAGCATCGTGCCCGGCAGCATGGTCGGGATCATGTGGCTGGTGACCCGGCCGGGCTCGTCCGGACAGCAGGCGTCAATGCGCGGATCGGCAAAGCAGAGCTTGCCTGCCATCAGGTCCGCCGCATCGCCATCGCCCGGGTCGAGCATGTACACGATGCTCGCGTTCGAGCGCAGGTGACTGTGCGGCATGCAGTAATCGCCGGCGCGGTAGACGGAAGCCCAGCTGTCGTCGGCGTACACCGGCCGGCGCGACAGCGTGCGGTGCGCGAGCATGAGCGCCCGGGCGTGGATGAGCGCTGCCGCGGGCGCATCCCAGGCAGCGATCTTGCGCACCTTGGTGCCGCAGCCGCCGCGGAAGATCTTGCCGCGCCAGCGCGGGTCGCGTTCGGCGGCGAGTACCGCCTCGACCAACTGCGCGTGATACGCCTCGAAGTCGGCGAAGCGCGACGACGCCATCAACGGTGCCGACAGCGGCTCGACGGCCTGTCCCTCCGGCCAGACCGGCAACGCGCGCTCGCCGACCGCGATTGCGCCGGGGAGCGCGGCCTGTTCGCCCGGCCCGGGGTCGGCGTTCCCCACCGTCATCGCTTCAGGCCGCCAGCTGCGGATTGAGCCGCTCCTGACGGCTGTGCAGCTTGTTCACCGCATTGAGATAGGCCTTGGCGGACGCAACGAGGATGTCGGTGTCCGACCCCAGGCCGTTGACGATGCGACCGTCGCGCTCCAGCCGCACCGTCACCTCGCCCTGGGCGTCGGTGCCGGTGGTGATCGCATTGACCGAGTAGAGGA
>Ga0074045_10005303_pt1 | contig 11284 bp, 13 predicted proteins | sample BogForMeECP23OM2_FD_94442 | JGI IMG/M metagenome (GOLD analysis project Ga0074045, IMG submission 94442) | Bog forest soil microbial communities from Calvert Island, British Columbia, Canada - Bog Forest MetaG ECP23OM2 | ecosystem: Environmental > Terrestrial > Soil > Wetlands ...
CCACTCCAGCCAATCTCGTTCCTCCTGGTTCATTGCGATTCGTTCCACCCTTCCAGTTTTTAGCTGTCAAGAGGAACTTTCTACTTTGCCCAATTAGGAACTTCTCACTTTGCCGCGACACAGACCTAATGCATGCCTAAATGGAGTCTCTTGTGGCTGCTATAATCCCGTTGTATGCAAACTAGACTTCTGTCGGCTTGGCGAAGATCCCCAGAAGATCTCGACTTTCAAGAGCCCGATACGTGGTACAAGGGAGAATATTGTCACAAGTTCCCGTATGGTCGGCCAGCCACCGTCGAGGACGTCTTATACGGGTGGACACCGCAACAGAAGATAATCCGTGCGGACACGAAGGTTCTGGCATTTGGCAGCTGTTTCGCGGAATACTTCGTCAGATTCCTGGTACGCCACGGATACAATCGTTGGCTGCTTCCCGTTGAGCGGCATTCCCATTCGGAAGAAAACCTGTTGCTGGCACTTCCGGTAACCTTTGAGAACATCTTCGTGATTGTCCAGCAGCTTCGGTGGGCTTTCGACGAATTCACACCGAAGACCAAACTCTGGTTCACCAAGGACAAGCGGCTTTTCGAGGCCACCGAAGAACGCCGTGAGAAGGTGCGCCACAGTTTCCAGGAGGGCGACGTGTTCGTGATTACACTCGGCCTTTCGGAAGTCTGGTTCGACCAGATCGAAAACGAACCGATGTGGAGGACCATTCCGGCGCAGGCGTACGAGCCGGGCCGCCACGTCTGCAGGCCGGCGACCGTGGCGGAGACGCTGGCATGCCTACATGAACTTGACCGCCTGATCGATAAGTTTCTACCCGGGAAACGGATTATCCTTACACTCTCTCCAATTCCACTGATCGCCACGTTTCGCGACCAGTCGGCGGTTACCGCCAACCAAGTCTCAAAGGCCATACTGAGGGCCGCACTCGACGAGTTTATCGGCGATCGTTCCGTGGAGAGGAAATCGCGCTACCACTATTTTCCTTCCTACGAGATCGTGTTCCACCTGTTTGACCACCCGTTTCAGCCCGACTACCGGCACATTCGGCCGGAGGTAGCCGAAGCCGTATTGGATATCTTCAGCAGCCTGTATACAGACCTGCCGGTAGGGGAGATTCGGACTCCCGCGAGAAACTCGCATGTGAAGTCATTGGAGAAGATGGTCAGCGGTTTGGAACTCGAACTCGAACAGAAGGAACGTGTCATCCGCGAACTCGATCAAGCCGCGCGGGAGCGTTTGGCCCTGATCAACCGACTGACCGGTCACCACGAGCCGCGGCAAAGGCCGGAGAGTCCTGTTGTGCCGTCATCAGAGGAGATTACTGGGCCGGGTTTAACTTATTTTTCCTCGCCTCACTATCAGGAGCACAATCGCGCGCGTCTGGATCACATCCAAAGCCTGGGCCTTCCTATAGACGAAAGCCGTGTTCTTGAATTAGGATCGGGCCCCGGCGATCACACCGGATTCTATGTCGAGCGCCGGTGCGATGTCGTTTCAGTGGATGCTCGAAAGGAATGCCTGGACGTTCTGGTTCAACGCTTTCCCAGCGTTCGCACAATGCAATGCGACCTCAACGATCCCAGCCCTTTGCGCGAACTTGGGTCCTTCGATGTCGTTCACTGCTGCGGCATTCTTTACCATCTGGAACGGCCAGAGGCGCTTTTGCAATATATGGGTGAGGCGTGCAGAGGTTTTGCGATTGTCGAGACTTGTGTGAGTGCGGCAACAGATTTCGGCGTCGAACGCGTGGATGAAATTCGCGAGGATTACACGCAGTCGTCTACCGGACGCGCGTGTCGTCCGACTCGTAGTTGGGTGTTTGACACGCTTGGCCGCTATTTTCCGTTCGTGTACCACACAAGGACCCAGCCCTCTCATGCTGAGTTTCCGACCGACTGGAATGACCTCAAGGGCGCGCCGAAGTTGGTCCGTTCGGTTTTTGTCGCGTCAAAACGGCCATTGGAATTGGCGACGTTGAGCCCGACGCTGCTGACCGTGCAGGAGCGGCTAGAGTAGGCCCGCTCAATCTTGCGTCCCGCGGGAGGCGTGACTTCGATGTGGAAATATCTGGAATACGTGGAGGATTATCGCAGGCAGTTGGTGGGCCGAAGGGATAGCCGGTATATGGACCATCCCTTTGTGGTCTCCTTTGAAACCCTCACTCTATGCAACGCGATCTGCGATTTTTGCCCCTACCCGAGTCTGACCCGCAAGGGGACAATGATGAGCGATTCTTTAATTGCCAAGATCGTCGATGAATGCCGCTCGATTCCCGGTGACCTGCCACTGGAGATTGTTCCACTTCGAGTCAACGAACCATTTCTCGACAAGAGGATTTTCGAGATCTGCCGGCATGTTGGTGAAGCATTGCCAAACGCAGCCGTTAAACTGTTCTCGAATGGGTCGCCCTTGAATTCGGCGAACCTTCTAAAGCTCGCCGAGTTGACGAATCTGGAGTTACTTGTGATTTCCCTTCACGATTACCGGCCGGAAGTCTATGAGCGGTTGATGGGCCTTCCTCTGGCGCGAACACTCCGGAATCTAGATGCGCTGCATGAGTTAATAGCCGCCGGCACGATTGCGGCCCGAATCGAGATCAGCAGGGTCGGCGATGGCTCCAGCTTCGACGACGAGTTCTGCCGTTGGGGAAGAGAAAGATTTCCGTTGTTCACGGTCTATTCCACTGCGAGAGCCAATTGGATGGGCGCCGTAAATACATTGGTTTCTCCTGTTCCGCAAGTTGGCTGCGGCCAATGGTTCAATCTCAACATCTTGGCGGACGGCAAGGTGGCCTTCTGCTGCATCGATTCGGAAGGACGATTTGGGGCTGGGAACGCAAAGGATGAGCACATCCTTGAACTTTACAATCGTCCTGAACGCCGCCGGCTTCGCGAGGAGTTGCGAACCCGTTCGGAAATAGCGGAATGTGCCGGCTGCTCGCTACTTGCCTGAGTCGTCGCATGACGAACACGACGGTCTCTGACTTCGCCTCAATCCTTCGTTCATGATCCTCAGTCGAGGTTGTGACTCCGGTGTGCTCTGTTCGAGTCGAAGGTGCCGGCGCTCACTCCCGTTGTCTCCTTTTGGGCCATCTTCTCGCTCTCGCGAGAGCTTCGCTGCTCTCCTGAAGTGACCCAGTACTGTTCGATTGCGGGGCCCCGGCCTTGGAGGCCGCGAAGTATATGTCGGGGGCGGGTCGATATCGTCCGCGCCGACTGTGGTAGGTCTCGTTTCAAGGGGATAGGGGGGAACTTCTGCCGCCCCGAATCGGCGCATTGGAGTTTCTAGAGGAAGTTCTGAAAGGTAAGCGTCAGATCAGCCCATTAGCCATTGCAGTTCCTCCAGCAGACAACGCAGCACCTCCCGATACGAGGACCGCCCGTGCAACGCCAAGGCAATCACGTAATGAACCACCACGTGGGCGGGCAAATCACGCTCGCGGACGCTGGTGCCCTTGGTCTTGACAAGCACTGCGCGCACTTTCTTCAGGGGGACAAACTTGGCGATGACGCCGAGACTAATGTAGTCGGTGATGCGGCTGCCGCGGGGGTAATGACGCAACCGTGCGGGCCATTCCGGGGGCCTCTGGCCCCAAAACAGCGTTGCACGGAAATGTTGCTGAGTGAACAGTATTTGGCCTAAATCATCGAAGTTCCTATTCAATCCATCGGGTGGCCGATACGCACGGCGATAAGTCCGCGAAGCCCGGCCACCCGCAACGCACTTATCCTCTTACCAATTCTCCAAGCCCAAAGTGCCAAAGAGGGGCCGGTCCCAGACCGGCCAACTGCCCGACGCAGGCCGGGGGCCTGCGCCACACGCGGTCAGTCCCCGCTGGTCTCCGGTGGCACGCTCTCGATCAAGCCAGGCGCCAACGAGCCGTTGAAGTCACGGCTGCCGGCAGGGGAGTGTGCGCCGTGCCACCGGTTCAGCGAGTCCATCACCACGCGATAGATCGCTCCCCGGTTCCGGGCGGCCAGCTTCAGCCAGCTCCACGCGCCCTTCTGCGGGAAGAAGATGCCGCGAAAGAATAGCCGCGACATCAGATGACTGATCTTATAAGCCGCCGGCTCGTCCGCGATCGACTCGATGGCGGCCTCGATTGCCGCTGGGTTGTATGAGTTCTTCCATGCGTAGAGGACCTCGTCCTGCACCTCGGAAACGGTGAGTTTCAAGGGCGTGTGCGCCATGCGGAACGGAGCGAATTCGAGCCAGTGCTTCGGCCGCGTCAGCCGTCCCTCTTTTTTCAACCGGTCGTACAAAGGGGTGGCTGGAAACGGAGTGATCTGTCCAAAGACGGGCAGCCCCGGCGGCCACTTGCTAATTTCGGCGAGCGTGCGCGCGGCTACTCCTGGAGTGTCGTTATCGAGGCCGAAGATAAACGAAGTGATCGCGTATACGTGGCGCCGCGCCAGTGACTCCAATACGCGTGCGTAATCCGCAGGCTTATTGAAGCTCTTATTGACGCTGGCCAAATTGGCGGGATCGAGAGACTCCATCCCGATGAAGATCCACTTTCCGCCCGATGCCGCGATCAAATCCAGCAGTTCTTCATCCTTTAATAAGTTGGCACTAATCTGCCCCACCCACGATAGCTCCGCGCCGGCCGCGATGATATCGCGCAAAAGCGACTTAGTCCGCTTGCCGTTGATCGCGAAGTTGTCGTCGACGAAGAACACGGCGGCCTTGCCGCTGCTGGCGCTGGCGCGTTCCTTGATCTTGAGCATCTCCTCGACGATGCTTTGGTTGGACCGGAACCGAATCGAATCGCCGAAGAATCCCGTCACCGTGCAGAACTCGCACCCATACGGGCAGCCGCGCCCAGATTCAATCGGGATAATGTGAAATGTCTCCCAATCGAATTTAAAGTGCCGCATGATGGGACGAAAGAACCCCGGAATACGGTTGAATTGCCGAAGGTCGATCGTGTCCCACGGAATCTTCGGGTAATTCAGCAAATTCGGCTTGCGCTCTTGCCCGAACGCGTCCACCGGAGAGTAGGTCTCTTTGAGTTCGCCCCGCGCCGCATCTTCGACGATGCGCGGCCAGGTTTCATCCGCCTCGCCCAGCGCCAGTGCGTCGGCGTGGCGCGGTCCGCCGTCGCGGCCGAGAGCTTCTTCCGGAACCTCCGTCACGTGCGGTCCGCCCATCACCACCAAGACACCCGCCGCGCGGATCGCGTCCGCGACACGATACGCTTTGGCGATCATGCGAGTCATGGCGCCGATTCCGACCAGTCCTATGTGCCGGTCCCGTACGTACTGAACCAGCTCGGCATCGCTCATCGGTTGCGTGTTGCCGTCGATGAGAGCCACTTCATGCCCGCTGGGAGTTAGGGCCTGCAGCAGGAACATCCATAGGTGAGGCATGAAGTTCTGCGTAACCCCGTTGTCGGGGTTGTAGAGCAGGATTCGCATTGTACTTGCCGTTTCGAGCTTCGAGGCCGAAGCCGGTTTTGCCTTTCCCCGGCAAGTAATCCGCGAGTACGGGCGGATGAGAGTTTCGTGTCGGTAGCCAATCTTAGCATCAATTGCCGCGTTATTATGTTCAATAGTGCACATCCTGGGCATAGAATCTTCCTGCGACGAAACCGCTGCAGCCGTGGTCGAGGACGGCGAAATAGTGCTGTCCTCTGTGGTGGCGTCGCAGATGGCCACGCACGGCAAGTACGGCGGCGTGGTGCCGGAGCTGGCCTCGCGGGAGCACTTGCGCGCCATCGTGCCGGTGGTGCGCGAAGCGCTGGAACGCGCCGCCATTCCGCTCGGCAAGCTCGATGCCATCGCCGCCACGTCGGGGCCGGGCTTGGTCGGTTCGCTGCTGGTGGGTCTCACCTACGCCAAGTCGCTGGCCTTCGCGCGCGGCCTGCCGCTGATCGCGGTCAACCACATTGAAGGCCACATCCACGCCGTGGTTCTGGAAGCGCGGCGAGCCGGCACGCCGGTCGAGTTGCCCGCGCTAGCTCTGGTGGCGAGCGGCGGCCACACCCACCTGTTTCGCGTCGACGAAGACTTCGGCTACACCCTGCTCGGCAAGACTCGCGACGATGCCGCCGGCGAAGCCTACGACAAAGTCGCCAAGCTGCTCGGCTTCCCTTACCCCGGCGGCCCCATCATCGATCGCCTGGCGCCGCACGGCAATCCGCTGGCCGTGCGCTTCACCTTCGCCAAGATGAAAGGCAACGCACTCGATTTCAGTTTCAGCGGGCTCAAGACGGCGGTGTTGCGCTGGGTGGAAGCGCGCGATCTGACGGCCGCTATCGCCGTCCGCCGCGCCCTGTCCCGGGCCGAACCGGACGCTTCGCTCGACCGTTGGCTGGCCGTCACGCCTCCCGAAACGCTCGACCTGCTCGCTTCGTTCCAGCACGCCGTCATCCACGAGTTGCTGACCCGCGCCGCCGCTTCCGCCGGGCAGATTCATGCCCGCGCGCTGATCGTATCCGGCGGCGTGAGCGCCAACGCCGGTTTGCGCGCCGCCGCCCGCGCGGCCCGCTTGCCGTATCCGGTTCACTTCCCATCGCCCGGCCTCGCCACCGATAATGCGGCCATGATCGCCGCCGCGGCCTTTCCGAAACTGCTGCGCAAGGAGTTCGCGGGTTTCGACACCGCGGCCGATGCCAGTCTCGCCCTGGCGTAGCCGCCGCTGCGGCTCCATGATAGAGTTGGGCTTTGGAGGCATCCGTGAGTCTTCGAGAATTCCTGGTCAAGCAGTTAATCGACGTCATCCAGTGGACCGAAACCGCCGACGATATTTTGGCTATCCGCTATCCCATGCAGGACATGGAAATCCAGAACGGCGGACAGCTCACGGTTCGCGAGTCGCAGGTGGCTCTCTTCGTCAATGAGGGCCGCATCGCCGACGTCTTCGCTCCCGGACTGTACACCCTCAACACGCGCAACCTGCCGGTGTTGACGGACCTGATGAACTGGGACAAGGGCTTCGAATCGCCGTTCAAGTCGGATGTATATTTCTTTTCCACGCGGCTGCGCATGGACCAGAAATGGGGAACCGCGACGCCGATCACCATCCGCGACAAGGAATTCGGCGCGGTGCGTTTGCGCGGCTACGGCATCTATTCGTACCGCATCGCGGATCCGAAGTTGTTTTACACCAACGTGAGCGGCACCCGCGACATTTATTATGTGTCCGACCTGGAAGGCCAGCTTCGCAACACGATTGTGGCCAAGATGACCGACGTCTTCGCGCCCAGCGAAGTGGCGTTCGTCGACATGGCGGCCAACCAGGCCAAGCTGGCCGGGCAGATTGCGGAAGCGATGAAACCGGTGTTTGCGAACTTTGGATTGGAGCTGACCCAGTTCGTGGTGGAGAATCTGTCGCTGCCGGATGAGTTGCAGAAGGTGCTGGACCAGCGCATCGGCGCCACTATGGCGGGCGACCTGGGGAGGTACACGCAATTTCAGGCGGCGCAGGCGCTGCCGGTGGCGGCGGCCAATCCGGGCGGCGCGGCCGGTGTGGGTGTTGGACTCGGCGCGGGAATGACCATGGCTCAGACGATGATGGGAGCGATGAAGGCCCCGCCCGATGCGCCGGCGCCAGCAGCGGCGGTGGCAGGGGAGTCGAAGTTCTGCATCGAGTGCGGGCAATCCATGCCCACTCGCGCGAAGTTCTGTCCCAAGTGCGGTAAGTCACAGCTATGAACTGTCCTTCTTGTGGCGCACCCCTGAACATGGAAGGCGATCAAGGCGCTCTCGCCTGCGATTACTGCAAGAGCATCTACTACCCCGAGAAGAACGACGACGGAGTGCGGGTGCTGGGCGAAGAAGCGAAGGAACCGTGCCCGGTCTGTGCAATCCCGCTGGTGTACGCGATCTACGCGCGCGAGCGAATCCGCTACTGCACGCACTGCCGGGGGATGCTGATTCCGATGGATAGGTTCCTGGCGCTGATTCAGGAACTCAAGGCCGAGGCGCCGGGGCCAGGCGTTCCGCACGCGCCCGATCCGCGGGAACTGCAGCGGCACATCGACTGCCCGCAGTGCCATCAACGCATGGATACGCACTACTATTGCGGGCCGGGGAACGTCGTGATCGACGACTGTTCGCGCTGCTATCTGAACTGGACGGATCACGGGGAAATGATTCGCATCGCGCAGGCCCCGGACCATGCGTACAACGAAGAGTACGGGCAGCACGAGGAACCGGACCCCCTGCCGCAGAATTATTAGGCCGGCATTCCGCGCGGTTTGAGGTGGGGCAGGTTTCAACCTGCCAACGCCCGCTTGCGGGCGCGTACTCCGCGCACCTACCCCACCTTCACGGCCAGCATGGAGATCGATCCGCCATCCACTCCTTCGACGGGGAAGCTCACGCCGTCGCGCGCCTGTCTTATTGCCAGCACATACAAGAGAGGCAGGAAGTGATCCGGCGTCGGGATCGCGAGCAGCGCGTCGCTGCCGAGCGTCTGGTACGGAACTAACGCCTTGTCGTCGCCCGCGAGAATCCGCGCGCGCGCATCCCGTTCGAAGCGGACGGCCCAATCGTACGGTTCCGCGTCGTGCCGTCCCCATGCATACGCATGCAGGTTGTGTACGATGTTCCCGCTGCCGGCGATGAGGACGCCCTCGTCGCGCAGCGGCGCCAGACGCTCGCCGATTTCATAATGAAAACTCGCCGGCTTATTTTCGTCGATGCTGAGTTGCACCACCGGGATATCGGCTTGCGGATAAGCGTGGCACAGCACGGACCATGTGCCGTGGTCGAGTCCCCAGCTTTCGTCGAGCACCACGGATGTTGGTGCCAGCAGTTTCTGCACGCGCCGCGCCAGATCCGGATCGCCCGGCGCCGGATACTGGACGCCATAAAGTTCGCGCGGGAACCCGCCGAAATCGTGGATCGTTTTCGGCGCGGTCGAAATGGTGACCCCCGTCCGCGGCACGAACCAATGCGCCGAAATCGAAAGGATCGCCTTTGGCCTAGGGATCGTCCGCCCCAGTTCCGACCACGCCTCCGTGTAGAGATTATGCCCCAATGCGTTCATCGGATTGCCATGTCCGAAGAAGACTGCCGGCATGAGAGTGGCCATGCTTTCTATTCTCTCGCGCGAGCGCCATCGCCGCACCGCTCCCTATGGTCGCGGCTCCGAAGCGGTCACGACTCCGATCGGAGCCGTGACCAAAGGGAGCGGTCAGGAGTCGATAGAGCCAAACCTCACGTCAAGGCCGAATCAGCCGATCATGATGCCTTGACGGCCTGCTGCCTCACGGGCTCAGTCCCAACTCCGCCGCCGCGCGCCCGAGCCTTTTGTCGAGCGTCCAAAGCCCGCAATCCGAGAGCAGTGCCGAGGCGAGCAGATGCACGTCGACCCAGCCGAGTCCGCGCCCCCACAGCCGCCGGTCTTCGATCAGTTGAAGAGCTTCCGCCGTGGATGCGGGATTGGCCGATGGCAGCTCCTGTAGATCGGACAGGATTACCGCCCGGTTCTTAAAGCTTCCGCACGCCAGTTCACCCAATACGAAGGGATGCATGAGAACCTGTCCTCTGGCGAGACGGCTCGCCAGATTTGGCTCTCCTCGCCGGAAGTGTTGAATCCAGACCGAAGTATCGGCAAGCACCATCAAGCGGGCCGCCGCCTCGGAATGCGCGCCATCTTCGGATTCGACCCGCCCAGCGCGGCCAGACGCTTACCGGCTTCCCTCGCAATCAGCGCCTCCAGCCCCGCCCGCACCAGCGCCGTCTTCTCACGGATCCCCGTCAATTCCCGAGCTCGTTCGACCAGGTTCTCGTCGATGATTAGCGTGGTTCGCATATGCATTATTATGCATCATTTATGCATATACAGCAAGGGCGATACACCACCGAAGCACACTCCGGTTCCCGCCCGCTGCTGGACGAAATGCACTTGCGCTAGACTGGGATTCGCCAACATGCTTCCGTTCGATAGGTATCCCGGTGGAGGCCGCCAATTGCTTGGACCGGCGAGAGGCTCCAACGCCCGCCACGAGTATGGGTCCGAACTTATCCGGCTAACCGGCCAGATGTTCTGTGCTTACTGCAATACCGACCTTACTGACACGTACCGAGCGTGGCTGACAATGGTGGTTGACCACGTAATCCCAATCAGTGTTTTCAAGCCGACCCATCTTTGCGAGGATTGGTGCTAGGATTACTCAAACTTGGTATTGGCGTGTGCAGCATGCAATGGGTTCTGCAACCGGTACAGCCCCAGTTTCAGTATCGTTCCACCCGTTACGCTGGAGGCCTTCTACAACCTTCGAGACCGGATCTTTGACGAACGAAAAAGAAGGATAGCAAAAAGACACGAAGAAGAACGCCAGTTTTTCAACGGAAGGCCGTGGTAACGCCCGGTCGGCGAAAGCCATTGAGCCGAGGGACGGTCTCGAACCGTGCTACCGGGAATCGTCTCCCGCCACAATCGCCGCCCACTCGCCCTTCTGCCGTACCTCGCGGACCCTCGGCAGGGCGGCCGTCACCGTCTCCACCTCGCTGAAGTTGAAGCCGCTGGCTATCAGCGTTCCGCCGGGTCTTAACACTCTGGCGAACTCCGGCGCTAGTGCGATGATCGCTTCGGGGCTGATGTTGGCTACCACCAAATCGACCGTTGCGGAGCGGACCGCATCGGCCGAGCCGATGAAGCCTTGGCGGGCAATGCGGATGGCCTCGGGATCGATGTCGCAGGCGATCACGCGCGATGCGCCGAGCAGGCGCGCGGCTTGGGCGAGAATGCCGGAGCCGGTGCCGACATCGAGAACGGTCATCCCCGGCTGGACCAATTCCTCCAGCGCTTCCAGGCAGAGGCGCGTGGTTTCGTGAACGCCGGTGCCGAAAGCGAGGCCAGGGTTCACCGCGATGCGGAAGCGGCCAGGCGGAGCGGGATCGTCGCGCCAGACGGGCACCAGGAAAAAGCGGCGGCCCACTTCCATCGGTTGCAGCATGTCGCGCGCTTCCTGCACCCAATCGCGGTCCTCCTCTTCGCGCACGGCCGCGCCGGGGTAGCGCGCCAGCAGCGCGGCGCGGTCGGCGCCGGCCTCGAAGAAGGCCCGCAGGCGCGTGTCGCTCAGCTCGACGATGCCGGCCGAGCCCAGCTCCCACAACTCGGCGATCAGCAGGTCGCGGCCGTCCGCATCGGAATTCACTTCGAGGGAGAACATTGTTATCGTGGTTACCAGTGGAATCGAGGGCCGCGCTGTTTGCGGCTCCCACCTTATTATGAAACTACAAGGTATCTTCCCACCAATCGCCACCCCGTTCGATCACAAGGGCGACATTTACACGGCCAAGATCCAGCACAACGTCGAGAA
>Ga0074045_10005304_pt1 | contig 11284 bp, 10 predicted proteins | sample BogForMeECP23OM2_FD_94442 | JGI IMG/M metagenome (GOLD analysis project Ga0074045, IMG submission 94442) | Bog forest soil microbial communities from Calvert Island, British Columbia, Canada - Bog Forest MetaG ECP23OM2 | ecosystem: Environmental > Terrestrial > Soil > Wetlands ...
GAACTGCGACCCGTTCGTATTCGGGCCGGCATTGGCATAAGCCAAACGCCCGGGCCGGTCGAAAAGCAGGTCGGAGGAAACCTCGTTCTTGAATTTATAGCCCGGATCGCCCGTCCCATCGCCGGCGGGATCGCCGCCCTGAATCATGAATCCAGGAATCACGCGATGAAAAATTGTGCCGTCGTAAAGCGGCACGCCGTGCTTGGTAACCCCCTTCACCGTCTTCCAGTCTTTAGTTCCCGTGGCGAGGCCAATGAAATTCTGCACTCCAATCGGAGCTTTATCGGGGAACAAAGTACAAGTCAACTTCCCGACGGTGGTTTCGATGATGGCAGTAGGTTCAGCCTGGTGCTCCGATGGCTTCGCCGCAGGCGCGGATTGCGTGCTCGATTGCGTTGCGGCGGGGAGCGCGCTCGCAACCAGCAAAACGGATACGCTGAAAACTTTGATCATTACTACTCCTGGCGCGGGCCGATGCGCCCCGCGCATTCGCTGCAACGTTGCATTGTACAGACAGGGAAGCAGGATAGGGAAGTCGACAGCGCACATGTGGCGACGGCCGCCTCGGCGGTCCGGTCAAGCGCAGCGAGACCGTCTCTTCATCAGCCGCCGGCGCTAGGCAGGCAACTATCGTTGAGACTGCGGCTCCGCCTGCATCTCCCGGCTCACAACTTCAACCTGGCGAAACACGCGCAGCGAATTCCCGCCCAGGATCTTCTTGATGTCATCAGCGCTATATCCACGATCGAGCAACGCCTGCGTAATCTTCGGCAGATCGGCGGCCGAGTCGATGCCTTGAGGCGTCGCTCCACTGACTCCGTCGAAATCGGAGCCCAGACCCACATGATCCACTCCCGCCACTTTGGCAATGTGATCGATATGATCGATCAGTGACTTCAACGGCGGACGCGGAATTCTTGCCATCCACTGCCGCTCGATCCGATCGACGTCAATGTAGCTGACGGTTTGTCCCTGAGCCTTCAACGAATCTGTATATTTCTGTATGGCCGCCGCCTGATCTTTCGCTTGAGCCTCCGTGGCTTTGCGAAAGTCCTCGTCCACGAATCCCGAAAAAAAGTTCACCTGCACCACCCCGCCATTTTTCGCCACGGCGCGAAGCATGTCATCTGTCATGTTTCGCGGATGGTTCACCAGCGCGCGTGCCGAAGAGTGGGAAGCAATCACCGGCGCCTTCGTCGTCGCGATCGCATCCCAGAAAGTCTTATCGGCCACGTGAGAAATATCCACGATCATGCCCAGCCGGTTCATCTCGATTACTACTTGCTTGCCGAAATCCGTGAGGCCGTTATGATGTTGAACCTTCGTATCGTTAATGTCGCCTGAAGAATCCGCCCACTCGTTCGTATTCGACCACGATAGCGTCATGTAGCGCACGCCAAGCCGGTAGTAATCGCGCAGCAGGTGCATATCGTTTTCGATGGAATGCCCGCCTTCGATTCCCATGAGCGCAGCCAGCTTGTGATCTTTGTGCGCGCGCTCGATGTCGGCGACGGAGAAGGCCATCATCATGCGGTCCGGATGCCGCGCCGCCTGCTCATACACCGAGTCGATCAGGTCGAAGGTGTGCTTGGCGAAGTGACCTTGATTCGTATCAGGATCGACCCAAATCGAAAAAAACTCCGCCCCGAGATTGCCCCGCCGAGCCTTATCCAGACTGAGGTGGCCAACATCATTCGCATCCGTCGAGCCGATGTCGAAGCCTTCATCGAGAAAACGCTGCGGTGTGTCGGCGTGAGTATCAATGATGAGAGCGGAGTCCTGAATGGTGCGAGCCCGGGCGCTGATCGAGGTATCGGCCGAGTTCGAAGACTGTGCCGACGCCGAGGCAACGGCGATAAGGCATGAGAATAAGAGAATCCGCCAGCGAGTCATAAGGGATGGTCACATCAAGACGGCAGCAAGGGGACGATTCTACAGGCAGAGGCCGCGAGAAAGAAAGGAAAAGAATCGCGCGAAGAAAGGAAAGAATCGGAGGGGAAAAGAGGAAAAAGGAAAGGATCATGTGGGGAGAGCCGCCCCCGGCTGTCCCTCGAGCCCGGCTCGACCGCTTGCCAGCACCGCCAACGCCTGCTCGACACAGGCTTCCAGCGGCATACCGGTATCAATCACGGTCTTGGGCAAAGTGATCGCCTCAAACCGCGCCTTCACCTCCAGATAAAGCTGGAAATCACGATTGCCCGCGGGATGCTCCCCAGCCGCAACCTGCGCCTCTAGCCGCTGCCGCACGATCTCATCGGGGCAAACACACTCGATAATTTCCCAGCCCTGGTGCAGAGCCTCGGCGGCTCGAATCACGTTGTCGATCTGATAGCGCCGCGAAAAAGTGCGGCCGTCGAGAAACAGAATCCGCGATCGATCCTCTTGCAACAAAAAGCCGGCGGTCTCCAGCATCACCTGCAAGCAGAAGTCATCCTGCCGCGAGGAGTAGTCTATTTCGTCCGCGGTGAACAACGCTTGCCGAATCTCGTCTTTATTCAGAACGCGCCCGCCGGTGCGGGCCGCAAGCTCATGGGCGAGCGCACTCTTGCCGGTGCCGGGAAGCCCGGCCATCAAGATGATCATCGCCTTAATTAAAGCACGAGGCGCAGCCCTATTTCCTGATGTCGGATGGCAACTGGGTTTCGCTCGAAGCTAGAAGCCTGAAGCTAGAAGCTTAGCTCGTGAATCGCAAATATCCCAAACGCATCTATCCGATAGAGGAATCGCCGCACCGCAACTCAAGGGAGACACAAATGCCGCTGGTTCGAATTGCTTTACGTGAAGGCAAGAGTGAGGAATACAAAAAAGCGCTGGCCGACGGAGTGCACCGCGCGATCGTCGAAGGAGCGGATGTACCGGCGCTGGACCGTTTTCAAATTGTCACGGAACATCCCGCGGGCGGCCTGATCTACGATCCCACCTATCTCGGGGTTAACCGCAACGACGATATTGTGATGGTGCAGATCACACTCTCCACCGGCCGCAAGCTGGCGCAGAAGCGCAAGCTCTACAAACGTATGGCCGAGATTCTAGCCGAGAAGCCGGGGCTCGCTCCGCAGAATCTCGTCATCAATCTGGTGGAAGTTGCCTGGGAGAACTGGTCGTTCGGCAACGGCGAGGCGCAATATACATGATTAACGAGTAGAGGCAGCGTCGGCGGTCTCGGCAACCGCGGGCTCGGCTCGCTCCAAGGGGACGATTTCCTGAGTCTCGCGCCAATCCGCATAACGTCCCGAAACCATGATGTGGAAAACCCACTGGTGGCGCTCCTCTTCGGGCTCAACCAGCCCGACAGCCTTCATGTAGAAAAGATATTGCTCCATCCACTTGATCTGCTCCTGGGTCATGCCCCGGCGCTGCAAGTCGACGGTAAGCCCAGCCAGGTGCGATGAAGCGGTGTCGCCCTCGGCCGGCGCGGCATTGCGATTGTGGCGGCGAAGTTTCTTCTGCCCCTTCACCGTGCGCACGGCGGAGTTCACTTGAATCTGCTCATGAAAGCGGTGGTAGTATGCCTGCGCGATATCCTGCACAAAATCGCGAGTCCAGGGACGGCAGAAGCGGCGCGAAGGATCCAGCCGCGGATCGAACCGCAAAGTCTCGCCGGCTACGATTTCCTGCAGCGCTCCGCTCGCCTTCAGCGCTTCCAGTTCATCGTCATCCTGAATGCGCGGTAATTCCATGCGGTCCACTTCCGCATTCTGCAGCAAAAGAGATTCGTGCGACGGACGGAACATCGGATTCCACAACGTCCAGTGCAGGAAGCGATGATGGCGTGAGGTGTGGCGCGCAGCTTTGTGCAGGGCTGTGGCTCCGTTCGCGGCAAAGGGCGCGCTGCACAGCGTTGCCAGTAAAGCCAGACGGACTAGGTGACGAGGTAGCGTTAGTCGCACAGGTTGTTCTCGTAATCTGCTGCAGGACGGGGGCCCGCAACCGTTGGGACATTCTAAGCCATGCTGTCAAGCGGTCCAACCGTTCATTTCAAAGTCGCGCGTTACGGCCGTGCCATACGGGTAATTCGCGTCTCTGGTTACCGCTTGATTACTTATCGTTTCCGCAGCGCGCTTCGTCTTTAATAGATGCATGCGGAACGCCATCTTCCCCGCGCGGTGAGTCTGCACTCATGTACCACGGAGCCAGTTACTTAGCGCTGGACAGATACAAAATCGGGTTACCGTGTTATGGCGCAGTGACAAAAATCAGCAATGAAAAGGTCAACGAATAGGAGTAACCGCGGGAGCATTACCCTGTGAAACCGCGTGTCCCCTGTATTTAAGGTTTTGAATTCAGCGCCGGAAAAGATCCGCGAAAGCCTGCTTCATAACTTCGCCACCGACCTCGGAAATAGCCTTGGTCAGAGGAATATCTTTGGGGCATACCTCTACGCAGTTCTGCGCGAAGCCGCATTCCTGAATACCGCCATCGCCCATCAAAGCCGCCAACCGCTCATGCTTCAAAGCCGATCCCGTAGGATGCATGTTGAACAACCGTGCCTGCGCGATGGTGGCCGCGCCCACGAAGCCGGTATCTTCATTAAACTGCGGACAAGCCTCCATGCAGCAGCAGCACGAGATGCAGCGCGAGATGGGATAAGCCTGTTCCTGCTCCTCGGGCGGGATGCGAGGCCCAGGGCCAAGATCGTAAGTGCCGTCGATCGGCACCCAGGCCTTAACAGCCTTGAGATTTTCGAAGATCACGCTGCGGTCGGTAGCCAGGTCGCGCACCACGGGGAATTTCGAGAAGGGTTCAAGTTTCACCGGCTGCTCGAGATTGTCGATCAAAGCCGAGCAAGCCATGCGCGCCCGTCCATTAATCAGCATCGCACACGACCCGCAAACTTCCTCCAGACAATTCGAATCGTAAGTGATAGGGGTAGTAGTCTTGCCCTCGCGCGTGACGGGATTAGCAGCGATCTCCATCAGCGAAGAGATCACATTCATACCTGGATGATGGGCGAGTTCGAACTCTTCCCAGTAGGACGCGGAAGTAGGAGTATTCTGGCGCTTGATTTTGATGATGACGGATTTGTTGGCCATTCAGTCTCTCAGTCGGCTTCCTTTCCAGCGTCGCCTCGGTAGTAGGACACGAGTCTCCGACTCCATATCAACAGGGAGAAAGCCCATAGAACAACAATCGGCCATCCGAAGACGCTGTGCCTTGCGATGCTGCGCGAGCCGATCCCAAGCCACAGGACGGATGGTCCGATCTGAAACCACGCCTGTTTCCGCTTAGTGCGTTGCATATCCGGCTTGGGAATTTCGTCAAACATATCTCCTATTTCACCGCATCATACTTCCTCGCCCGCGGCGGAATCAGCGACACATCTACCGGCTCGAACTCAAACTTCGGCTCATCTGCATCCGGCGCAAAATAAGCCTTCGTTGTCTTCAAGAAATTCTTGTCATCGCGCTCAGGAAAATCCGGCTTGTAATGCGCCCCGCGTGACTCGTCCCGCAGCCGCGCCCCTTGAGCTATGACTCGCGCCAGCTGGAGCATGTTGTAAAGCTGGCGAGTGAAAATCACGCTGGTGTTCGCCCACTGCGTGCGGTCGCTCAGGTTCACTTTGCCCAGGCGTTCCAGCAGTTCCACGATTTTCGCATCCGTCTGCTGCAGATTCTTGTTGTAGCGGATCACCGTGCAGTCCTTGGTCATCAACTCGCCCAACTCCTGCCACAGCCGGAACGGATTCTCTGTCCCCTCATTATTCATCAGCAGGGAAATATTCTCTTCCTGCTTCTTGCGCTCCGCTTCGAAACATCCGTTGCCGTCAGAGAGAGCCTGCAAACCGCGCGCGTATTTCACAGCATTCGGTCCGGCGATGCCTCCGCCGTAAATGCACGATACCAGCGAGTTCGCTCCTAGCCGGTTCGCACCGTGATACTGGTACTCGCACTCGCCTGCCGCATAGATTCCGGCAACATTCGTAGCCTGTTTGAAATCCACCCACATACCGCCCATCGTGTAATGCATCCCGGGGAAAATCTTCATGGGCGTAACCCGCGGATCGTCACCCACAAACTTCTCGTAGATTTCGAGAATACCTTCGAGTTTGCGGTCGAGAATCTTGCGGTCGACGTGCGTCAGATCGAGATAGACCATCGGCTTGCCGTCGATGCCAAGGTGGTGCTCGTAAACAACTTTGAAAATCGCCCGCGTAGCCACATCGCGCGGCACCAGATTCCCGTACTTCGGATACCACTCTTCCAGAAAATACCAGCGTTCGCTCTCCGGAATCGATTTCGGATCGCGCTTATCCCCCGGTGTCTTCGGAACCCAAACCCGTCCACCTTCGCCGCGCGCCGATTCCGACATCAAGCGCAATTTGTCGTTGCCCGGAATCGATGTGGGATGCACCTGAATAAACTCGCCGTTGGCGTAATAGCATCCCTGCTGATAGAGCGCCGATTGCGCCGAACCTGTACATACAACCGAGTTGGTCGACTTCCCAAAAATCGCGCCAATGCCGCCGGTAGCGATAATGATCGCATCGGCAGGGAAGGTCCGCACGTCCATCCCGCGCAAGTCGACGGCGCAAATGCCCCGGCACACGCGGTTTCCGTCGAGCACCGCCGACAAAAATTCCCAGTGCTCGTACTTCTTTACTTTGCCTTCCGCTTCATACCGCCGCACCTGCTCATCCAGCGCATAAAGGAGCTGCTGTCCCGTAGTAGCTCCGGCGAATGCGGTGCGGTTATATAAAGTGCCGCCGAAGCGGCGGAAGTCGAGCAATCCCTCCGGCGTGCGATTGAAGGGAACCCCCATGCGGTCGAGCAGATCGATAATGCCCGGCGCAGCCTCGCACATGTCTTTCACCGGAGGCTGGTTCGCCAGAAAATCTCCGCCGTAAACCGTGTCGTCGAAGTGCTGCCAGGTCGAGTCGCCTTCGCCCTTCAGATTCTTGGCGGCGTTGATACCCCCCTGCGCGCACACCGAATGCGAACGCTTCACCGGCACAATCGAGAACAGATCGACCTTCGCGCCCATCTCGGCAATCTTGATTACAGCCGAGAGTCCGGCGAGCCCGCCGCCGATCACGATGATTTTCGGAGCTGCTGCCATGTTCACTTCACCGGCTTTCCGTAAACTGCTGCGTGGCTCGTTTGCATTGCCGAGGTGTCGGGTTCAGGCAATTGCTGTGGGCGCGAGCGGAACGAGTAGAAACTGGCGAAGCCCACTCCGCTCATCAGCACAAACAACGCCAGGCACACCACAAGAAATCGCTGCCGAGCCTTTTCTCCGGAAGTGATACCCCACTTTGCAGCGAACAACCAGATACCGTAAGCGAAGTGCCACGAAGCGCACACCAGGCCAACAACGTAAAACGCGAACAGCAGCGGATTCATTAACTCCGCCTGCACTTTCCCGAAGGAAGCGTTCGGATTGGCGTGGAGGTCGATGCCCGTGAAGCGCATGGTCCAGGTATGCCAGACGATGTAGAAAAAAACGATGCCGCCGGTCCAGCGCTGCAGGGTGTACATCCAATTTCCGGTCCAGGGATATTCGACCGTATTTCCGTCGCCCCGGTACCAGATGTAAAAGCCGTAGAGAGCGTGGAAGAGGATGGGCAGCCAGATCCCGAACAACTCAAGAAAGAAGACCAGCGGCAGACCAGCCAAAAAGCCTACCTGCTTTGCGTATGCGGCAGGCCCGCTGATCGCGGTGGCGTTCGAAACCAGAATGTGCTCGAAGAGAAACGCGCCTACAGGAACGATCCCCGTGAGCGAATGCAATCGCCGCAGGAAGAATGAAGTTCCCTGACCTGCTCGAAGAGGAGCGACGCCGGAGCGAACCGTCGGAGCTGCAGGACTTGCAGTTGCCGCCACGAAACCATCCTTATGAGTTCTGGTATGAGAAAAGAACCTTTAATTATGTTGTTCACGGGGAGCGGAAGTCAAGGTGAGGCGCCCCAAGGGTAGTGGCTCAGTTTGAGTCTGTTTTGAAATTGCGTCCGTTTTGAAAGGGCGCGGCTTCAGCCGCGCCGTAAATGCCTCAATTAATCGCGGCTTTAGCCCCTGCGGAGATGTGTTTTATAAACCTCGACTAAGCGATCCAATTTTCACGCTTTTCCCCTTCGAAAATATTTCGGCAGGAGGATTTTCTGACCAGGGCATCAACCGTCGGAGTCGACGCGCCAGTCCAAAAGCTGGCGGAAAGCCGCGCCCCGGTGGCTGTACTTGGATTTTTCTTCGGCGGTCAGTTCCGCAAATGTTTTCTGAATCCGGGGGAAATAAAACAGCGGGTCGTAGCCAAAACCATTTGCCCCGCGAGGAGCTTCGAGGATGATCCCTTCCGCCGCGCCGCGAAATGTAGCCAAGGTTCTTCCATCGCGCGCCGCCGCCAGCACGCAGACAAATCTTGCCGTGCGGGCTGCCGCTGGCACATCTTTCAGCTCGCGTAAAACCCCGGCGTTATTGGCCTCATCGTCAGTGTTGGCCTCAGCCTCGTGCGGCTCTTTATTCTGCAACTCAGGCGCGGCGTAGCGCGCAGAGTGCACTCCCGGAGATCCATGCAAGGCATCGATCTCCAAACCGGAATCGTCCGCCACCACAATTTCTCCCGGAACATAGCGGCTGTAAGCCTCCGCCTTCTTGCGAGCGTTAGCCTCAAACGTGAGTCCGTCCTCAACCACGGCGGGCAGGGAAGCGAAATCTGGGATGCCGCCAATCTCCACTCCATGCCGCGAAGCCGCGCCGGAAAAGTCCCCCAGCTTGCCGGAGTTGGAAGTTGCAATCAGAATGCGCCGCATAAGCTCGTAGCGCCGCCGTCCCGCCTCCGCCGCGGTTAATCTTGACTTTCGTTAAAGGCGACTCAAGTCAAACCATCGAAGACTTTCTCAAAGACAAGAGCAGAACGACAATCGTCAGCCCCGAGATCCATCCTCCCGCCGTGCGATCCCAAGTGCGAATGAACGTGATCTTCACGCTATTCGCACCGGCCGGTACCGGAACCAGCATCTCTCCCGTGCCGTCGCGCATGCCGGCAGTCACGGCGTGTCCATTCACCTCCGCCTGCCAGGCTGGGTAGTTGAATAAACGCAATCGAAGCCGGTCCGGAGCCGACATCTCCGCCGAAAAGACTTTAAGCGCAGGCTCCCACCGCATCACCCGGATCGCAGCCTGTGCCGCACCCTCAACCGTCACCTGCCGTTCCGCTCGATCCACGGAATACGGGTCCGCTCCCACCGGAGCGTATTCGTCCACGCCTTCATATCCCACGCCCGTGGCCATGTTGTCTTGCATCTCGCGCAGGTCCGCGGCATTGTCCCACCAGGGCGGCTGAAAATGGCGCCCGGCTAAAACCAAGACACAGAGCATACTGAGGTAAACTGCTGCCCGCCATCTCCATCTCTGTATTCCCAGCGCCGTCAGCATGCTGAAGGGAACCCCCAGGCATAACAACCAGCGCCAGGGAAACTGTATGAAGCGCAGCTCTGGTAGGAGGTTCCAAAGCGGAAGCGTAATCGGCAACATCAGCGCCGCGCAGGCCGTACCCCATGCCGCCAGAGAAGTCCACGGCTCGCGATCCCGGTTGCGCCAGCGGCGCGCCGCCCAGGCCGCGATGAAAGTCAGCATAATCTCCGCAACCGCCACGGACGACACCAGGTAATTGAAGGCATTGTGCTCCGCGTCCGCGGTATGCGTGAAAAGAAAACTATCCATGGGCCGCAACCCCACAGACACAGCCTGCACGATATTCACCCACCTCTGTTCATAGACCGCCGGCAGCAGATAAAACGCTGCCAGCCCGGCCCCTACCAGCACGGCCGTGGCGCCCGTGAGCAGAATGCCCGCCGCCCGCCGCCGCCACGCAATCACTCCCACCAGCAAAGCCAGCGAATAATGGATCATCACCGCCGAGGGCGCATTCACCAGCCAGGCCGCGGCCAGCAGCACGCCTAAGAGCAAGCTCGCGCGCCGGCTTTTTTCTTCAGCCCGCACCAGCAACAGCAACAGCAAAGGCAACAAGCACCCGGCCAATAATTCAGCGAACGCGCTCCGCCAATAAACAATCAGAAGATGATAGGGATTCACTGCATACAACACAGCCGCGAACGTAGCATCGCGCCGGTCGAGCCACTGCCGGGCCAGCAGATACATCGACACGCCCGCAGCTACCAGCACAATCCAAATGTAGATACTCGAGACCAGCCTCCAGGGAAAGATCGCGCTCAGCCCTGCGCCCAAAGTCCACGACGCCGGCGGATAAAAAATAAACCGAGGCTCGCCAAAACCAAACTGCGCCAGCCCCGCCCATCGCGGATAGAAAATCCCCTGCTTCCACTGCGAGAGAACTTCCAGCCAGGTGTAGAGGTGAAATTCGAAATCGTGCCCCGACGGCGACCCGCGAAAAAAGAAGGGAATTTCTATCGCGAACGCCGCCGCGGCAATCGCGACGAGCGGAGTCCACAGCAAGCCGCAGGGCGTCTGCGTCGCATTGCCCACGAGGCTGTCTGCCGGTCCCATCGCTCGCCCGGAAAGCTTGGCTTGCCCGGATTTTGCGAATGCCCCCAGCGTCCCTCCCAGGCTCAGCCGCACGGCCAAATCCCTGCCCAACGATGGCGTATATATTCGCACAAGCCCGGCAAATCTGCACCGCGCCACCCTCTGACCTCGTCATCCCGAGCAACAATAACCTCGTCATCCCTCTGCGTTCTCGTCATCCCGAGCGAAGCGAGGGACCCTGGTTTCTGCCCCTGCCACCAGTAATGCTGACGACATCAAAAGCCCGGCTTCTCGCGAGGAATCAATAACCACGAAAACCCCGCGCCATATCCGCCTCTTGTGTAAAAGCCAGCCCGTTTTAACCGAGATTTAATATGGCTGAAACCGCAACGCAACAGGCAGCCGCTAAGGTGTTCTCCATTGGGGTGGATCAGACCACGGAGAGTGCAAGGGCCTGGGCCAGAGACGGGGTTCAGGTTCTTGGCATCTCCGGTGAGGACTTTCCAGAAGCGATTCTCCGCTTCCAAGGAAACCACCACCGCCAGCCTCTCGCGGCTCCGCTACCCTCACTGCCCGCTTTTAGTTACCGCTCTACTGACCTTCCCGAAGTCCCGCCAAATCTAACCCCGCGAGAGGCTGGTTTCTCCCCACCTACCGCCCCAGCAACTTCCTCCCCATCATCACCCACCACGCTTCCCGCCACTTCTCAAACATAGCTCCCTTCTTGCTCCCATCCGGATAGAACCACAAATTCTTCCGCGGCATAAACGCCCGCACCGGCACCACATACCAGATGTCCCGCGACACAATGTACCCAATCAGCACATCAATATCTTTCTCCGTCA
>Ga0074045_10005305_pt1 | contig 11283 bp, 9 predicted proteins | sample BogForMeECP23OM2_FD_94442 | JGI IMG/M metagenome (GOLD analysis project Ga0074045, IMG submission 94442) | Bog forest soil microbial communities from Calvert Island, British Columbia, Canada - Bog Forest MetaG ECP23OM2 | ecosystem: Environmental > Terrestrial > Soil > Wetlands ...
CATTGACGGTGTAAAGGTTGGAAGTTCCCGGCAAACCGTTCGCGGTGAAGTTACCGTAGCCCGCGCCGGTGCTCAAGAACACGCCGGGTGTAGTCATTGCGAAGTTGGTGATGTCCTGCCCGGGGCTAGGAATGTTCTCAATGGTGTTCCTGTCGACTGTGGTGTTCAGGTTAGCGTTCTCCGTCGTAAGGAGAGGAGCTGCCGTGGTGATTTCAATGGTTTCCACCTTGCCGCTGACTTCCAGGGGAATCGGCACTCTGGAAGCTTGACCTATAGCAACAATGACGCTGCGCTTGGAAGTGGCAAAGCCAGTCATCGTTACGGTTACGGTGTAATTGCCGGGTTTCACTAGGGCAAAATGGTATTCACCGTCGGCATTCGTTTTCGTATCCTCATTAAAGCCAGTTTCGGAACTAGACAGATTTACTGATGCGTTCGGGACCACCGCTCCTGCCGGGTCCGTCACCGTTCCGTCAACCTGGCCCGAGACCAAGCTTTGCGCCGCCATGTTCGTTGCGAGCGATCCGACGAGCAAAGCTGCCAGAACGAAAAACAACATCGTCTTAAACAACTTCATGCAAACCTCCTAAAGGTTTGGTGCCACCTTGTGGTGGCCCTCAAAAATGTAATTTCCCCAAACGAGTCAATCCTGAAGGCTCTGGGAGGAGACCATCCCTCTTGTAGATCTAATGATGACTAAAGACGCGAGACTCCGACCAGGGCATACCGACAATATGGAGCATCTATGGGCAATTGAAACGCCAAACCAGCATCGACTTAACTGCTTACCTTATAATGATTTAGACTGCACGCGAGGGGACTGGTGGACTTTCGGATATTGATTTATGTAGCGACTATACTTCTCTCCCGAATTTCATATAGTGCTTCAACTTGAGATAGAGACCGGCGCCGCAGTCTAGCTGGAGTGGCGGATGCGTTCAGCGAGGGCTCTGGCGCGTTGTCGCGCGATTTCGACGAAGCGTGAGTCCCCGGCGATCTGGTCGAGTAAAGGAAGCCCGCGTTGCGGTTCCGGAAAGACGCCCTTGTTGAGGTCCGTTTCGAATTGCATCAGGGCGTCGTTCACACCCAAGCGGTCGTACTTCATGCGCCGTTGCAGCAATTCCAGAAGTTCCTGTTGGCGGGCCAGGCCTTCGCAAATCTGCAAGAGCTGCACGGCGGGAGCGTTCAAGGTGTAATTGAATTTCACTTCAAAGGATTCGGAGCCATTCTCCCAGCGAAAGGTTTTTTCGCCGAGGTTGGCAATTTTGCGGTGCACATCGAGATCTACACCCTTGAAGTGGTTGAGCTGGCCAACCAGGTTGAAGATTTTGGAGCGCAGCGCCGGGCTGACTTCGAAAGCAGTGGCTCCCGGCTCTTCATCTAACTGCCGGATCTCGAATGTAGGATTCCCGGAACTTTCGGGGACCTTGATTTCGATGTACTCCGGCACACTCTCTTTGAAGACGCGCTTATAAACAAAGACCGGTTCGGCGTACGTGGCCAAAGCAAAGTTGGCCATGCCCAGGATGGCGACAAAGAAAGAGATAACGACAGATTTGTGCTGAAGGAAATTCATCGGTTTGATTGGATGCCGGGGCTGCGAAGAGGCATTACGTCAATTGCTGCCGCGGTACGAACATCGATTCGCGGAACCACCGGCTTGGACTTCTTCGCTCGGCGCAATCCAAATCGCCGTTCCAGCATCTCTGCCTGCAAGTGGCAGAGCGCCACGGCCAAGGCGTCGGCGGCGTCCGTTGGCTCCGGCAATTCTTTCATGTGCAATAGGGCGCGAACCATGATCTGCATCTGACGCTTGTCCGCTTGCCCGTGGCCGGCCACGCAAGCCTTCACTTCCCGGGGGGAATAGCTGAAGACTTCCACGCCGAATTGCTCCGCAGCGAGCAGCACCACGCCGCGCACTTCCGCCAGACGCAACGCGGTCCTCATATTCAGCGCGGTGAAGACGGATTCCACGGCCAGCACGCTGGGCTTGAATTCTTCCAGAAGCCGGCACAGCAAGTTATGCACGTCGTGCAATGCCGCGCCAGCGGACTCTTTCTGGCGTTTCGCGGTAATTCGCAGCGCGCCGTATCCGAGCACGCGATGTGCGCGTCCATTGCTGTCGATAATGCCGTACCCGGTGGGGCCAACCGCGGCGGGGTCGATGCCGAGCACACGCAGCCAGCCATTCTTAAGCGGCAATTCGCGAATCGCAGTCATGGTCAGTAGTCTACGGCGAAGCACCCACGCCTTCCAATAAATTGTGTTGCTTCGCGCGCTAAAAGAAAAACCGGCCATCGAGAATTCGACTCGATGGCCGGATCAAAATGATCGCGAAATTCAGTTGGCGCCCACGGCGGCCTGAATTTCCGACTCGTCGATGTCGAAATTGGCGTAAACGTGTTGCACGTCGTCATGTTCTTCCAGGGCTTCCACCAGGCGCAACATTTGCTGGGCCTGCTGCCCCGTCAATTTAATGTAATTCTGCGGCACCATGCTGAGTTCGGCGGACTCCGGCTTGACCCCAGCTTTGTTGAGAGCTCCCTTCACAGCTTCAAACGATTCCGGCGGAGTTACGATGTACCACGAGGAGCCGTCGTCCTTCATGTCTTCGGCGCCCGCCTCTAGCACCACGTCGAGCAGCTGGTCTTCCGACGCCGCTTCTTTCGGAACGGTGATCTCGCCTTTGCGATGGAACATCCAGCCAACCGCGCCGGCTTCCGCCATGTTGCCGCCGTTCTTGCTCATCAGGTGGCGGAACTCACCGACGATGCGGTTGCGGTTGGTGGTCACGACCTGGATCAGCAGGCCCACGCCGCCCGGGCCGTATCCTTCAAATGTGGCCTCTTCATACACCTCGCCTTCCAACTGGCCGGTGCCACGCAGGATGGCGCGCTCAATGTTCTCATTGGGCATGTTCTCGCCCTTGGCCGCCAGGATTGCGGTACGTAAGCGAGGATTGGAGTTGGGATCGCCACCGCCAATGCGTGCGGCGATGCTGATTTCACGAATGATGCGGGTGAAAACGCGGCCGCGCTTTGCGTCGGTGGCCGCCTTCTTATGTTTAATGGTTGCCCATTTTGAATGCCCAGACATGACACATCCTCTTTGTAACTCGTGACCGGTATCCGGCCATGTGAATTTTGGTTAAATGGCACCCCGCCCCTGCCAAGGAATGGACGTGTGGCCATTCAACCTGCATTGCGGGGCCACTTGTGCGGAGACCTTCGGTGCGCAACAGAGGAGTCGCAAAATCCCGCCACTCTTCCGCCGAACCGCTCAACTCTAGCACAAATGGGGGCGGTCCGAAACTGGAACACAGCGCGCCGCAGGGCGCCGGGCGTGGGCCAGCAGTCGAACAATTGGGTGGGTAGATCGACGGGAAGATTTTGCGTGGGCAGTAGGGATTATTGCTGCCAGCCACCGCCGAGTGCCCTATAAAGTTGCACGAGACTCTGGTACTCGGTGCCGCGGGCCTGCGCCAGTGTGAGTTCAGCGGAAAACAGCGATCGCTGGCCGTCCAAGACTTCCAGATACGTGGTGGTGCCACCCTTGTAGCGCATGTTGGACAGGCGAACGGACTCTTGCAAGTCCGCGACGGTGTCCTCCTGGCGAACCCGGACCTGATGAAATTTCTCATAGCCGATCAGGGCATCGGATACGTCTCCGAAAGCTTGCTGAATGGCTTGGCGGTACGAGATCAGCGCCTGTTCGTGCAGCGACTTCGCCTGCCGCAGATTTCCGGTAAGGGCTCCACCGGTGAACAGAGGCTGGCTCACCTGAACGCCGTAAGCCCAGATTCCGAGTTGCGTGCTCATCAAGCTGGAGAATGCGCTGCTTCGTCCAAAGGAGCCGCCGCCCGAGCCCGTAAGAGCGATTTGCGGAAAGAACTCGGCCTTGGCGACTCCGATTTCGGCGTTCGCAGCGACCAAGTTTTGCTCGGCCTGGCGAATATCGGGCCGGCGTTCGACGAGCGATGAAGGCAGGCCCGGCGGCACCTCGGGAGGAAGCGGCTGTTCCACCAGCGGGCGTCCGCGCGGCACCGCTTGAGGGTAGTCACCCAGGAGAATGCTGATGGCGTTTTCTTCCTGGGCGATCTGGCGCTCCAGGTCGGGAATGGTTGCATTGGCCTCGTCGAGAACTTGCTGCGCCTGCAAAACGTCAAGCTTGGTGGCCACACCGTGCTCGACGCGGAAGGTGGTGAGCTTGACCGAATCTTCCTGGGTCTTGACGGTTTCGCGCGTGATTTGAAGTTGCAGGTCGAGTTGCAGGAGCGCGAAGTAGTCGCTGGCCGCGTCGCTCACGAGCGTCAGTATGACCGTCTGGCGCGCATCCTCGGTTGCGAGAAGTTGCGCGCGCGAAGCCTCGGTCGCTCGACGCAGCTTACCGAACAAGTCCAACTGGAATGCAGCGTCGGCTGTCAAAGTCAGAAAGTTGTAATTGGTTTGGAAGGCGCCTTCCTTTCCGCCCGCGAAATTGCCGTTTCCCTGGACCTGGGGAAATAGACTGGAACGCGTTATGGCAACCTGCGCGCGTGCTGCGTTGATGCGTTCCGTCGCCAGTTGCAAGTCGTAGTTTTGCTTCAGCGCAGTGCGGATGAATTCTTGCAATTGCGGATCCTGGAAGACTTGCCACCAGGGAAGATCCGCATAGGATGCGGCCTGAGCCTGGACTTGAGGGTTTTCGCTGAAGTCGCGGAAAGCGGTCGGAGGTTGCACCAGCGGTCGCTGGTAGTTCGGGCCGACCTTGCATCCGGCGATGGCCCCGGAAACCATCATGGCGGCCATGAATGATGCCAGTTTTTTCATAGGTGATCTACGCCGTCCTTGTTTCACGATGCGCTCGCAGCGGTTCATCTCAGTCTCCCGGCGCCGGAGAAGGCGTTGCCGGCAACGCTCCCGAAACGCGTTCCTTGCCGGCACCCGACCATTTCTCGACCAGGTAGAAGATCGCGGGCACAAAAAAGATTCCGATGAAGCTGGCGGCCAACATCCCGCCGATTACCGTGGTGCCCATGATTTGCCGGGCAACCGAGCCGGCGCCCGTCGCGGTCCACAGGGGCACGCAACCGAGAATGAAGGCGAAAGAGGTCATCAAGATCGGCCGGAGACGAAGCCGGGCTCCTTCCAGCGCGGCATCCGCCAGTGGCTTCCCGTTTTCGTACTGCTCCTTGGCGAACTCGACGATCAAAATCGCGTTCTTGGCCGCCAAGCCGATAAGCATGACCAGCCCGATTTGCGAGTACACATCGCTCTCGATCTGCACCATGTACGGCGGCAGGAAAATGCCCAGCAGCACGCGGCGCAACCAGAGGATTGCAAAGGCTCCGAACACCGCCACCGGCGTGCTTAACAGAACGCTGAACGGCAGCGTCCAGCTTTCATAAAGCGCCGCCAGAATCAGAAAGACGAAAAGCAGCGACAGTCCGAAGATTACCGGGGCGGGCACGCCTTGCCGCGCCTTTTGTTCCTGGAACGACATGCCCGAATAGTCGAAACCCATCTCTCGCGGCATGGTCTGCTTGAAAACATCTTCGAGGGCCGCGGTGGCCTGGTCCGCGCTATAGCCCGGCGCAGCGCTTCCGTTGATCTGCGCGGAACGATATTCGTTGAAGCGCAAAGTAAATTCCGGGCCGAGACGCGGCGTTAGAGTGGCGAGCGTGGAAAGCGGGACATTCTCTCCCTTGTTGTTGCGCACATAGAACTGCCCCACGTTTTCCGCCCTGGCGCGGTCTTCGCCTTCCGCTTCGATATAGACCTGCCACTGGCGGCCAAAGCGATTGAAGTAGTTGATGAAATAGCCGCCCATGAACGCCTGGATCGTGCGGTAGACGTCGTTAAGGGCCACGCCTTGTTTCAGCACTTTGTCGCGGTCGACCTGGACAAACTGTTGGGGTACGTTGGCCAAAAAGGTGGTGCTGAGGCTGGCAATTTCCGGACGCTTGCGGGCCGCGTCGAGAAAAGTGCCGAGGTTTTTGGCGAGGAACTGAATATCCCCGCCGGAACGGTCCTCAAGGATGAATGTGAACCCGCCCGCAGTGCCGACGCCGGGAATGGCGGGCGGGGAAAAACCGAAGGCGACTGCGGTGGGCAATTTGCTCAACTTCTGGTTCAGATTTGCCTTGAGCGATTGAAATTGCTCGGCCCTGGTCTTGCGTTCATCCCAAGGCTTGAAGGTCACAAAGAAGGTCGAGTTGTAAGTTGTGCGAACAAAACTGAGCAAGCTGAATCCCAGAAAGCAGGTCACCTGTTCGACGCCCGGCGTATTCATGAGGATTTTTTCCACATCCGCCGTGACCGCCCTGGTGCGTTCCAGCGAAGCTCCGTTTGGCAACTGCACGTTGACGTACGCGTATCCTTGATCTTCGTCCGGCAGGAAGCTGGAGGGCAGCCGGCTGGCAAAGAAGCCGCCCGCCAAGCAAAAGACCAGAAGCAACACGATCACGACGGCGCTTTTTCGCACCAGGACCGCGCTCCAACTCACGTAGCCGTCTGTCGCGCGCTCAAATACGCGGTTGAACCAAGCGAAGAATCGCTGCAGCAATCCCCGGCTCGGTTTCTTTGGTTTGAGCAGGAGTCCCGCAAGCGCGGGGCTGAGCGTGAGGGCATTGAATGCGGAGAGCAAAACGGAAATCGCGATGGTCACAGCGAATTGCTGGTAGAGCTTGCCGGTGATTCCGGGGATGAAAGCTGTTGGCACAAACACCGCGGAGAGAACTAAAGCGATGCCAACAACGGGACCGGAGAGTTCTTCCATGGCTTTCAACGCCGCGTCCTTCGGGGTCATGCCTTCCTCAATGTGGCGCTCGACGCCTTCGACAACGACGATAGCGTCGTCCACCACCAGGCCGATGGCCAGCACCAGACCAAACAGAGAAAGCGTGTTGATGGAAAAACCGAACACGGGGAAGAGTATGAACGTGCCCACCAGCGAGACAGGTACGGCCAGCAGGGGAATCAGCGTGGCGCGCAAGCCCTGCAGGAAAAGGTAGACCACCAGGATTACGAGCCCCAGGGCTATCACTAGCGTTACGACGATTTCCTTCATGCCTTCGGTGACCGCGCGCGTCGTATCCAACGCGACTACGAATTCCAGGTCCTCCGGGAACCGCTCCTTCATCTGCGTCATGAGCTTCCTGACGCCGGCGGCGGCATCGACTGCGTTCGAACCTGGCAGTTGATACGCGGCAATGATGGCGCTTGGCTTTCCATTAAAACGTCCCGCGACGCTATAGTCCTGGGATCCCAGCTCCATTCGCGCGACATCGCGGACCCGGACGGTGCCGCCGTCGGGCGTTTCGCGTACCACGATCTGTCCGAATTCTTCTGGGGACACGAGGCGCCCTTGTGCGAGAACGGTGTAGGTAAATTCCTGGCCCTTGGGCGCCGGTTCTCCGCCCGCCTTTCCGGCCGGGTTCACGGTGTTTTGTGCTTGAATGGCGTTGACGATCTCCGGGACAGTGACGCCGAGCTTAGCCAATTGGTCGGGCCTTACCCACAAGCGCATCGCATATTGGCCGGCCCCGAATACTTGAACGTTGCCGATGCCCGGGGAACGCAGGATGGGATCCACGAGATTGATGTACGCGTAATTGGCCAGGAAGGTGGCGTCATAGGTTCCGCGCGGCGAGTAAACGGCGATCAGCATCAGCGGAGCAGTAACAGACTTTCGAACGGTGACCCCGTAATTGATGACATCCGCGGGAAGCTGAGAAGCAGCCAGCGTTTCGCGGCTTTGCGTGAGAATGTAATCGGTGTTGGGATCGGTCTTTGCGTCGAAGTCCACAATCAGGCTGGTGGTGGAATTGCCGGTGGCATTGAGCGAATACATGTAATTCATGTTGTCCACGCCGCTCATCTGCTGCTCGATGGGAGTGGCCACCGCTTGCTCCAATGTTTGCGCGTCCGCGCCAGTGTACGTCGCGATAATCTGAACCTCTGGCGGAGCGATGTTGGGAAACTGCGCAACCGGCAAACTCAGAATGGTGATCGCGCCAACAATCACCATCACAATGGAAATCACCATGGCGACGATGGGACGATTGATAAAGAACTTTGACATGGGATTACCTTCCTTTGGTGTCCGCGACAAAAGGCTTGGGGTTGACCGACATGCCCGGACGCACCTTTTGTATGCCCTCGGCAACCACGCGCTCGCCGCGCTTCAGTCCTTCGGCAACAACCCAGCTGTTGCCGACGCGGTCACCGACTTTCACCGTTCGTATGCTCACCTTGTTCTCGCCGTCCACCACCGCTACTTGATAACCGCCTTGCAGCTCCGAGAGGGCGCGCTGCGGTACAACCAGCGCCCCTTGTTGGAGGCGGACGACCGCACGAACTTTGCCGTAGCCGCCGGGACGCAGAATATTTCCAGGATTGGGAAATAGCCCGGCGAGCCGAATTGCCCCGGTGCTCTCATTGACTTGACGGTCGGCAAAATAAAATGTGCCGGTATGCGCGTAGGTTGAGCCGTCGGCCAAAATCAGTTCGAGGCGAAGATTCCTGTCAGCCTCTAGCCGCGCTGCCTCTGTCGGGAAGCGTTCTCTCCACGCGAGGTACTGCGGCTCGCCAACAGTGAAATAAACCTTGATGGGATCGACGGTGGACACGGAGGTCACGGGCCCGCTGCTGAGATTGACCAGCGCGCCCACTTGAAGTTGCGCCTGGCCCGCGATGCCGTCGATGGGTGCCACGAGACGGGTGAAATCGAGGTTAATCCTGGCCGTTTCGACCGCGGCTTCGTCGGTTTTGATTTGCGCTTCGGCGGTCGCCACGGTGGCCTTGGCGGCCAAGTTATTCTGAACCGCATTATCGAGATCCTGCTGGCTGGCGGCCTGTTCTTTAGCAAGCGGCGCGTATCTTTCGACGTCAAGCTGAGTCCTGCCTTGCACCGCCTGGGCGTTGGCAAGCATGGCTTTGGCCTGCGCCAACTGCCCTTCGGCTTGGTCGAGCGCTGCTTGAAATGGCCGAGGGTCAATCTCGAAGAGCAACTGCCCCTTCTTGACGAATGCTCCTTCCTGATAGGCCTGCCGCATGATGTAGCCCGTGACCTGGGCACGAACATCGGCGTTTGTGAGTCCGTCCAGCGTGCCGATCCACTCGCCATAAATCGGAACATCTTTTTGCTCAACCTGCACCACTTCGACTTCCAGCGGTGTGTTCGCCGGAGCTCCCGAGACGTGTTTTGGGCGTATCGCGCCAATAATCAGGCCGATTACGAATAAGCCGAAAGCTCCGCCTATCCAATATTTATATTTAGAAAGTACGTTCATGGTCTCCCCCGGCAACACGCCCCGACGGCAAATCGAAAGATCGGTCTGGGGACTTTGATTGCGCTTACGCGCCGAAGGATACGCGTTTTTTTTGGATTGCGCACCCGTCCATCGAATTTCCGCGAATAGTTAAGCAGCTGGGGGGCCGGAGTTTAGCGCTGCCGCTCCCGGGAAATCCATTCATGAATGTAGGGCGAGCAATGGAGCAAGTCGGCGCCTTCGCTTTGGCACCTCCCGAGAAAGCGGACCACGTCCACATTTACCAGGCTAACTTCTTCCAAGTCCAGTACTAGCGTTTGACCATTGCCCTTGATCTGCGCCTTCAACTCGTGCAGATGCTCGGCGCGGATTCGCCCGATCAGGCGGATGGTGGTACCGTGCCCGTCAGAGACCTTTACAATTCGCAGAGTCATGGGCTCGTGTGGTCCACGGCAGAGCTGTGGGCAATTCGTGAGCCACTGCTATTTCTTTGATTTTCAGATGCTTAGGAATTTGTGGCATTGCCGCTTTGCAGCGTTTGCTTAAACTTCGGCCTGGGTCAGAGGACGTGATTGGCATTTAGGTGTGAGGGATTGCGCCCGCGACCAGAGGCGGCGACAGGCGGAGGTATCAGATCTCGAACTCGTTAAGAAGGCCACGGCTTCCCCGATGCGCCCCTGTTCTGGTGAGGAATTGGTGACGAATTGACGCAGGCGAAAGAGCCGGACCCGGGGTGCTAAGCCCCGTGCCCTCGTTAACTGTCATCAAGCTTGAACAGCAGCGGCTCTCGAACGCTTCGCCCCTTCATCCGCCTTGCGAAATCGTCGATGCGACTCTCTGCCACTGACTTATATGAATTGCCTGGAAATGGCCATGACTCATTTTTGTGGATACCATCGTCGAGTCCACAAAGACCATCGCGCACTCCGCTTGCACCCTATCCAGAAGACATTTGGTGATCGATTCCCTGTTGATCTATACTTATGGTATATACCCTCAGGGGAGGTTGCGATGGGTAAAACAGGAATCGCCAAACTGTTCCGCAATGGACGCAGTCAAGCCGTTCGGCTGCCGCAAGAGTTTCGTTTCGAAGGAGATCGAGTCCGCATTCGGAGAATCGATAATGGCGTCATATTAGAACCACTTATTCCCGATGCCGTTAAGTGGTTCGATGAGATGGACCGGTTCAATCAGGAACAGTTTATGGGCAAGAGACGCAATCAACCCGTCACCCCGCGTCGCGAGATCTTCAAGTGAACTATCTGCTGGATACTAATGCATGCATCGCGCTGATCAACGGGAATCCGCCGTCGGTCCGTGCCAAATTTCGGAAGGCGACAGACCTCGGGGGCCAGGTGTTTGTGTCGTCCATCGCTCTGTTCGAACTCTGGTACGGTGTCGCGAAGAGTTCGCGTCGAGAGTTTAACAAGAAGCGCCTCGAGGCCTTCTTCGCCGGCCCTATCCATCCGCTGCCTTTTGAGGATCAGGATGCTGAAATCGCTGGCGCGATCCGAGCTGATCTAGAGTCCATCGGAAAGCCAATTGGCGCGTACGACCTTTTGATCGCTGGGCAGGCGATCCGAAACAAGCTGACATTGATTACTGCAAATCTCTCAGAATTTGCTCGAGTCAAAGCACTGACCTGGTCAGACTGGGGAAGGCCGTAATCTCGCTTCTTGCGGGGCAGTTTCCGTGGCTTGGTAACTGACACGGCTTGCGGTGTCAATCGCGGAAAAGTGAGAGGCCAAGCGCCGGCGAGGCAGACGGAGGGGCTGGAATTGTTTGCGCCTGAACGAGACCGAGAGTTTCTTCGTTTCTTCTGCGATACACAGTTAGCTGTCTTCGGGAAACACTGTGTCAAAACGGCTGGGTCAAGCAGGCAACCCTGGGCATGCCTTTTGCGTACAATAAGGGTATGAGGATTTTGTTGTTCAGCGGCAAAGGGGGCGTAGGCAAAACGAGCCTCGCGGCGGCGACAGGCATGAGACTGGCCGACCTGGGTTACCGCACCCTGGTCATGAGCATTGATCCCG
>Ga0074045_10005306_pt1 | contig 11283 bp, 12 predicted proteins | sample BogForMeECP23OM2_FD_94442 | JGI IMG/M metagenome (GOLD analysis project Ga0074045, IMG submission 94442) | Bog forest soil microbial communities from Calvert Island, British Columbia, Canada - Bog Forest MetaG ECP23OM2 | ecosystem: Environmental > Terrestrial > Soil > Wetlands ...
CGGGATGCCGGCAGACCCGGGTGCAATCTGCCGGGTTACTGTTTCGGATGCATCAGGAGAGCTTGCATTCGAAGTAATTGCCGGAGTTGAAGCTCGAGGTCTGTGCGGTTCCGGATTAGTTGACCTGCTTGCCTGTCTCGTCAGGAATGGGACATTAAATAATAAGGGTCAATTTGCACCGTCCGTTCCTGAATATGGTTTTCCCCTTTGCGGTAACAACCGGGAGATTGTTCTAACCAAAAAAGACACCGACATGTTCCAGCGTGCCAAAGCAGCTGTCGGAGTAGGTATCGAGGTCCTTTTATCGAAAGCAGGTATGGGATATAATGAGTTGCGACGTATATTCATCGGTGGTGTTTTCGGCCAATACCTCAACGTTGTCAGTGCGCAGGAGCTTGGGCTTCTGCCGTCCATATCCGAACAGATGATAGTAACCGCAGGGAACACGGCGCTCTCCGGGTGTGAGGCCTTACTCTTTCTACCCGAGGCCGAAGATCGTTTACGGGAAATAAGGAGTCGGGCAATGATTGTAAATTTATCCAACTGTACCGATTTCAACACACTCTTCCTTGAGCATCTCTATCTCCGCCGGGTTGCTATGGTATAGACCATGATAAAATCGCTTTCTCATAAACAACAGTTAAAAGCGTTTATAAATGCCGCACAATATTTTGCCAGCCTGACATCTGGACAAGATATCTGGAAAGAGGCGGGAAAGGTCATCATTACATTTTTGGGGGCCGACGTTGCTGCCTTTGGAAAATACCGTAACGATGGAAACATCGAGATCAATCACTGGGCATTTTCCGAGAGGGGTGCATCGGCACAGATATCTGAACCGGAAATGATCGCAGCGGCAAGGGATGTTTTTGAAAGCGGTTTTCTCACATTCTTTACATCCTCAACCGATGATCCAATCGCTACAGCATTCTTGCCCATACTTCACGAAAATCGTCTGGTCGCTGTTATGCTGGTGGGGCACCTGTCATCTACTTCTCTGCCGAAGGAAATTCTTGATCTCTATTTGGCGGTCGCCGGGCTTATTGGAGCAGCAAATTCACGAAAAATTTCGGAGGAAAACATCCAACAGCTTAACAGCGAACTCGAACAGCGCGTCATTGATCGTACCGCGCAGCTCGAAATCACGAACAAGGAACTGGAATCCTTTACCTATGCAGTGTCTCATGATCTGATGTCCCCTCTCAGGCATATTGAAGGCTTCATCCGGATACTATCCAATGATTACGCCGAAAAACTCGATGACAAAGGCAGGGATCTTATCCACCGTGTGATAGCCGGCGCTGAACGAATGAAGAATCTCATCGACGCTTTACTTAACTTGTCGCGTTTCACGCGCCTCGATGTGAAACGCTCAAAAGTGTATCTGAGCACGCTCGGGAAAACTGTGGCAGAAGAGCTCACAAAGACCCAACCCGAACGCCGGGTGGAGTTCATAATCGCTGATGACATAAGGGGAGAGGGTGATCCGGTAATGCTTCGGGCGGTGATCGATAACCTCATCGGGAATGCCTGGAAGTTTACCGAAAAACGATCTGTTGCAAGAATAGAATTCGGAGTCACACAGATTGACGGGAAAGATGTTTATTTTGTGAAGGATGACGGCGCGGGGTTCGATATGAAGTTTAGCGACAGAATGTATATGCCGTTCCAGCGCTTGCATACTGAAAGTGAATTCCCTGGTTTTGGTATAGGCCTCACTATTGTTCAGCGCATTGTCCAGCGTCATGGAGGTCGTGTCTGGGCTGAAGGAGAGGTGGACAAGGGTGCAACATTCTACTTCACTTTGCAGTAATCTAACGTATTTAAAATTTGCTTGTGCTACGGAGACGGGATTTTCCCAACCATTCATTATTCATACTGCAATCAGAATTCGCTGGCGTTTCAATCCATTGAAACTTGTTTGTTCGTAGAGGTGAAAGTTATACTCACCGTTAACACGATTCTATATCGAACCAAATAGTTTCATGTGGCAAAATCCGCTTGATGCGGTCGATAAATCGTCGGTTATTCTCTCCTCATCCGATCTGAAGACACCGCATGGATATGGAGGCATTCTGAAACCCTTCATAGATAAACGTAACGGGTTCATTCTTTTCCTGCAGAGCGACTGAATAGATCAAAGGGAGATAATGATCAAGGGTCGGGACGGCGATTGAAGCGGCCTTGCCCATGTTCCCGTAATGGATCAGATCCTTATGGTTTCCTTTGAGCAGATTTTCCTTTACCCGCTCGTCGAAGTCCCGGGCCCACATGAAGGGCTCTGCGTCCATATGTTCAAAATCGATCATCGAGAGATTATGCACAATGTTCCCGCTTCCCATGATCAGCACTCCCCGCCTCCGAAGCCCCTCAAGCTCTTTCGCAAGGTCATAATGATACTGAATCGGCTTTGGATGCCATGCGTTGAAGGAATAATCAAGACTTATTTCGAACACCGGGACATCGGCATGGGGATACATATACTTCAGGACCGCCCATGAAGCGTGATCAAGCCCCCATTCGCTGTTGCAGCCGACGTTCGCTCTTCGCACTGAATCCCTGACATATTGTGCCTCATCCGGCGACCCCGGGCTCGCATATCGTATTTTATAAAGTTCGCCAGGGAAGCCGTAGAAATCATGGATTGTCCGAGGATGTTCCATGCATGTCACAAAGGTCCCCGGCGTGAGCCAGTGGGCGGACACAACTAGGACCGCCCGAGGCCGGGGAAGGTTTTTCCCCAACGCTGCGAGACTTCTGGTATAGCTGTTGTCCAGAATAATATTCATCGGCGATCCATGACCGATAAAAAGCACCGGCATTTTCTCGCTCATGTGTACACGTTCCTTATCCATTTTTTAACGCTTTCTCGAATTATAGCAGATGGCAAATCCATATGTCGTACGATGGAATCGATATCGCAGAAAAATCGGTAGTGCTGCAATTTTATGATTCGCCCTGCACACTTGACAGCAAAAGAACCTCATGTTACTGTAGCCGCCTGACCTGGTTCACGAAAGACTATAGCTACGTGGTTATGACACCTGTTATCGAATTACATAATTTGGTAAAAGCCTACCCCGGCGTCCAGGCTGTGGACGACGTGAGCCTTGCCATCGAGCAAGGATCCTGCTTCGGACTGCTCGGACCAAACGGTGCTGGCAAGACAACGCTCATCGAGATCGTCGAAGGCATCAAGCCGGCGGACTCCGGATCCACGCTTTACAAGGGTGTGCCTGTGGGCAGCGCATTCCGAAGGGAGGCGGGCATTCAATTCCAGGCGACCTCACTTCAGGAGTTTTTGACCGTAAAAGAGACCCTGAAGCTCTTCAGGAACCTCTATACCCGCACCATGGACATTGACGAAATCATCCGACTCTGTAGCCTCGAAGAATTTCTCAGCAGGGACACGCGAAAGCTGTCAGGAGGACAGCGCCAACGGTTGCTCATGGCCCTCGCGCTGATTAATGATCCGGAAGTGCTTTTCCTCGACGAGCCCACAACAGGGCTCGACCCGCAAGCGCGCAGGAACTTCTGGGACCTCATCAATCTCATCAAGTCCCGAAAAAAAACTATCGTTCTCACCACCCACTACATGGACGAGGCCTACACGCTGTGCGATGTAATCGCAATCATGGACCGGGGGAAAATCATTTCACAGGGGACGCCGGATCAGTTGCTCAAGGAGCACTTCGGCGACGTCGTGCTACTATTTCCTGAAGAGGATATAAATAGCAAACTCGAAGGATCGGAACTCTGCATTTCAAAACAGCCCGGATGGTGCGAGATACAAACCCATGATGTGGATGCAACGATCAAAACTCTTTTGGAGCACAGCGTGTCGCTGTCGCGGATGAATATGCGGTCGTGGAGCCTTGAGGACCTGTTTATCGCGCTCACGGGCAGGAAATTGCGGGGTTGATGCTTTGTTGCCTTGGTTTACACAGTCTCGCACAGATTGATCATGAGTGTTAGTACATGATACAAGATAAGCGATCCAGGATCAAGTTATCATGGATCATGGATCGTGCATTTTCATCGTGGATCGGTTTTTTTCCCGCGTCCATCGGTAGTTACAGATAGTATTTGAGGTCCCTCATGAAACGCTTTCTCGCCCTCCTGCATGCCAGGAACATGGAGTTCATCCGTGACAAATCATCATTCTGGTGGAACATTTTTTTCCCGCTTCTGCTCGTACTCGGTTTCTCCGTGGTCTTTTCCGGGGAGCCCAAACCCATGTTCAAGGTCGGCGTTGCAGGCAGTATCACCGACCTGAAACCGGCTGACGGCGAGTTCTTAAAAACCAAATACGTCCAATTCATTCCCATTGACGACCTGAACAAGGCGATCGATAAGGTCGAACACTTTCAGCTCGATATGCTCATGGACCTGCGGGCAAGCAAACGGTACTGGATCAATGTCAATGCGCCGAAGGGATACATTCTCGAGCGGATACTCAAAAAAACACGTGAGACTAGATATCAGCGGCTCACGCTTCAGGGGCGCGAGATCCGCTACGTAGACTGGGTTGTTCCAGGCATCATGGCAATGAACATGATGTTCAGCTGCCTTTTCGGTGTGGGATACGTGATAGTGCGATATCGGAAAAATGGATTTTTAAAGCGTCTGAAGGCCACTCCGCTCCGACCCTTTGAATTTCTGCTCGCGCAGATGGCGTCCCGCCTGATCCTTATCCAGGCTATTACCACGGCCGTGTATGTTGGCTGCGATTACTTCATCCATTTCCAGATGCGCGGCTCTTACATAAACTTGTTTCTCATATCTGCCCTTGGCGCAGTCTGCATGATCTCTCTCGGCCTGCTTGTAGCGGCGCGACTGTCGAGCGAGGAATTTGCGGGCGGCATCCTGAACCTTCTCACTTGGCCCATGATGCTGCTTTCGGGTGTCTGGTTTTCGCTCGAAGGAACAAACCCCATTATCCAGAAGGTGGCCCAGTTCCTCCCGCTCACACATCTCGTGGATGGCGCGCGGGCAATCATGACCGGGGGAGCGGGTTTTATCGACATTGCACCCCATCTTGCGATCCTGACGATCATGACCGCGGTATTTCTTTTCATCGGTTCGCTGATCTTTCGGTGGGAATAGCGGATGAACTCGCCGCAGTAAGCTGCGGGGCGTCTGTTTATCATTTTCGCCCCTCCTTTGATGCGCGTGGAGTACGGGGAGGGTGAAGAATATAACTTTATCCTTATTAAAGGGGTTCCGACCGATGAAAAGAAAAATTTATTTTGCAATTCTGTTATTCTTGTTTTACAATTTGTGGCTGCCGGTATCGGCAACGTGGGGGTTCTCCATCACCAGTCCCACGCCGAATGCTCGGGTGGAGGCCGGGAGCATAGTGCAGGCATCATTGGACGTGGGAAATGCGGGACCGTTTGCCGGAGTCATGTTTACCGCATATGGTGAGCACGGAAAACTGCTGGGCGGTAATTTTGTTGTGGAGCAGCCATATACCTGGACCTTGCAATTGCCTCCTGATTATACAGGACCTGCTACCATTACAGCAACAGGCAAGGTATTGAACCGAAAAACTACAAACCCGCCCGAGTCGAATGTTACCATTTATGTGAAGCTTCCCGCCTTTGTCGTAGTCCAGGGGATACGCACGGGTGATGACCAAACACTGCTCTTTATGAGGCCATATGCGACACGCAAGCTTTCCGTATATGGGCAATACTCTGATGGAGTGGAAAGAGATATTTCATCCGGCCAAAGCGGGACAACATATGACAGCAGCAATAAAACCGTTGCCCTTGTGGATGCCAATGGAGTTGTAACAGCACGTGTGCCGGGTAAGGTGCAGATTATCGTTAAAAATGGAACCAATGAACTCGCGGTAACGGTTGTCGTACGGCTGAAACCATAAATAAAGCTTTATGCCCGGAATCCGGTTTTGCAGTATTTTCCGAAATGAACGAGCACAGTAGGAACGTCTGCAGCTCTTTGCCTGAGGGGGAAATGACAAAATTAATTTCAACGCAGCCCGCATGGATGATGTTTCTCGTGTTTGTGCTCTTCTTTGTAATGGGTGAGTTATTGCCATTCGGACCGGTTTTGCCAATGGCCCCCTTTTTCGTCTGGATATATTCTCTGGGCATTGAAAGTAACCGCGCATTACCGGAAACTGTGACAATGCCGCTGGTCAGGTTTAAGGCCGCATTGGTCTACGCGGCAGGTTACTCAAGTGTGGCTGCCCTCTATTTTCATGCCATAATGCCTTATGCTTTGCCGTTTCATCTGATCGCCATCTATTGCATGTTTTATTCGATTTATTATGTGGCAAAGTGTGTACGAAGCATTGAGTTAAATCGTATAGCAATACTTTCGGAGTGGGCAGCAATTTTTTTCGGATTGTGGTTTTTCCCTGTCGGCGTGTGGTTCCTTCAGCCCAAAATGCAACGCATCGTGAAAACAGTCAATACCTGAGGATATGTTGCGTGGGTTTTCCCCGCTCTGCAGCCTTTTCATGGCCGAGAGAAGCAAATGCCGCACGGAACATCGTGAGAGAGCCTGAATTTCCAAAAGGAGAAACTGGTGATGGCCAATCCAATGAGAACTCTCTTATGGGTCCCTGGGAACCTCAAACAGAGAATTGCCGAAGCCCTAGCCTGTAACGCCGACTGCATCGTCCTGGACTTGGAAGACACTGTACCGCTCTCGGAGAAACTGACCGCCCGTGACATTGTCGTTGAAACAATACGGACCGCAAAACCGGGGAATAAACTCATGGGTGTCCGGATTAATTCCTGGCAATCCCCTTTTGCCATGGACGATCTGAAGGCGGTGGTCAAGGCGCGGCCAGACATCATTCGTTTGCCCAAATGTAATACGCCGGAGGAAAAAAAAGTCGATAAGCTGATCACCAGGATTGAAAAAAAGGAGAACATTCTCGTCGGCAGTACGAAAGTCATCGTTTCCATTGAATCCGCCCTTGGGTTGATCAATGCCTACCCGATCGCCAAGTCGGCCAAACGCATAATCGGCCTGGGGCTAGGCGTGGAAGATTACACAACGGATCTTAAAACCATTCGCAGCACCAGGGGACTGGAAATCGAGCTCATGTATGGACGGGCTCATCTTGTTGTGGCGGCAAGGGCTGCCGGTGTCAGGGCAATCGACGGAGCATTTCTTGATATCGCAGACGAGGAAGGCCTGATAGCGGATACCCAGCTCATAAAGCAACTGGGCTTTGACGGAAAAGGGCTCGCCCATGTCAAACAGATATCCCCTGTTCACAAGGTCTTTGCGCCTACGAAAAAAGAAATCGCCTTTGCACAGCGCGTGGTGCAGGCATTCAACCAGGCGGAAAAGGATGGCTCTTTTTACGTATTTGTCGATGGTAAACTGGTCGACCCGCCCGTGCTGGCCAAGGCTCGGCGTATTCTGGATTTAAGCGGAGCATAATCAACCATATTGACCAAGAGGAGAAAGGACATATATTGACTGATCGGAGAATATCGTTGTTAAGGTACAATCCGACAAAGAAAAGAGTTCAAAACTATAACACGGAAAAGACGGATTACATCACTGGAAAAATCTGGATTCTGCAAACGTCAACTGACGAGATGGGTGAATGTTTTATCTTGATACACCATAGATTAGAGGATGCTTCCTGTCATCAACCGTTACGACGTCCGGGATTGCCCAGAAGCCGTCTATTGATATCGAGCGCTGCAACAGCTCCTTCTCCTGCTGAAATCACGACCTGATCATGCCCGGTATTGAGCGGGCCGACGATATACAGTCCACTGATGGATGATTCGTATGTACTGCTTGTAACATACTTGAATTTCACGGAGTCTTTCTGCAGGTCAAGCCCTGAAAGATACTCATTGTTCAACCTGAAGCCGAAATGCGCCATAATTGCCTCGCAAGCAATGCGTTCCCCTCCCTCGCATTCAAGCGCCTCCATCACATCCTTGCCGATTATACGGATTGGCTTTACTGGAACCAGCGCAATGCCTTCGTCCTGAAGCACATCGGCAAATGACTTCAGTAGATTAAATTGATAAGGAACAAACGTTATATCCCTCGTGAATAATTGTTTCATGACAAGTGCGAGGTTGTAAGCGTGGGGGGAGTTTACGATAACGACGATTTTTTTATTTGTAGTTTTATACCCGTCGCAGTCAAGGCAGGTAAAGTAGCTCGTGCCCAGGAATCGCTGAATATTTTCGATAGGCGGAAAGATATCATACACGCCCGTTGCCGCGATGACAAATTGCGACAGGTACGTCGCATTTTCCGCGGTTACCGTAAATAACTTGTCCTTCCGCACCGCAACTACACGCTTACGTTCTATTTGCACAGCAAACTTTCGAGCCTGTTCAATCCCCCGTTCGATGATTTCTTTTCCGGCTATTTCCTGATGGGTAAGAACATTCTCAATGTGCTGTGCATGCCAGGTCCTGCCGCCACCCCGGTCAAGAAGCAAAACATGGCGATTGTAGCGCCCAAGATAAATGGCTGCCTGAAGCCCACCGGGTCCTGCGCCAATGATAATGCAATCGTAGACCCGATTCGCTCCTTCCGATACCTGTTGGTTTTCAGCGATCTTCATGGTCGAATCATAAGCGTGATAAAGTGAATGGGACACTGTGCCAGCCGTTAAGAGAAGCAAACCGGCATAAGAAGCGGGCTGGAAGCCGACATCGAACTGTATCCTCTGCCCGTTTCTGCAAAGCCGGTTCTCCTCACGGAAGATTGCTTTTCTTTCGCCCTGTCCATTCCTACTATGAGTTGAGATTACGGATGGAGAACATCCTCAGATAATGTCCGAATCTCAATTTTAGTGTATCACTGCATTCTTCGGCCGTCAAGGCAGCGAGGTCGTCGGAAGGCACCTCTCATCCTTGTTCTGCTCCCTTCAGCACCCTGCTCAATAAAATCTTTATCTTCGCGTGTTTGGTGTTTGTGAATGTTTCGTCAGATCTGTCGGAACCAATACCCAAGAAAAAAAACCGGAAAGGTACATTAAAAACCTGTTTTCAGTGATAAAAGATCCGGATATTCAAGCCAGTTTAAAAAATAAAGGTATCACTGCAGCCGTTCTTGGCTTCATGGCTGAAACGGCGCGTCCAAAGTCAAGCGATTATTAGTCAATAATCCCAAGCTTATGACTAAGGATGCTATGCGTGATATATATATGAATTTGCCGCGGTAAGGCTTCCTCAGATTGAAGGACCCCTGTTGAGAAAAAAGCATCGGGCCAGCGCAGGAGCTCACCGTTTCCGCATTACTTTATCTTTGCATGGCAGGTTCTTGTGCACGAGCTTCTTTTTGCGCATACAATGAAGCGCAATAAAGGTTCTGCAGCTCCGTGAGCCATCCACAGAGTCAGACTTGGGGAACTTGGCGTATTTGCAATCGAGGTCACAGAATGTCATGTATCGTTACTCTTGCTGCTCAGATAAAACAATTTTTCCCGCAGAGCGCATAAAAAGTAATATGTTTTCCCGAAGCTTTCATGCCGGCACTCAGTGGAACAATTCATTTATATCAACATCGCTTCCTTGATTTGTTGAGCTTTCTCTTTGCCAGCAAGCCGCTCGACGATTGCAAGGCCGAAATACAGCGCCGTACCCGGACCCCTGCTGGTGAGGATATTTCCATCCACGACCACGGACTTCTCTTCGTAAACAACATTGCCGACCTTATCCTTATACGTCGGATACGAAGTAGCATGTTTCCCCTGGAGCACACCTGCTCCGGCGAGGACGATGGGAGCGGCGCAGATAGCGCCGACCAGCTTGCCTTTTCGAGAAAAGCTCTTGATCAGCTCTTTCACTCGTGAGTCTGCATTCAGGTTGTCCGCGCCCGGCTGGCCGCCCGGCAGGACAAGCATGTCAAAGTCATCGGCCTTCACCGTGTCGATCACCGTATCAGCAACGACCTTCACCTTCCGGACACTCGTGATCTGTCCATCATGCAGGCCTTCGACCACTGTGTCAACATCCGCCCGTCGCAAAACATCTATAATGGAAATAGCCTCCACTTCCTCAAAACCATCCGCCAGGATCACTGCTACTCTCGGCATGACATCCTCCTTCATTGTATTAATTTCATCCTGTGCAAACATTATACTATTTTATTTGATAGTGACCAACGCGGGAATTAAAAAAATGGGAAGAAGAATAACATTCCTTCCTCCCATTCGTTCAAGTCGGGCTTCAGCAACAGCAGCTATGAGGGACTCCTGTTTCTCATGTGTTTTTCAATCACCGTCACCAGCTTGTCTCGCTGATCCGGGGTGAGCATGTCATGAATCTCGGTGAACTTGGCGGCTACGAAACGTACATAATCGTCAACCGTTTTCTGATCCTTGTCAAGCAGTGCGTTTAATCTTGCCTGATCGATTTGCGGGCTCCTCATGAGCGCATTTGCTTCTTTTACGGTTTCTTCGCGCATTTTCAGCATTTCTGGCTGCCTGGCAAGAAATTCATCCTTGATCTTCTCTAGCTTTGCCGTCTGCGCGGCATTCAGTTCCAGCGTTGCAGCAATATGCTGCACCATATCTTCAGCCCGTTGTTCCGGTGTTTTTTTATAACAGCAGCCGATGACAATCAGCGCCGTAAGCACCGCCACTGAAATCAGTATGGTATATTTACCCTTTCGCATTTTCGGCTCCTTTCTCTACCCCTGTAAAATGGGGTAGTAATTATCGCATTTCAACGTCCTATACAGATTGTAGCACATTCTCCTGATGCACGATTTGGAATAAGTACGACCAGCCTCATAAAGTGAATGTTTAGTATGTAAATAGTATGAAGCAAGACTGCCACGCATTTTTTCAAAGGTCCAAAGCATCTTGGGGTCATCCTCTTTTGGTTCATTTGAGTTGGGTCCGGTTTTCACGGGAACATGGTGGTTGTCGTGCGGATCACGACATCTTTTTCCTCTACCCAAGCGCAAGAGACCATTTCTGGATCAACAAGCCGGTAGAGCGCAAACAGCACAACACGTATCGCGGTAGAGGTTTTGGTCAACATAGATGAATAGTCAGCCGCGTTCCAGATCACCTCGCATCAGGCTGTTTCGTGGCAATAAAACTCGATCCCGACTGGATATACAGCGAAATGCTACCGAAAATGAGGAACAAGACCATCCAGTCCCAATTATAATGCAGATAGGCTGGCACGGAAATGACGAGTAGCGTCATGGCAGTGATCGAGGTGAACGGTTCAAACCGGAACAGGGCCCCGACAAACGTTGCAAGAAGAAAAATAGTCTGTATCTTTGTGATATCTATACTCCAATCAGAGA
>Ga0074045_10005310_pt1 | contig 11280 bp, 4 predicted proteins | sample BogForMeECP23OM2_FD_94442 | JGI IMG/M metagenome (GOLD analysis project Ga0074045, IMG submission 94442) | Bog forest soil microbial communities from Calvert Island, British Columbia, Canada - Bog Forest MetaG ECP23OM2 | ecosystem: Environmental > Terrestrial > Soil > Wetlands ...
GGGGCTGACCTCTTGATCTTGCGCTTGACCAGATCAAGCCACCCCTCAAGGTCTGTGATGCTGCAGGGGCTGAGTGGTGTACGCCAATGGATGACCGCTTCGCCTTCTGCCAGCGAGAATACGCCCTGTCGCATTTTGGCTCCTTTGTCAGGAACGCAGTGTTAGGACACTACCGACTGAGGGTGGTGTCCTAATAGTGCGGGTAAAAAAACTGAAGCCTGCATGTTCGGACATCTGCCCACGAATTTCCGCCGGCGCCTATTTAAGCCACGGGTGCTGCCTCCGGTGGCTCGCTCGATCTAATCCTCACCTTCAGCACTCAGTGCCTAGCCAGCGCGAAATTCACCGAACTTTAACCTTGCGGTAACTTCCGCGTAATGCCGCGCGGGCTACCCTTTACGTTTCTCGCGGCGGACCTTGCAGAGCAAGGCCCGGACTACGCCAATGTGTGTTCGCGATCCGCGGATCGCGCGAGACGTGGGGTTGGTTTGAAGCGCCTGGAGGGATTACAGCTTATGCGGCACAGACTTGCATTCTTACTGTTGGCGTCTTGCTTCGTGAACGGGTGTGGGAGCAGCAGTAGCAAGACCACCTCGTCCGGATCGCTCTCCGGTAACTGGCAGATGACGCTCACCAAGACCGACAACCCGGTGTTGGACAAGACGCAATCCGGGTCTCTGGTGCAGAATGGCAATGAGGTTACGGGCAGCGTGCTTTTTTCCGACTCACCCTGTTCGGGGGTTGGAAGCGTTAGCGGAACGGTCAGCGGAGCAAATATCACGATGCAGGTAAGCCCGACGGGGGTCTCGGTGAATCTTACCGGAACGATTGGCTCCGGCCAGACCTCGATGAGCGGGAATTACAACATACTCTCCACGGGATGCAGCGCTTCGCAATCCGCTCCGGTCTCAGGCACTTGGACCGCGAACTTGGTGGCGCCCTTGAACGGGAACATTACGGGCGGTCTCACGTCGACGGGTGAAAAGACTACTTGCACTAATTCAATGACCCCTCCATGCACTTACGCCGTAACGGGAAAAGTTGTCCAGGGAGCGAATACTGGCACCAGCAGTACACCTCTTTCCGGGAGCCTCACCGTTACGGGCTATTGCTTCGCTTCGGCGAGTATTCAGGGATCGATCAGTGGAACTTCTGCAATTTTGGACCTGGTGAATGCCGACGGTACACAAATCGGAGAGATTTACGGATCAACCTCGATCGACGGCACTTCAATGAGCGGCGTTTACCACATCATTGCCCAAGGCACCGGGGGCACAGCGCCTTGCGTCGACGGAGACAACGGCACCGTTACTCTGACGATCATGTAAGTGTGGTCGATTTTTCCACTTTCCATTCAATCAACGAACACAACCATCTTGCCGGTGGAAACCGGAGATGACCGTCGATGTCATAGGCGGAGCTCTGCCTGCGGGAAGGCTCTGCTACTGCGTTGGCGCCGTGGCAATCGAGGTAGAGCCCACGCTGGCCCCTGTTCCGCTGAGGCACACAGTCTGGCTCACGCCACTGGACGTAGGAGTGCAGCCGGGGGCGAGGCTGACGCCTCCGTTGTCGGTGAGGTTGAGCGTCGCTGATGCAGTGCTGCCCGAGGCCGAGGGAGTGAAAATAACGTCAATCGTGCATTTGGCCAGGGGCAGCACAATATTGTCGCAGCCATTGATTACGGAGAATTCCGAAGGGTTTGCCCCCGTAATTGCAATCTGCGAAATGATCAGGTTGTTATTGGCGCTAAGATTGGTCAAAGTGATAGGGCTGGGGGCGCTGGCAACTCCTACCGCTTGATTGCCGAAGGTGACGTTGGTCTGGGAAAGCGTGACGACGCTGCCGGGGGTGGGCAGGTAGATGACGGCGTCTCCTGTCATCCCGGCCGTGAAATCGGTGGGCGGGATCAAAAAGCCAGCAGGCAGGGTTCCCAAGGTAGTAAAGCTTTGGGCGATCAGCGGGTTGATCTTGGCGATCCAGTTCTGGTTGGCGTCCAGCAGAACGCCATAATCCTTTTTATCCACAACGCTGGCGAAGGAGGCGATTGCGTTGGGGTCACTGCCGCTCAAGAACGGGTTTGAATCGGGAGTCGCGGGCATGGGCGCGAATGCATATTGATCGTTCACGGAAAAGTCGAGCGGGTCGGATGCCCATATTTCGAAGCCGAAGCAACCGCCGGAAGGCTGGCCCAGGAAGATAATCGGCTCGATGTTGGAGGGGCTCACATTGATCGTGAGCCCGAGCGCAACCATATTCAGGTTAACCGAAGGCGCGCAGGCGCTGACGCCCGGAACCGACGCGGACGTTGGACTTTGCGGCGAGGTCAGATTCAGCAGAGCCTGGTTGCCGGCGCCGGCGTCGACGACCACCGCTACGTCGCTCAGCAGATCGATCGCCGATGCGTTAGGAGCAGTCAAGCCTAAGGCCGAATTACTCGTGACCGCGCCCGTGGTCAGGTTCAGGAACTGAACTTCCCCTGCAACCCCCGTTGGACTTATGAGGTAGGGGTCTGTCGCGATCGGATTCAGGGTAAAGCTCGGCGCCGGCAAAGCAGAGGTAAAGGGCAAAGCAGTAAACGTGCCGGCCACGAGGTCCATCGAGTAGTATCCCTGGGCGGTGCTCAAGAGCAGTTGATTGTTCAAGGGATTGACCACGGCCGCGCAGATCATGCAGGTAACGGCCGGGACTTGCGTTCCGGGCCCATAGAACGTCGCCGATTTGGTTACCGGCGACTTGAAAGTATCGATCACGAGGTTGTTGGTTACGTCGGTTGGGTCGTTGCTGGCGTCAATGATCTGCACGTCCGGCGAGGTGTAGCTGATCACCGCCACCAAGCCGCTGGTTGGGCTGGCGGCCGTAGCATTGGGCACGAAGCCAGCCGGCATCGGTACGGAGGCCATCAGCGCCACTGGAACAGGCAGCACGGCGGAGGACTGATCGGCGTCCATGTTCACTTCCTGTACCACGTACGCACCCTGCACCGGGCTTATCGATCGCGGAATGTAGGCAGCGTCAACGAAGGACTTTCCCGAAAGAACCGGCAGGATCGCAATCGTGTTGGAAGAATATCCGTTGGTACTCACGATGAGCTCAAAGGATCCGACGACGGAGCCCAGGGTCGCGGTGACCACGCCCGCTCCCAGCGACAAGCCGCTCACCATGCCAGCGGAAGTCACCGCGACGGTAGCAACGGGTGCACCGCCTCCCGCGATGGTAATGATCGGAGCGCTCCACTTCACCTGAGAAGTTAAGTCCAGTTGGGAACCGTCTCCATAGGTGCCGATGGCGGAGAGCTGGCGGCTTCCGGCCAGTTGCAGTAAGGGGGTCGAGGGACTGATCGCGATACTCTGCAGCCCTCCGTTGGGACTGGGGTTTGCGTTGACTGCGGAGCTGCCCCCGCTGCAACCTTGCAGCAAGGGCACTACAGCGGCCAAGACCGCCAGCGTTAGTAATTCGCCCAGCTTTCCAGCAACTGGCTGGAAAGGATTCCTTCCTCGCATGCGCATCGATTTTCCTTAGTGATCATTCTGAAAGCACCGGATGTGCGTGGCGGCCCCTGCTTAGCGCTGCGACTGTCTCTCCGGCTCCGATGAGTCTTTGGCCTGAGCCTGCCCAGAGGCGCGATAGTTCTGGGTCGTTCCCCCTTGCATCTGCCGTTTCATCCAATCGAACACGGTGCCAGTCGCGACCATCCCCTTGAAGGCTTTGGTGTCGTCATAGCGAACGATCGCCACATTCGCCGGAGCGGCGGCTTCGATCTTCTGCCTTGATTCAGACGGAGTTACCGTTACGCTCTTCACTTCCTGCAGCCGGACCTTTTGCGTCTTCAATTCGGGCAGCCACTTTACTGGATCCAGAGGCGCGATGAGAGATAGAAACTCCGGCTTGAGAAAACCAGGGCGCTCGTTCTCAGGGATCAGCGTCGACTTCGCCATCCAGTCCGGCCAATCACACCACGGATTCAGCAGATCCAAAGTCTTGATTCTTGAATCGGAGGCCGCCGCGAGGATGGCGATGCTTGCGCCCGAGCCCTCTCCGAACATACCCACATGATCCATATCGAAATCTCCGCGCTCCGCCAAATAGTTCAGGAGCATTTGCACATCGTGCGCGGAGGTTGCCAATGACTCACGCAACTGGCTCACAAACCACTCCTTCATGGGCCGACCGCTACGATAACGGTTGCCGGTGAGGGCGGAGACAAAGCCGACTGCCGCAAATCCATTCTTGGTCAAGAATCTGCGAAAGTCGTCCTTCCCGTAGCGGTCATTATCGAATGGGTAGCTATAAAGATAAAGAATTACCGGTGGCCTTTTCACCCCCGCGGGCTTCATGATGAAAAGATCGATGGGATCGCCGGGGCGCCATTGCACCCGAGTAATTTCGAAGCTGTAATCCTTAAATTCGTCAACTTGTCCGACGAGAGGTGGGAACGCCACCAGACTCGAGCCCTTCAGAGACGGACTGGACCAATCCTCGACAAACTTGGGAGAGTCGGAAACGAGATTGCCGGCAGCTTTTGGAGGCTGGGCAGTGGGAACCTGTGCCTGTAGGTTCGCGGCAACCCATATTATCGCTACCGTCAATACGATTATCGATTTTGCCTTCTGCATTCCAAACATCTTCTTCTTTTCCCATCCCTTTTTCGTGTTCTTTAGTTCTGTGGTGATCTTCTGGGGCCTTGCCCCAGAATCGAAAATTGAGGCAGACTGCTGGAAAAGCCAGCCTGCCTCAGGTTTGCCAACAACTTGTTCAGACCAATCCACGCCAGCGAGAAGCTACTCCTTGCCGCTGATTACACCAGGAGCAACCGCTTGAGGAGCGGAGCTCTCGATGGAATAGAACAAGAACTTCGTGCTGGCCGGCGGTATGTTGCCGGAGCAAGTTGTGCTGGTGCTGCTGCTACCAACGTAGAGAGAGGTCGCCGTCTGAGCTACGCCCGGAGAGACAGTGTAAGGCAGTCCGCCGACAGTGACGGTCAAACCATCCCAGGTAGTGCCAAGCGCGAATTTGTCCTTAGCCTCCCAGTGTAGCGTGTAGCCTTTGTGGGCGGTGCAGGTTACAGTCGTGGTGTCGATGTACCCGGTGGTGTAGGGGGTGCCGAACGGTCCTTGAATCAGGCCGCCCACGTCACCGCCCGCCTCGCCGACTCCGAGGGTGTTGCCATTCGGAGTTTCCGCCGTCGCGGTTCCGTTGCAGTCAGCGTTGTCGGCCGTCGCGCATTCATTTTGCGTGTGACCGGTGCCATAGGTGCCGGTGATGGAGCGGTGCTCACGATAGACCGAGAGACCGTCCGAATTATTCGTGGTTTGGAACGGCACAAAGTCTGCCACAGCGTTAGCGGCATTGATGTTGTCTTGGGTCGCTAACGCCAGCCCCGTCGGTCCGCAGGTGTAAGCGCCGCACACAGTGCTGTCGGTGTCAGGATCTGGAACATCCCAACGGTAGATCGACCATACCTTGTAGGAACCGTTGCGGAGGTTGGGGAAGGAGGGGCCGGACCAGAACGATGACGCCGGGCAGGGGCCGCCACAGTTCGGGAACTCCTGACCGACCACGACGCCAGCCTTGAAACCGAACGGATCGACGCCGTCCACGGTGAGATAGTTGTAGTTAGCGGGAGTGCCGGCTCCGCCGAACTTCGCCAAGTTGGTGAACCCGGTGAAGATGTAGCCCAGCGAGTGGCCGGTGCCGAGGACGCCCGTGGAAGTGGTTCCGACAACCTCGCCGGTACCGATGGCGCGGCTACGGGATCCAAGACCATTGCAGGCCAAGCCTGACAGCGGGTTGGTGACGGCGCCATTGACGCCCGTTTCCTGAGAACCATCGGTGTCGCCGGTGGTCCGGAACACGTTAAATTCGGTGGTGTTCATGGTGCCGGAGAGAGGTTCCCGCAAAAACAGAGTGATTTCCTGCGCTCCGTTCGTGGAGGTTCCGTTGAGGGCCGGGTTGGAGACTTCGCAAGAGGTGGTGCCGTCGAACAGATGCGACGCGAGGTAAGCGGGGCGGCCACCAGGGTTAGCGACCCCGACGCCCGTCACGCCGGTGTTGAGGTTCAGCACCGTATCAGTGCCGGCATTGTTGTAGACGAAAACTACCGGGGCCGCGCCGATCGGAATCACTTGAAAGCTGCGAACCGGTTGGGTGGTGATCGGATCGTTTCCGTAAAGGCCGAACTTAACCGGGGTTGCCTTCGTACCGGTTCCCTCGGAAGTCAGAATTGAGAGGCCGACGTTGGTGGTGTTCTTGTAGCCCAGCCCCGCCAATGTAGTGGCGTTATAGGTGCCCATGGCGCGAGACGTCGCGAAGAAGGCGTCTTCGGGGGTGATATCGGTCAAGCCGATGTTGACGTGCACATCGCCGATGCCAGACTGCGCGGTACCGACAGCCAGCGGAATGTTGGTAGCGCCGCCAGGGAGGATCGATACGTCAGCAGCGTTGTCAGGCCAGGTGTTCTTGGTTCCAGAGCCGAGCAGGTTGCCAGCGGCCACCGGAATGGTTTCGACTGCGACGCCCGAACCGCCGTTGGCGACAGTGTTCTGGGCCAGGAATGCGCGGTTGCCGACGGTGGAGTCGACGCTTTCACCCATCCAGATGTCGGTGATAGCGGTGTTGCCAACGCTGGCGCTGCTGGCGTTAGCCGGGCAGGATGCGCCATCCTGGTTAGCGATCCAGACGATCCAGGAGTTGGCTGGTTCCAGCGGAATCGCTACGGTGCCGCGGTTATCGACCAGGTTGGCTGCGTTCTTCGCCGACCAGTGAAACACGCACTGCCCGGCTCCGACCTTCAGCAGCGCTAGAGCGTCGGCGCCGATGGCGGAGGGGTTGAATTGAGCGGATGAGCCCGCGCCGACGACGTGCACAAAGCAATTGGGCGAGTTCACCGAACCCAGGCACGCCACTTGCGCATGAGCGGACGGTGTTACTCCTACGATCGCGGTGACGACGAGGGCCGCGAACAAGAATTTAAATCGTGTCATTTGCTTCTTCTCCTGAAAGATTGGTTGTACATCGTGGAATTGCCGCTGGGAGCCATAGCGGTGCCGCACACACACACATTCCACGCGGCAGAACATGGAGCCCATTCAAGGGTTAATGAGACATTCAGTCAGTTTGGAATCGACTGGCTTCCGCGAAGCGGCTTCAGTCGCCTGCAACTATGGACGTTGTGTGTTACGCAGGCATGACTCAATTGTTAAATTTATAAGAATTTTCCGGAGCACATTGTGGAAATAGGGCTCCTTCGCGGCGGGCCACAAGGGAGGTAAAGCGCGACCTTAGGCTTAGCGTCAGCCTTAGATTGAGCTGTGAACTGTAACCTGAATTTAATCATTCTGTCATGCCTCCGTAACAACGCCAGTGTAAGTGTGGTGGACTCAACTGGTTTCCAGCTTCGTCGCCGCCTGGCTGAACCCAGCACGTTGCCTCGGCCGCTCGAGGTTGTCTGCGGTGCGTGATTCCCGTTGAAAGAAGATAGTGTCGCAAGGCTGTAGCGGTTCTTGACAGGTATCCGGCCCCGCTATTCGGCAGAGGTTTGCTTGAGGAAGCCAGGAGAAGGCGAAAGTTTGTCCGGAGGGATTTGGCGATCGTGAGATTTCCGAGGATCGGTTTCTGTCTTTTGCTGTTGATCGGCGGGATCGCAGGAGGCGTGCCGGCGCTGCGGGCGTGCGCCGTGGCTGCGGCGTGGACCGACGACGGTACTGCCTCGGTGAGCGGCGCGGTCAAGGATGCTTCCGGCAACGCTCTTGCGGGGGCGACGGTTGCCGTGACGAATGCTGCCGGCTTCAGCCAGAGCGCGACCACCGATGCTCAGGGAAAGTACAAAGTGAGCGGATTGGCGGCGGGCACTTACAAAATTTCCGTGACCGCCAAGGGATTCAAGAACTTTGAAGTCGCGGGCATTGCCCTGACAGCGGGAGACGTGATTCCGCTGGATGTGCTGATGGAAGCCGGAGTCAGCGAGCAGGCGGCCAACACGGGCGATGCGGCGTCAGCCGCCGCTTCCGGACAAACCGCGCCGGCGAGCGCGGCGGGTCAAGGTACGCAGCCGGCAACCGAGCCGGCGCAGAGCAGCACGCCGTGGTGGTATGTGGAGCCGGCGATGCCTCCGGCGCCGGCGGGGGCAAGCGGGGTGGCAATCCAAACCACTCAGCAGATCGAAGCCAACGTGGTGCATAAAGGAGGCACGACGGCGAGCATCAGCGGCACGGTTACCGACCCGACGGGCGCAGTTCTGGCCGACGCAACCATAACCGTGAGCAACTCTTCGGGGGTAAAGCTCACGGCCACCAGCAATGCTCAAGGAGCTTACTCGGTGACCGGATTGGCGCCGGGCACTTACGATGTTTCGGTCTCCGCCCCTAAGTTCAAAGCCTTTCAAACCGCAGGGCTGAATCTGGCCGCGGGCGACACCCTGCCTCTGGATGCGGCGCTGGAAGCGGCTGGAGAGAAAACCGAAGTGAATGTGGAGGCGAGCAATGCGGCCCAGGTGGAAACCGAAAACGCCGAGGTTTCCGGGACCATCACGCAGAAAGAAGTCGCCACCTTTGGATTGAATGGCCGCAACTTCACACAGCTGATCACCTTGACCCCCGGCGTGAGCAACCAGACTGGTCAGGACGAGGCGAAGGTAGGCGTGCAGGGCAGCGTAAAGTACAGCGTGAACGGCGGCCGTGTGGAATACAACTCGTTCGAAGTCGATGGCAGCGACGTGCTAAATGCGGGCTTGAGCGGGGCGGAAAGTACGTTGGTGGTTTATCCGAGTCTCGACGCTATTCAAGAGGTCAAGGTTCTCACCTCGAACTACGGTGCGCAGTATGGACGCACCGCGTCGGGCACGGTGCAGGTGACCACAAAAACCGGAGGCAATCAATTTCACGGGGACTTCTACGAGTATTTCCGCAACGAGGCGATGAACGCGCGGAATTACTTCGATCAGACTTCCAGCGCTCCGCTTTACCGGAGGAACGACTTTGGCGGAACTATCGGCGGGCCGCTGTGGATCCCCGGGCATTACAACCTGAATAAGCAGAAGACATTTTTCTTTTTCTCCGAGGAAGCGCGAATTGAAAAGTCGCCCAACGAGCAGCGTTCCGACTTCAATCATGCGGTGCCCACGCTGGCGGAGCGGCAGGGAGACTTCAGCGACGTGTGTCCCAATCCGAACGATCCGGTGGACGCCAAAAAGCTGACGAATCCGCAGCTCGGGCTCTTCTTTTTTCAGACGGTGAACTTTCCCGACTGCCCTTCGGTGCCATTCAAAGATCTTTCACCCGGCGAAGGCCAGTTGTTTTCGACGCAGCTACCCAGCGGGTCTTTCATCTACAACAATCTCGCGAATCCGACGGACGCCGCGGGGAACTCGGGGCTTGATCCGAACGCTTTGGCCATCTTGCACCAGAATCTGATTCCCCTGCCCAATGCTTATTTCGGATGCAACTCGAGCCTGGTCGGGCAGGTCAACCACACCACCGGGCAGCTGATTGAGCCCTGCTACGACGCGGTGATTTCCGAACCCACCCACTGGCGCGAAGAGTTGTTCCGCATCGATCACAACTTCAATGCCAAGTTGCACCTCACCTTCCGGTTCATTCACGATTCCTGGGATACGGTGACTCCCACGCCGAACTGGGGCACGGTCACCAACACCTTCCCGAGCGTGCAAAACAAATTCGTGGGGCCCGGAATCGACATGGTGGTGCGGCTTACGCAGACGATTACTCCTTCTTTGTTGAATGAGACTGTTTTCAGTTACACCAACTCCCACATCACTTTGAAAAATGTGAATGGCCCGGGCGGAGCGGATTACCAGCGGCCGGCTGGATTGGGCGATCCCAACGATCTGGTTGAGTTGCTCGGACCAACGAATACGGCTTGTAGCACGCCGGTCGCGGGGGTCGTGCCCCAATGCCCCATGGGCTTCCTGTTCAACAACGGCTTCGGAGGCAAGGTGCCGGGGCTTGTGCTCGGCGGCAGCAATCAGGCCTACGGGGGAAGCGGTTTTACTGTCGACCCTTCTTATACTCCGTGGGAGCACACCAATCCGACTTACGACATTCGCGACGATATAAGTAAGGCGATCGGGAAACACACTTTCCAGTTTGGAGTGCAGTATGTGATCGCGCAAAAGAATGAGACCAATGGAGCTTTGGGCGCGGCCACGGGCGATACGCAGGGTCTATTGGCTGTCAGCAACGTAAACGGGGGCACGAATAGCACGGGCAACGCATTTGCCAATTTTCTCTACAACGATGGCTTGAGTATTGCTACCGGTGGCGGCAATGCCCTGCAGAGCTATACCCAGGACAGCACCCAGTTGCGGTATTACAACCGGTACCAGATCGTGGAACCATTCGTGCAAGATGATTGGAAGGTGACTCCGCGCTTTACGGTGAACCTGGGAGTGCGCTTCAGTTTGTTTGGAGCCTACCACGAGAAATATCTGCAGGCCTATAACTGGGAACCTCAAGCTTTCAGCCAGACCCTTGCTTCCCAGGTCAAGGTCGACCCTTACACCGGACAGCTGATCAACCTTCCCAGCATCCGGCCGATTCCGTTGAACTTGAGTAATCTGGATCCCCGCATCATTAATGGAATCGTGCAGTGTGGCGTGAATGGCGTGCCCCAGGGATGCGTCAACAATCATTCGTTCAACCCCGCGCCCCGGGTGGGTTTTGCCTGGGATCCGCAAGGCAACGGCAAAACCTCGATTCGCGCGGGCTACGGCATCTTCTTCGAGCACGGAACCAGCGACGAAGCGAATACTGGATCGCTCGAGGGGAGCGCTCCCAACGTCATCAGCCTGACTCAGCCCTTTCCGCAAGGCTACGCCTGCATCGGAAATTTTGGCGCGGCGTGCAATCCCGAACAGGATCCGAATCAAGCATCTTTGCCCGGAGCATTTCCCATCAATGTTACGGCCGTGCCTCTCAACACCAGGTACTCTTACTCGCAGCAGTGGAGTCTGAGCGTGCAGCGCGAGCTTCCCAAAAGCTTTGTAGCCACCCTGGCTTATGTGGGCAGCAAAGGCACACGTCTCACCCTGGAGCGGCAACTGAACCAGTTGCAGCCCGTCTCGCCGGCGTTAAACCCATTTGCCATTCATGAGCCGATCGTCACCGCCAATCTATCCGGCAACAATGACTGTACGAATACCGGCGACATTACACGACCGGCATTTTCCCTGCAGAATGGAGTTACCGTCAGCTCCCAGAATCCAGCCGCTATCAACCTGGCGATCGCTTGTCAGGGAGCATCGTCCATAGGATTGATCGGGCTGAC